>OBAI01001583.1_pt1 | contig 16788 bp, 11 predicted proteins | sample 1517461 | NCBI WGS metagenome assembly OBAI01 (sample SAMN04571696, study PRJEB22368) | human gut metagenome | biome: human gut; material: stool | host: Homo sapiens | place: Luxembourg | collected 2012-06-29
ACATCCTCCTGGGCCCTTTTCAGAATATCCTCTGCATGATGCAGGTTATCGAACCCGTTGATTTCCGTAATATCCCTCTCTACCGGAAAATCTCCATCCACAGCCAGTGGATTTCTCTTATGCCCGGGCATATGAAATGGGTAAAAATCACTTCTGCCGTATGCCTCCAGTTTTTTATATAATCTGTCTTCCATAATTCTCCCTTTCGTCCAGATAATAATAAAGAGGGGCTATCATCAAAACGATATTCCCCTCTGTTTTATCACATCTCAGTAAAGTCAATCCTCAGATCCTCATAAATTCCAACCTTAACCGAATCCTGAAATGTATACTGTTCCGTATCTTCATTCTCAAAATCATATACCATTATCTGATTCTTCGTCGGATCCACGATCCAGTATTCTCTCACACCGGCAGTCCTGTATTTAAACAGCTTCGTGTAGTAGTCCATACGCCTGCTTGAAGGAGAAACGATCTCAATGATCCAGTCCGGAGCTCCTTTACAACCTCTGTCATCCAGTTTATCAGAATCACAGATAACGGAAACATCCGGTTCCACGTAAGTATTTGTTTTCTCATCCAGATACACTGCAAACGGTGCAGCAAATACTTCACATTTCCCTTTATTGTCATCTATATAGTTGCCTATTTTTCTGGACAAAATGCTCGAGATCCTCTGATGTCTCGTATTCGGTGGCGACATATAATAAATTTGTCCATCGATCAGTTCCGCTCTTTCGCCCTCCGGCAGAGCATAAATATCCTCTATCGTATAAACTTTTTCTTTCAACAGCGGCATATTTCCACTCCTCTCAAAAACACCTGGTAAAATGTACACCTTTATTTCGCTCTGCATTCATACGCGCATACAGCAGCTCCATCTGAAGATTTCCCGATACACTCACACCTTAAACCGGTATCCCACACCCCAGATCGTCTCAATATACTGAGGCTTGGCCGTATTAAACTCGATCTTCTCACGGATCTTCTTGATATGCACCGTAACCGTAGCGATATCACCCACAGACTCCATATCCCAGATCTCCCGGAAAAGCTCCTCCTTTGTAAAAACCCTGTTCGGATTCTCAGCCAGAAAGGTCAGAAGATCAAACTCCTTGGTAGTAAACGTCGTCTCCTCACCATTGACCCACACACGCCTGGCCGTCTTATCGATCTTAATACCACGGATCTCGATCACATCATTCTTATGCACATTGGAACCAACCAGCCGGTTATAACGCTCCATATGCGCCTTCACACGTGCAACCAGCTCACTTGGGCTGAACGGCTTGGTCATATAATCATCCGCACCAAGTCCAAGTCCACGGATCTTATCGATGTCATCCTTCTTCGCGGAAACCATGATGATCGGCGTATTTTTCTCCTCACGGACCTGTCGGCAAATATCGAAACCGTCCACCTCCGGAAGCATCAGATCCAGAATGATCAGATCAAAATCCTCCTTCATGGCACGTACAAGACCTGTATCACCACGGTTCTCGATCTCCACTTCAAACCCCGAAAGCTCCAGATAATCCTTCTCAAGATCCGCAATCGCTTCCTCATCCTCTATGATCAAAATTCTACTCATTCAGCTGTACCTCCTGATATTTTCTGAGAACAAAATACATGATCGTTCCGATCCCCAGCCGGCTTGTAGCCCAGACCTTTCCACCATGATCCTCCATGATCTTCTTTACGATGGAAAGTCCGATACCGCTTCCTCCCTTGGAAGAATTTCTGGAAACATCGGTACGGTAAAAACGGTCAAAAATATACGGCAGATCCTTGGCGGCAATACCCTTGCCGTTATCCTCGATCTCCACCTGAATAAAATCACCCACATCCTTCACACGAAGCTGGATGATCCCCCTTGGCTTCTCCATATACTTAATGGCATTACTCACGATATTATGGATCACACGGCGGATCTGCTCACCATCCGCAATAACCTGCACACCCTTCTCCACATAATTGGCATACACAAGCTCGATCCCCCTGGTCTCCATCTCAAGCCCAAGCTCCTCCGCACAATCCGAAAAATAATCCTCCACATTCAGCTTGCTGAACGTATACGGAATACGGTTGGTATCGATCTTGGAATAAAAGGTCAGCTCATTGATCAGATGATCCATCTCATTGGTCTTATTATAAATGGTACGCACATACCGGTCCATCTTCTCCGGCGTATCCGCCACACCATCCATGATTCCCTCCACATAACCCTTCACCGCAGTGATCGGCGTCTTCAGATCATGGGAAATATTGCTGATCAGCTCCTTATTCTCCTTATCCATCAGGATCTTCTCTTCCGTGGACTCCTTCAGACGCTTACGCATCTCCTCAAAATCCTGGCAAAGCTGGGAAAATTCATCATTCCCCTCAACCTCCAGCACAAAATCCAGATTCCCCTCCTTGATGTTCTTGGTAGCCTTCTTAAGCTTCACCAGCGGAACCGCAATGCTCCGATAGATCCACAGCCCTACGGACAACGCGGTAAAAACAAGGATGATCGTTGCGGTCAGGATCATATCCTTGGCCATCAGCTTCACCTGGCTGCTGGAAGACTGCGGCAGCGAAATATCATAGACCATCTGGCTGGAATCCGAAGCCTGGCTGCTGCTCTCCTGCACATGCTTCGCCTGCGTCTGGCTAAACCCGTACAGACTTGCGGAAAAAAGAAGCAGCGGCAGCAGGATGATCGCAACGAAGCCCACAATAATACGTGTTTTTAACTTCATCTGTATCTCCGTCCTTTATAAATTCACACATTCACATACACGTATTATAACATAAACTATATTCCCTATCTCTAAATTTTCTATAAAAAACCCCATCTCACCATGCAAGAAGCCCCCGGTACTGGCACTACCGGGGGCTTCACTCTTTATTCTTCTGAAACGATTATTCGTAGCTGTTGCAAAGATACTTCTTCAGAGCCTCAACCTTGTCCAGATGCTCCCATGGAAGGTCAACATCTGTACGGCCAAAGTGACCATAAGCAGCAGTCTGTTTGTAGATCGGACGGCGAAGATCAAGCATCTTGATGATACCAGCCGGACGAAGGTCAAAATTCTCACGAACGATCTCAACAAGCTTGGTCTCAGAAAGCTTACCAGTTCCGAAAGTATTCACACTGACAGATGTCGGATGTGCAACACCGATCGCATAGGAAAGCTGGATCTCACACTTGTCAGCAAGACCTGCTGCAACAATATTCTTAGCAACGTAACGAGCTGCATAAGCTGCAGAACGGTCTACCTTTGTGCAGTCCTTACCAGAGAAAGCACCGCCGCCGTGACGTCCTGTTCCACCGTAGGTATCAACGATGATCTTACGTCCTGTCAGACCACTGTCACCGTGAGGTCCGCCGATAACAAAACGGCCTGTCGGGTTGATAAAATATTTCGTATCCGCGTCAACCATATCAGCCGGGATGATCGCGTCAAAAACATATTTCTTGATGTCCTCATGGATCTGCTCCTGAGTCACATCCGGATCATGCTGTGTAGAGCATACAACCGCATCGATTCTCTTCGGCTTTCCAGCCTCATCATACTCAACAGTAACCTGAGTCTTTCCATCCGGTCTTAAGTATTTCAGAGTACCATCTTTACGAACCTTTGTGAGCTGCTGAGCAAGCTTATGAGCCATGTTGATGGCATAAGGCATATACTCCTCAGTCTCGTTGGAAGCATAACCAAACTGAAGTCCCTGGTCACCGGCACCGATGGAATCCAGCTCATCCTCGTTCATGTTATCCTCTTTCTGCTCAAGAGCCTTGTCAACACCCATAGCGATATCTGTGGACTGTTTGTCAAGAGCTGTGATAACTGCGCAGGTATCTGCGTCAAAACCATAATCTGCATTGTCATATCCGATCTCGCGGATCGTATCACGAACGATCTTCTGGATATCAACATTTGCCTTTGTTGTGATCTCACCCATAACAAGTACAAGACCTGTAGTAGTAGCTGTCTCGCATGCAACACGGCTCATTGGGTCCTGCTCCATCATAGCGTCAAGGATGGCATCGGAAATAGAGTCGCAAACCTTGTCAGGATGTCCTTCAGTTACAGATTCAGATGTAAATAAAATTTTCTCCATGTTCTTCTCCTTTTGTAATAAAACAACGGTCATAGACATAAAAAACAGCCCGTACAATCCGGACTGTTTAAGTTCTGTAAACAATCCTCTTATTGTTCGATTGCTCGCTCAGGTTGGCACCTTCCAGAATATTCCGGGGTTGCCGTGGCTTCTCAGATCCTTTGTATCTCCACCACTCTGAATAAAAGGCTATCTTTTATGAAATTACTGCAACACATACAATATACTTCTCCTTACCAAATGTCAAGAAATTTTTTATGTAAAACTCTCTTTTGATAAAAAAAAGACAATATTCCCATTCCCTGTTGTTTATCTCTCATCCGCCGTTACAGTAAAAATATTCGTAAAACGGTTCTCCATATCCAGCGAAAGACCAGACATCTCTGTCTGGCCTTTCTGATGATCATTCTTTACAATGATTCATTTTATTATTTTTTCTTTTTTCTTTTTACTGCAAAACCTGCTGCACCGCCAACTACGATCGCTGCTGCAAGGATGCCAACCCATACACCGATCGGTGTATTATCGCCGGTCTTTACAGAAGTACGTCCTGTTGTTCCGCCTCCATCATTATTGGTTGATGTAGAACCTCCAGGTACTGGTGTACTTGTTCTCTCAGAAGGTGTTACTGTTGGCTGTCCGCTCGGTACCGGTGTATTCGTTACCGTCGGCTCCGGTGTTGTATTCTTACTGTTAGTGATATCCATGGAGTTTTCATAACTCTCACTTTCGTTCAGAATGATATCACCTTCACCGTCGATCTCATATGCGAAAGAATCATGATCAACCGGATTTCCATCCTTATCAGTCTCCATAACTGTATAGGTAACTGACTCAGGTTCTGTATTCTCCGGGAAAGAAACCTCTATATCGACAGAACCGTTCTGATTCAGTTCTCTGATCGTACCCTCAACAAGATTCAGAGAGTCATCTGCTCCTGTCTCAAATACAGCTGCATAGAAAGTATCCGGTACCGTTGTCTCCTGTCCGTCAACAAGAACCTTCTTATTGATCGTAATATGTCCTTTCAACGCAAATCCAGTCGGAATGAAAGAATAATAGTTATTTACATATGATACCGATTCTGTAGAACCATTCTGGCTGATCTCTGCCTCATTGGTCGCATTTTCATTGGAATCAGTTACATCATAGTAATAGGACTTTCCTTCATCTATAATGATCGAATCATTAATAGTCATCGGATCGCCATTCTCGTCCAGCTCAAATACATAATATTTTCCATCTGGTACATTTGCCCAGGTAGCCGTTCCGCTGCTTGCTTTTACAAGGCGGATATCTTTCATGTAGTCACTTCTGAACGGGATTGTTCCCTTATCATCCAGGAAAAGACCAACTTTATAGGTTGCATCATCTGCTTCCATTTCGATAACATCGAAAGTATCCTGATTAATATAGTACAGTCGTTTTGTAACCTGGATCTTTGTTTCCTTATCACCATCACGGGTTACAGCCTTGGGATAAGCCTGCACATCATAAGTCCAGCCCGTACCCTCTTCCACAAAAGGAACGGTCAGGACCATCGGAGAAACCGATACATTCGGGTCATCCGGGTTGCTCTGTACGATCAGATATACGCCCTCAGCCATATTGCTGTAGACGATCTTTCCGTTTGCGTCTGACTGCATCTCGCTTCCGCTAAGTCCGGCCTTCTTCACTGCCGCGGAAAGCGTATCTGCTGTTTTATACCACTCATCTGCTGTTTTCAGATTTTCAAAATCAATTCCCGTAAACTGCAGTGCGCTGTCAACCACAAAATGCACATTCCTGTCAAACGTCACACTTCCCACTTTATAAAGGGTCAGATTCACGTTAGGAATCGGTTTCACGGTTCCGTCCTCTCCGGTCTCCTGGATCGTCAGATTGATATTTCCGGTTTTCCCGGCTACATAATCATCTGCAAAAACTGCCTGCGCCATACTGCCGATCAGCATCACAGCCATTACCAGAATTGCCAGAAAGCTGCTTAAAAAATTTTTCCGCTTAGTTCTCTTTTCCACTTTTTTCCGCCTCCTCTTTTTCTCCTGATACCCGCTTCTTTCCACTGCGGCGGACGATCAAATAAACCAGCAGTATCAAGATAACAAGCACGATGCCTCCCGCAGCCAGAACCTTCTTCGGATCTGTTTTTGCAAGCTTCTGCGGAATTGTCTCATTACTTTCTTCTTCCTCCACATACTCTGTACGGCTTCCCCGCACAAGAAGTCTGTGTGTATTTACTCCGTAAGGAGTACAGGTTACAAGAGTCACCAGATCCTCGCCCTCCACGATATCCAGCTCGCTGGTCTCTTCCGGAAGAACCGTTTTGATCTGATCTACTTTATATGCCAGATTCTTTCCCAGAATGTGCAGGATAAAAATATCTCCGATCTCCATCTGGTCAAGATCTGTAAAAAGCTTTGCATTGGGAAGTCCACGGTGTGCCGCCAGCACGGCATGTGTGCTCTCGCCTCCAATCGGAAGACTGGTGCCCTCCACATGGCCCACACCTTTTTCCAGAACGTTTTTACTCAGTCCGTGATAGATTGCCAGCTTCGCCTGGATCTTCGGAATCTCAATACTTCCCATCAATCCATCGCCATTCGGATCCAGAACCTCATCATAAGGATGGGTCGGTTCATAATCCTCCTCATCGTCAAAAGCATCTACAATCGCATTTACCGTATGCTCCGCATTGTACTCTTCTGCTTCTTTCCAAAGCTTCTCATAATTATCATCAGAAAGTCCTGTGACTGCCTGATCATAATCACTGATCAGCTGCGCGTTTCTGTACTGGTTCCACATATCACTGATCGTAGGATAAAGAAAAATTCCTGCCCCTGCCAAAAAAGCTACTGCAATAAAAACATTCAGGACGACATTGCTCTTTTTCTTTTTTTTCTTTTTAGCCATAAATTATTTCCTGCGTCGTTTTTTGTTCTGAACAAAATTGACAACTGCTACCAGCACACCTGCGATCGCAAAACCGATCACAACACAAAGGATCAGCATCGGAAGTGTCGGATTGGAAACTCCGGTAGCTTTCTTCTCTGTCTTCTGCGCTTCTTTCGCAGCTTTTACAGTTGTTCTGTGTCCTCTTACAAGGATTCTGTGCGTGTTTACCGCATATGGTGTACACGTAACAAGTGTCACATAATCCTTACCCTCTGTGATTGCCAGCGATTCCGTCTGTTCCGGAAGAACTGTCTGAACCTGATCTACTTCATAGGCAAGTGTTTTATCCAGAATATGCAGGTAAAAAACATCTCCCTTTTCAACAAGATTCAGATCTGTAAACAGCTTTGCACTGGGAAGTCCCCTGTGTGCGGAAAGAATCGCATGTGTACTTTCACCGCCAACTGGAAGACTGCTGCCGAACAAATGTCCCGCGCCCTTCTCCAGTGTTTCATCTGTTGTGTAATGATAGATCGGGATCTTTACATCGATCACAGGAATCTCCACATATCCCATCATACCATCACCATTCAGATTCAGAAGTGACTCATATGTACTGTCTGTCTCTCCATCCCTCACAGAAAAAGCATCCGGCACGCTTTCCTGTTTGATCTGCTCGTTATATTCCTCTGCTGCCTTCCACATGCTGTCAAGTTCCTCCGAATTATTATTCGAAGAAACACTGCTGCTATATTTACTGATCAGAAGATTATCCCTGTGCTTATTCCAGGCATCGCTGATCATTGGATACAGCAGTATGGACAATCCTATCAGAAACAGCAACCCAAGTCCAATATAATTTTTCTTTTTATTCTTTCTCATAGGTTTCTCCATACTGTTGTATTACCAGTCCCGGCCTCCGAAGAGGCCGGGCGGTAACTGATTTACTTAATGATTACTTTGGTTCTGTTGTTTATAAATATTTTGAAAAAACTCGACCAATCGATCTGTGAAGGATTACTCCTCAGATCCTCTTCTGCGGCTCATGAAGAATGCGCCAGCAGCACCAGCCATAACTACAACACCGATGATAGTGAAGAGGTATGTTCCCATTCCACCTGTGGTTGGAAGAGATCCAAGCTTGGTATCATTCATACTAGTTGTCTGTGTAAGAACGCCACTTGCAATTCCATTATCGTTCTCAGCAACTTCCAGTGTTGCACTAACGTCATTTGTATTTACAGAATATCCCTGTGGTGCTGTAACCTCTTTAAATTTATATGTTCCAACATCAAGTCCCTGTACTTTAACCTTACCATTTGCATTTGTTACAACTTCTGTCACAGCATCTTCAGTATTATCTGGAACATATTTATATACGCCATCAGAAAGTTTTACAAATGTTAATGCATCTGCTACACCATCTTTTCTTACTTCAAATCCTGCGTTTGCAAGTGTAACATTGTTCTCACCATATTTTGTTAATGTGATGTTACCTTCATAAGTTTTACTTTCTTTGCTTCCATACTCATTACTATTTTCATGTCCGGCTGTTGCTTTATTGGTGATGATGTCATTTTCTGATGTAACTTTTACCTGATAAGTAATTACTACCGGTTCTCCAGCATGGCTGTTTGCATCATTAATCATGTTACTTAAATTAACGCTGAATTTATTATTTACGCTATTAAAGCTAATTGGATAAGACTTTGTTACATCCACTCCATTTAATGTGATTGTTGCCTGGTCTGTATTTACATATTCAGCACCTGTCAGTTCATCATATGCCCAGAAAGATGTATCTTTATCTGTAGGATTGATGTATGGTACATTTGTGCTTACTGTGTAAGTAAGGACATCTCCTGTTTTTGTTACATTGTCACTATCAAGAACTTGCTTGTTTACCTGAATAGGTGTTTTCTTTGCGTATACAATTGCATTTGCTAAATTCGGAGCTTCACCAAATCCAACATATGCAGACATAATATTATAGGTATATCCTACTTCTGTTGCCTTTACTAAGTACACACCTGCTTCATGGACTGTCTGTGGATTATTCATCTCTACAAAATGAACTTTTCCTGCTGCTAATGCCTGAGCTTTTCCTAATTTCTCAGCATCCTTACTTGCAATTAATGCCTCAATTGCTGCCTGTGCATCATCATCAGTCACTCCATATGCCTTAATATATGCTTTTTTCACATCCTCATTTACAAAAGCCCAACCTGTTCTCGTTGTCTGATCTGCTCTAATAACCTGTGCATAAGTTAAAGTTGCCTTGTCGGCATTATTTACTGTAATTGTTGCAGTAGGTCCATCCGCGAACGCGGTAGATGCCATTGCCAGCACCATAACCGCTGCCATCAGTATTGCACTGACTTTCTTAAATAAATTCTTCATATCTTTGCACCTTTCTTTTATGCCTTCTTTTCTTTTTCAATCTCCCTGTGTTTCATTTACAATTAATGTGTTACGATCTTTCTGCTTCTTCCTCCCTTCGTTTATTATTTATAAACAACAGGAGTGCAGTTGCAAGAATCGCTACACCACTGATTGTAAATCCATAGGTTCCCGGACCACCAGATTCTGGTAAGGAATAAAGTTTTGTGTTTTTAATTGTTAATACTTTATTCTCCGTATTCAGTGACCACATATTACTATCCTGTGTCGGATCGCCATTTTCGTCAACAAGCGTTACATTTCCTGTTGCGACTTTGAAGTAAATACTGCTACCTAATAATGAATATCCTTTTGGAGCAGTTGTTTCTGTCAGCTTGTAGATACCTGACTTCAGATTATTCAGTTCAATCTCTGAAGTACCATTCTTTACTTCTATGTCATTCCAGGTGTCACCATCTTTCATCTCTAATTTGAATTTAGCACCTGTTAAGAAATGATTTTCTGTATCTGTTTTCTTCAGATCCAGACTGGTTACTGCTTCGTTTGTGTAAGATGCAACACCTTTTACACCACCAGATGTATACGTATAATCTGTTGTAATAACATTTGCTTCGCCTACATTATTACCAAGTGTAAACTTAAGTGATTTATCTGCATCTGATTTAACGCTTTCACAATCTGTCTGGCCGTCACCTGTAACAATATCGAATGCCTGAATGGTATATCCATCTGCATTGTTTTCTGTTACCGTATACTCTCCTCTTGGAAGATCCGGCAGCGTAACTGTTCCGCTTGTTTCATTGGCCTTAACTGTTACACTTACCTGGCTGTCTGAAACATTCTGACCATTCTTCGCATTCACATTAAATGTAAACGTTCTACCTGTGTCAGATGCTTCCGTTACATTCTTTGTGATCTGAATCTGACCTTTGATGACATGAATCTTATAAATACCATATGGATTGTTTCTATTATCTGGATTATAAGCCTTCTCAGCATTTCCTACGACATATTGATTAGTATTCGTTTTACTCTCATCCGTTGATGTCTCATTCGGATTATAAGTTACTTCCAGATAATACTCTGTATCATCATCCGGTGTTGTTGCCATATGCTCTTTACTGATATCGGTTCGATTTCCAGCTTTATCTTTCTTGAACCACTGCAAAGTAATATGGCCTTCCGCATCGGCGGCACTTATTGTACCTTTTGAATAAGATGTCTCTGATTCACTAAATAGCTGGTTCAGAATCTCATCTTTCGTCGGTACTGTATCACTTTTGTAAATCCAAATGTCTTTGTCCTTGACTACTAAGTTAACTTTAACATTAACTGTCGGCTGTGGCAACTCAACATCGCCATATCCTGTAGAAATCTTGGATCCCGGAGATACGTTGGTTGTGACATTGTTTCCACCAACGAAATTGTCTTTGGCTTTTACTTTAATTGTTTTGTTCCATTCGCCATTTTTCTTGTTTGGTATTGTCTGATCTGTCCACTGGATCTGATAATTTCCGTTTACCAGAGATACCGTACCATCATTTACTTTAACACCATTATTCAAGTCATCCTGTGTATATAACGTTCCATCATCTTTCAGAAGTTCAAAGCTCGGCTCAATAATATCCGTGATTGTTGCTCCTGTAATGGAAATGTCCTGAGTAATCGTATTCTGAATATCTTTGAATATGTCTCCCAGTTCCGTTGCATTTTCAGCATTAAATGCACAGTTTGGAGATGCAATTCCTGGATAAGTAGTATTGCCATATGTTCCACCAGCAAGAAATGCCTGTGCTCTGGAATCAAGTGCAAATCCAATTGTATAAACGGTATAACCAGCATCTTTTAACTCCTGCGCAGCTGTATTTGCCTTGTTTACCGTATCTGTATGCCATGCTGGACTCTGTCCACTTGGCGCTGTATTATCTCCTGTAGGTGCTCCATCTGTAAAAAGAATCACATATTTAGGTCTATTATCATTTGCACTGTCCAACAACTCTTTTGCTTTATTTAAGCCAATCGCAGGTTTTGTACCACCACCAGCCTCTAATTTATCAGCAAATTTTATTAAGGCATCCTTATTAGCTCCAGCAGAAACCAGCTCTTTTGTTGATCCGTTATCTTTCTGTGACTCATCAGTACTACTGAATGCTGTAATTCCTATTTTACTGTCTGGTGACTTTGACGCTGTATCTGTGATAAACTGATCTACAGATTTTTTTAAAGCGTCTAATCTTGTCATTGATACAGTTTTTTTTGTATAAATCTTATAAGTATCAGGATAACTTGACGCATTGTTGCTTCCGATATACCATTCTCCATCCCACCATGAATAACTCATAGTTTGATAAGAACCATTCACTTCCACATAATAAGTTTTTCTTATAGACAACTTATTATTCCTTACAGCAGATGTATTGTCACCAACGTACTCATAACTTTCAGTAGATCCTATTTTTTCATCCATAGAACCAGATACATCCAATACCAACATAATATCCGCTACTGCTTTTTCAGTAGTGGTTATTGTACTTGTACTTGTAGATGCTGCCGTAATATTGATGTCATAAGTTCTCTTATCCCAGTCGTTTACAGTTGCAGTCTTACTGTAATCCATACTGGCTTTAATAATCTCCTCCTGTGTGTAATTCATAATATGATACAACGAATCTGTATTTTTTTCTATCTTTGTCTTGCCATCTGCTTTATAAAGAGTTGCCACTGCTTTATTATCCTCAGATAACGTAACCTTTACAATCCAAGATTCATCTGATGCTTCATAGCCACTAGGTGCAATATCCTCTGTTAATGTATATGTTCCAGGTCTTAATCTTGTAAAATTAACAAGTCCTGTTTCATCTACGGATGTAGCAGTCTGTGATTCATGGGTTTCTGAATTTACAAGAGTAAATCGAGCACCACTTAACGCATCCTGGCTTTTATTTACTTTTTTTAATACAAGATCTGTTGTAGGTACATTCGTAACTTCAGAAATACGCGCGGAAGGAAGGGTAAATTCCATCTGGCAGTTTGATTCATACGCACCTCGTTCCATATACAGAATAGTCAGAGTATGCTCTTTTTCTTTATCTATTATTTCTCCATCCTCACCTTTAACATAATCCCATAGATCTACTGTCTTTTCAGCTGCTTGATGAATTCCACCTAAATCGATTACAATATGCTGTCCATCCAAAACAACCCATAAATCATCATCACCTGTAAAGGTATAATTTAATGGACCTACGTAATCTCCAATTTTAAAAGTTACGTCATATCTCATTCCAAAAAAGTAATTGTGATTATTATCACTCTCTTCGCTTCTGGATACATTGTCCAATGGGAAGAAATTTTGTCCTGCTTTTGCACGCTCTTCTCCGTTCCCATCAATTACTTTTTTAAGTTTATAAGAATCTCCGGTCTGATCAAAAACTAGTTTGTAATCCTTAATGACTCTTCTTAAATAAGTTTTATTATTATTAATCGTGGCAGTTGCATCTTGATCTACAAAAAATCCTGGCTCGGGGTAATTGAATTTTACTGCTCCCTTTCCATTGTCCTCTACCTCTTTTAATAATCCTCCTATCCTTTTGACTTCTTCCTTATAATTATTTACTTCGGCTTTAATTTTGTTTTCGTGTACATCATAACCAGAATCAACTGTAAAATTATATTTATAAGAACCATAATTGTGATCCATTTTACCTGATGTTATTTTCTGATTACCCTTATCACCATTTGCAGCATCTCCTAACATATTAAATGAATAATATGTCTTCTTTCCAGTATTCCCGTCGTAACCTTCACCAGCCTTAACTGTATAATCATAGAAAGATGTCGGTCCCTGGATATCATTATGCTTTGGTGTATAATACACTTTTATCGTACTATTATCCTGTGCAACTTCAATCGTTTCGTAATTCTCAACTACATGATCATTTACTTCTACTTTTGAAACATCCCAGTTCTTTGCCTTGGTATAATCATTTATCTTTCCGCCAACTAAGATTGTTCTCTCATCATCTGAATAAATCTTCTCATTATCCGCCGCATTCAGATGCTGAATTGTTACTTTAACATCGTTTTTGCCTTTCTGCACAATTACATAAGTAGAAAAATGCGTCGTCTCGAACTCAACATCACCATTCTTAGCAACGCTGCCATCCATATTTTCAACGTTATCATTCTCGTCTACGTGATATACATCCGCATCCTTGATCTTCTTCTCATCATTCAGAGATACAGATACCTTCACTGTAGCACCTGGCTGAACCTCTTCGCCGTCTACCAGGAATTTGATATCGTAGGAATGGATCTTCTCGATGGCTTTCTTTTCTTTGATCGCTTCTTCGGTGATCTGGTCTTCGGCTTCCTGGCTGAGCTCTACCGGTGTTACGGAAAGCTCCGCGTTGTCCGGAAGGTCTGCCGGATCGGTAAGGGTGACTTTTACATTGACTTCGTCACTCGTGTAATCATATCTGGTGATCTCAGGCTGAATTTCTTCTTCCTGCACATCCTCAGGCTCTTCTGCCTCTCCACTGCTGTCAACAACCTGTGCCATATCACTTCTTATGTAAGCCTCGGTTCCTTCCCAGGAAACCTTGTACCAGGTTGCTCCGTCCTCTGCTGTTACGGTATCCAGAAGTGTGAGCTGTGTTCCTGCGTTTACAGTTGCCAGAACCTCTGCCTCGATAGATGGGCTGACACGAAGATTCGTATCGTCTCCCAGAACCTCGATCAGGCTTGTCTCACCATTCTCATCTGCTGCCGGAACCTCATCCGGGCTCGCAATATCCTCTGCCGGTTCTTCCACCACATCCGGATCCTCTGCCGGCGCTTCGGTAGGTTCAGCATCCGGATTCTCCGCTGGCTCCTCAGAAGGCTCTGCATCAGGAGTTACCTCCGGATTCTCTGCTGCTGGTGTCTCAGCTGCATCCTGCTCAGACTCGTCCGAAATATCCATTCCGTCCGTAAGCTCCTCTGATGCGATAGACACCTCGTCCTCATTACCGGAAACAGCTTCCGCCTCGACATCTGCTGTCTCAGGAGAATCCCACATAACGGCAAAAACAGCTGCGTTGCCAGTCTCAACCTGAAGTGTCTGGATCTGTTTGCCCTCGTTGACATTCAGAACCTTCAGATCCTCGTTGGCCTGTAAGGTGTTAACATCAGTATCACCGGTACTGTTGTTATAATGAAGCTTCTCAACGGTTACACTCGTGCTGGCTACATCGGTAAGCTCCGGTGCTGCCGGTGTCTTGTACTCAAAAGTTACTCTGACTCTGCCGTTCGGCTCGACTCTGTTTCCGTCGCCATCAGCAAAATACACATCATACGCAAAAAAACCTCTCAGGCTGCTGCCCTTGTCTGTAGCTGCTGCTGAAAGCTTCTGAGAAACTGTATCATAAGATACGGATGAATTCTCGTTTACGCTGTCAGCCTTCAATGCTGTATTCTGCGGAAGAGCTCCGTCCTCCAGTGCCTCTGCTGTTACTTTAACAGAATCATTTTCATATGTAAGCGTCGATTGCTGCGCCTGTTCCGTTTCCTCCTGGTCAGCGCTGCTTACATCCGGTGTCGATTCTTCGGCCGCTGGTTCAGATGTAATTTCGCCATCTGTAAATATATCCTCCGTTCCATCTCCGAACGCCTCACTCGCGGAGATCGTATATGCACTCGGCATACAGGATACCATCAACGCCAAAGCCACCATAAATGCCAGGAGTTTTCTGATCTTATTATTCCTTAATTTTTTCATACCTTTCCCGCTTTCCTATGTGTGCATTAACGTGTACTGTATTTCTTATTACTTTACTTCTGTTTATATTCCTTTCTCTTAAAAAAGCTTCATGTTTTTAGCCGGTGAGTAAACAGGTTACACCTTTTCAATATTTTACCCTTATGTGATTGTAATATCAATATACCAGGCATTTTTGGTAAGGATATTGACATTATCAGATGCTATCGAGAATCAGTCTTCAACTCCTCCTTCTTAACTTACTCGTTCACTGGTTCTTTTCGTCTGATTTCCCAATAAAATCTGACTATTTGTGGTATTTATTATACAACACTACCAGTTGTTTTGTAAGGCACGTTTTTTCAAAAAAAAGTGCCTCTGTCACTATTTTAACATGAATTTCTTCAGCTCATCCCGCTTCTTGACATTCAGCTTGCAAAAGATATCCGTAAGGTAATGCTTAACAGTATTAATGGAAATCCCCAGATGCTCTCCGATCTCCTTATTGGTCCATCCCCCACTTGCCAGCATGGCAATAGAAAACTCCATCGTCGACAGCTCCCCTGTAACCTTTCTCCGGTTTTCCGGATTATGAAGCGCCATCCAGCCCCTGCTGAAAGAAAGCACCCCTTTCGTGATCCGCTGATACGCCTCCGGATCCCAGTTCCGGATACATGCCTCGATCAGCCCCCGCAAAAGCCCATGATGCTCAATAAAAGGCTCCAGAAACCCATCCATCTTCGCCAGCTCCCAGCTCCGGAGCATCTCCTCCTGCGCCTCCTGCTTATGCTTTCGGTTGATCGCACACACCGCCATCATACAGTGAATATACGTCATACTGATCGGATACGACCTCTCCGCCATAAACAAAGCAGCCTTCCCCATCCCATAAGCACTCCATATCTCCCCGTTAAGATAAGTATGGTGCGCCATCACATACGTGGCAAAAAGCCTCAGCCCCTCAGGAAGCATCCTGCTGTACTCCCCAAAAGCAGGCATCCCATCCGTAGGCAGATGAAGCAAAACCGCCCCCACATATCCCGCCAGAAGACAGGACGCATAAACATCCTTAGGAACCTTCTTCTTCATAGCAATCTTCACACAGGACTGGATCCCCTCCATCCCCCGCTTAGCCGCCGCCACATTCCCCAGCGACAGATTAGAATACCCATACAAAATACACGCCGAAAGCTTCAGCTCAATAACCCTGCTGGACAGATACCCCCTCGTGATCTCACAACACTCCTCCGCCTGCCCCGTAAAATAAAAAAGCTCAGCCCGCGCAATATTCCTCAAATCCACATCCACAAACCCCTCAACAACCTCCCGAGCCCTCCCAGGCTCAAAAGACGAATTCAAAAGCGGCAAAACCACATAATCACACATACAACCCACTCTCCTCCAAAACCCAGGCAGCCCTCAAAAAGACCACCCTCAAAACCAAACCAACAAACCTCCAAAGCCCTCACACAAGCCACATCAACACACATCCGAAGCTCATCTCTCAAGTCCCACAAAACAGTCACCAAAACTCCTGATATCAATCAACCAGTCAATCAGTCAACCAATCAGGCCAACCATCTTTTTCCATAATTATAATCCAAAATTCTCCAAAAATAAATTTAAATATTACACAAAAACACTACAATATA
>OBAI01001612.1_pt1 | contig 16568 bp, 15 predicted proteins | sample 1517461 | NCBI WGS metagenome assembly OBAI01 (sample SAMN04571696, study PRJEB22368) | human gut metagenome | biome: human gut; material: stool | host: Homo sapiens | place: Luxembourg | collected 2012-06-29
ATCATATTTCGTGTAAACATACCCCGCTCCGAGCGTAAATTCAGCCGCCCAATGACGGGCTATCGGGAGAACATATCCATAGCTGATCCCCACACCGTAAAACCCATCCGGAGATTGATACCGGGTATTGGAATTCACCGCAACGTTGAAGGCCCCCATGTTGAGATGTACCCCAAAGAAGTGTCCCTGTAACGGCTTACGCAACCAGTAACGGAACTCTGGCTGTACGGCCAAGAACCTTAACCGGAAATCCCGTGATACCGTATAAGGACTATAAATCACCGGCAAATCAATCGAATAGTGTTCTCCAAAACTGTACTCAATACCGAGATTCGCCACCGTAGCCGCCAAATAGGCCACGTTGGTCTTGACCGCCCATCGATACGACGGCTCCTCATCCTGAACCGACGGGATCGGCTCGACTGGCTCTACCTGCTTGTCAAGGGGAGTTTCCGATGTGGCAAGTGGGTCTGAAGCTGAAGCTCCTTCTTCGATATTGGGAGTCGCTTCAGTCGCTGGCACAATCGATGGCGTCATAGACTCGGTTGTAGAGTCGCTCTCCTTCGCCGGAGCAGAAGACTCCTCCTCAACCACCGGTTCTACGGGAAGTGCCGTATCGGATTGTCTGTCCGGCGTCACCAATCGTCCCGAATGGTCCACATCAAACAAATAAGACACTGCAATCACATCCTTCAAACCTCGCCAACGACGGGTGGAATTGGTCGTCCGGAAATGCTCCTCTTTCAGGCCCTCATGCACAATAAAATAGGACTTTACCTGATTGCTCCGATTTTTGGCCACCGCCAAATTTTCCTTCACCGACCCATACGAAGAACAAAAGCCCAAAACACGTACCTTTATATCCCCAGATTCAATTCCGGATCGGTTGGTCTGAATCAACTGAGACATGCCCTCGATAGCCTCCTTATTTCCTTTGTAATCCGCCCAAAACATCTGTTTGCCGGGCACAAACCGGAAAAGAAGCGTATCACTGATACTTTTTTGTTCTTTACTCAAAGTAAGATCTTGCGCTTGCGCCACATCGCAAACGAAGAGCCCATAGACAACTCCTAAAAGGATTTGAAATCTCAACTTCATGGGTAAAGGCTTTATTCGTTTAAATGTTGTCTAAAAGAAGACATAAGAAAGATAGTGACTTCCAAACAAGTCAAATTTGCATCCCTGTAACACTGACCGCCTCGCCCTGCAAAGGCAAGTTCCATAAAGAAACGTTTTTTTTCAACTATCTCCAAAAAAATATAGCTTATATTATCATTTATTAGTCTAAAAATATAATAAACACTATCTAAATACGCCAAATTTACGACCTTTTAGCAATAAATAGCTGTAAATTCATCACATTGTCCCACCCAAATGGTCATAAAAAAAACCTGTAAAGAGTGATGCAATACGCCTCTACAATAACATCTGAAAAAGCATATACTGTTTATCCATGCTTATGTTCATCCACATTCCATTGCCCCATCATTATGTTAATCAATTTAGCAACAGGTATTTACATCCATGTCTAGCACGACAATACTCCAATACATCTTGTAACCAGCAGAATCTCCCAAATCCAAATGCTCAACAGAAGCAATCTTTAAGCGACTCCAGATATTCACGAATTCTGGCATGTTCCTGTACTCAATAAGCTAATATTCCCAAAACATACCCTTTACACACAACATCTGTCATCTGTAAAATCCTGTCAAATAGGCTGCAACTCTATCCATTACAAACAATTGTTACACTTGCACATAATTAATAAGACCTTTAGCTAAGGTTGTCTTTTAAATAAATTCTACGATTGAAACGGATTTATTGAACCGGAGACTTGAATAATTCGATTTTATTTCTCAATTTTGCACCCGAATTCTTCGCAAGAAGGGCTGCCTCAATAGCTCAGTTGGTAGAGCATTTCACTCGTAATGAAAAGGTCGCCGGTTCGAGTCCGGCTTGAGGCTCAAGCAAAACACCCAATAACTTAAAGAGGCTTATCGTCCGATAAGCCTCTTCTTTTTACAAAGTGTGCCCTTTCCCCAGTTCTCGCACCTGAGTTGTACGACTGTTTTACCAAACAGACAATGGCAACTTCAAAAATCGTTGAACATCAACAATAAGGGATCGTCGATTCCCTGCTTCAACATTTCAAACAGGATGACCCGCAATAGAAAAGCTGTGCCACCTCAAAGGATCGCTACGCTACCTGATCACAAATCTCATAAGATTTTAACCCCGTGATAAGTCAGTCTGTCGCACGTTTAATCAGCCGAAAAAATGCGGAAATACGCAGAGCTGACAAAAATATACGCTGCCGGGAAACGTGTGCTGAAGGCGATCACAGCGGCATAGAATCCACAGCGGCTTTGTCTAAAACGTGAACACCAGGTTAAAACAACGTACTGATCTGCATCATATACCTAATCAAAGGACGCCATAGATCGCACACAAAGTTGTTGGTGTACGCACAGACTATTTACCCCTCCATACAAAATCATTCCATTAAATAATATGGGGTCCAAAATTGAGTTTATACGCATAGCCTTTCCTTTGGTTATGTTATGCATTGATCTATGAGACAGACAATTCCCATCCAATCAACGACATACATAAGGTAATGAACTCAACAACACATCTATTTGATAATAACCTGCATATTTTCGCAACATTTTGCCTATCGAAGAGGCACATAATCTCTGATCCTCTCTTGGCCCAATAATAATCTGCTTAACACACGACAAAGGAATATCTATATCAATATATGGAATAATTAATCCATTTTTCTCACGAAAATTGACCTCCTGAAAATGATCATTAAGTCGTTCCCGACTGATACGCCATTCTCTTTCATCCCGATACGCAGGCGTTTTCAAATAACACGCCTGTAAAGATAAATCATTATGGGAGAGCGTTTGTATAGGACAATATGGCGACTGACTGGGATCTATTTCTTGATACAAAGCCTGCAGGGTCACATCATCAAACATGGCTCGCACCTCAGACTCTGTCTGATAATCAATTTTTTTCATGGCGTACCATCCAGGACCCGACGGCAATTTGTTAAGCAATTCGGACCGGTCTAAGGCAATAGCTACTCCCCTCCCCTGATCTCCATACAAACGCCATAAAGACAAACTATCGATACACTCCGATAGAGAGAAAACATAAGGACTCTTCCACAGAAGCCATTGTTGAAAGGTCGCTTTTAAGAAAGGAGACTTTGATTGTAATTGATTGCGATTTTCATAATCTTGCAAAGCATCGCACAAACATTGGTACAAATAGTTAATCTCATACGGATCATTCAAACATCGATAATCAGTTGCCCAAAAACTGATACACCTCTCATAAGCCAACGGGGTTATACTCCTCTAGCCCTCCCGTTTGTTTCCAACGAAGCAGCAAGATTTCCTTTGAGTTACTCCGAAGTCGGAACTCTGTTTTTCAATGGTCGCTAGTTTGTGTTTTGAGCAAACCAAAACATCTTGACACCATCCCGTTGGTCTTTACATGATGAATCAAGCCGTTCTCTTTATTGTCATTTCGATTTTCGCTTTGCTTCATTCAACAACTCTTTACTCTTTTTTCTTAACTAAAGCTCTCTTGAATTTTTTGTGTAATTTCACGTTGAACAGGCATTGGTAATACAGGAACAATGATATTTCCAATTTCCTATGGCTTACAATGTTGAAAGTGCCCCCATCAGCGTACAGAAATAATCGTTTGGGAAACTGAATAATTGAATTAAACGTAATGGAACATGATTATAGAAATCAAAAAAACGGATTATCCGATTCTTATGGATATTTGGGAAAGTGCCGTACTGAATACGCACGATTTTTTGAAACAGGAAGATTTTTTGTACTACAAAGAGCATCTTCCTGCCTATTTTCAGTATGTTTCCTTGTATGGATGTGAACATGACGGTCGTCTGGTTGGATTTATAGGAGTAGCAGAGAATAACATTGAAATGTTGTTTATTCATAACGACTATCGAAAAAAAGGTATTGGCAAGAAGTTAGTAATGTATGCTATTAAAAAATTGCAAGTGTACAAAGTTGATGTGAACGAACAAAATATACAGGCTGTAGGTTTTTACCAGCATATGGGATTTTCGGTTATAACCCGTTCTGATTTGGATACAAAAGGGAAAGCGTATCCGATTTTGCACATGCAGCGATAAGACATTGAACTATTACTGACCGTAAAACGAAAAATGATCCAACAATGAATATCAGAATAAGGCAAGAAGAAAGTACAGAATTACAGGCTATCTGTAAACTGATAGAAGCAGCTTTTGCAGATATGCAGGAAAGCGACCATCAGGAACATCATTTAGTGGAAAAACTGCATAAGTCCGATACATATATTCCGGAACTGTCGTTAGTTGCGAAAACAGATCAAGAAGATATAGTAGGATATATTTTGTTGACAAAAGTGGAAATCGTTTCAGAAAGTGAAGTCCATACATCTTTGGTTGTAGCTCCGCTTGCCGTTCTTCCTGAATACCAGAATAGAGGCATAGGAGGAATGTTACTTAAAGAAGCACATAAAAGAACTGCCGCACTTGGATATGGAACAGCAGTACTGCTTGGGCATAAAGACTATTATCCGCGTTTTGGTTACCGCAAAGCAGCAGACTATGGTATCACGTTTCCGTTTGATGTGCCTTCTGAATATTGTCAGGTTATCGAACTGATACCTGATGCATTGAAAAGCATTAAGGGAATTGTACGTTACCCAGCTGTTTTCTTTGAATAAAGAGAAATCGGTTCAGTCTGTATGTTCCAAACTTAACAGGGCATACAGAACTGAACCAATATATTTCATTGTACCGCTTTGTTATCCGAAAAGCAGGAAGCATTTATGCGGTATACCTTATGAGGCATTTCTTCTCCACGATAATGCTTGACAACAGAATCAATTGGTATCATACCATTCCTTATCGCAACTTTTTGTGATGCAATATTGTTGTCACGGATTATTGAATACATTGCATCGAAATGCAATGTACTGAATCCATACCTAAAGGGACTGATTTCAGAAAACTTACCGACGAGTTCATCCATTCTGTCCAGCTCAAACTGAACCGCAGGCCTAGGAAGAAACTGAATTTTTCTACCCCGAAAGATGAGTTCTTTAGATTTTTATTGTAATTTTATCTCCTGTTGCACTTGCTCGTTGACTCTGCCATGAATATTTTCTAAATTATTTTTCGGAAACTAACATTTTTTTATATTTTAGTGTTTACTTTCACCAAAGTAAATGTAAACTTGGTAATTGCAATAATCCAAAAATACTTCGATTATTTTTGTTTTTGAATTATAAATAATGCGAATCAGAAGCTGTTTTCAACCCCTGATTCGCATAAATAATAGAATTTATACAGAATAAAGAAATAAGACTATTGGCTATCAGCACCATAAGACACTCCTCAATATAACGCCTAATTTTAAATATTTTTTAATCAACAGCAAAATGAAGAATCTAAAACTGAGTATATTATTATTAATATTAAGTTTTAAACCTGTCTTTTCTCAAGTTTCCACAATTACATACGAGCTTACAGCAAGAAATTTGTCATTAGAAGCAGTCAATTCATATCCCCAAAAGCTTATTAGTTATCAAAAAAATGACACGTTGTATCGAATTGTTGTAAGTACTTTTGGTGCATGGGAAGATACAATAAAACGCAAAATAGTTATCAATGATAGATATATTAGAGATAAAAATTATCCTACAAATATCAAAAAATATCTCGAACCAACATTATTAACAAATTATAATCATCCTGAAATACAAAACATTGCAGACTCTATCATTAATCTAAAAGACTCTCTAACTATCGAAATAATAAAACATGCTTTGAAATATTCTTCAGGAAGAATAGAATTTGATAATGAACTAGCACAAGAATTAGACAAAGGTACTTGTACTACCTTAAGCGTTAACACGATATTAGAGAGAGGCAAAGGCACTTGCAGTGAATATTCAAATTTGTTCATCGCTTTAATGCGTAAAATTGGAATTCCTTGTCGTATGGCAGTAGGTATGGTTTATATGCCCGAGAAGAATTTTCAAGGTAGTCATGCATGGGCAGAATGTTATATTGATAACTATGGTTGGATAGCTGTAGATCCACAAAATGGTTTTATGTGGTTTCCTCCAGTTGTAATTAAATTATTTCATGGTCAAGATTTTATTGATTGCAATATAAAAACTTTACCTGATATGTATCCTGTAAATATAAAAATCTTGGAATACTAACATACATCCTGTTTGTAGGATTAAACATGCGCATATTTAATTCTACCAACGGGTTATCTTTATATACCTGACACATGCATTCGGTGCATCAAAAACCTAAACTTACCAACTATGAATGATTTGAGAACCCACTTATCAAGACTCTACAGCATATTTTTTCTCTCGCTTTATCTTCTCGGATTTTCAAACATACTTCATGCCCAAAACACAGCTCATCTCGACAACATTGTAGACGTCACCCAATGGATCAACGTTCATTTCGCCAAGGGGAAGCTTCCCCCCTTCTCATTCCGATACAATAACATCAACTCTCAAAACTTTATCACTCACTGGAAATATAACTGTGAAGAACTCTCTACCTCCACTCCAAAAGCCATCCAAAAGTTGATCACGTATCAAGACCCAGTTTCTGGGCTCAAAATCGAATGTACTGTTACTGGTTTCAAAGAATTCAATGCTGTGGAGTGGGTTATACGACTAACAAACACTTCTAAGACAAACACTCCGATTATGGATGAATTCAAGGTTTTGAATCAAACATATGAAAGTCGTAAAAAAGGAGCATTCACTTTGTTGCATGCACGAGGCAGCTGTGGTTCAAAAGCGGATTTTATGGTTTCTATTGATACGCTAACATCCTCTCCTTTACATTTGGCACCTCAAGGTGGACGCTCCTCCGACAATACGGCACTGCCGTTTTTCAACCTAATGGCGCCTGGACAACAAAGAGGAGTATTGGTCGCTGTAGGTTGGACTGGAGGCTGGCAGGCTAACCTGGCTGTCTCGAACAACGAGACAGTCTCTCTGCATTCAGGCATGGAACGCTTCCGACTTTATCTCAAGCCTGGTGAAACGATCCGTACTCCTATGATCTGTCTGATGTTCTGGGAAGGGATCACTTTTATGCAAGGACAGAATAAATTCCGCCGATTCCAACAAACTTGCCACAGCCGACAAATAGACGGGGCCCCTGTACATTATCCATATGCCAGTGGATTTCCAGCATTCGGTCCCAAACCTTGTACCGAAGGTGGTTGCTTAACCGAAGAAATGGATATCGCATTGATACGACGCTACAAACAATTCGGCATCATGCCCGAATGCTTTTGGCTGGATGCCGGTTGGTATGCCGACAGTGGAGCCCCTGTATACGACTGGTGTGACTGCGTTGGTAGTTGGGTCCCTGACTCCACTCGCTATCCTCGCGGATTAAAACCGATTGCCGATGAGGCCCACCGCCTAAATACAAAATTTTTGCTATGGTTTGAACCTGAACGAGTCAGCCGAGGATCATGGTTAGCCGTACAACATCCCGAATGGCTGCTCCATTCTCCGATCCGCAATTCGGCCCTACTTGATTTGGGTAATACTGAAGCACTCAACTGGTTGCAAAACCATGTGGGAGACATGATCGAAGAAGTAGGTATCGATATTTATCGACAGGATTTCAACCACCCCGGGAAACCGTTCTGGGAAGCTAATGAAGATCCCGACCGAATCGGCATGATGGAAATCCGTCATATTGAAGGGCTGTATGCATTTTGGGACTATCTGTTGGATCGATTCCCTAATTTGTTGATAGACAACTGTGCGGCAGGTGGACGACGAATCGACCTGGAAATGATGTCGCGCAGCGTCCCTCTCTGGCGGACCGATTACCAATACGACGAACCCACTGGCAAGCAGGGTCATTTCTACGGACTAAGTTTCTTCTTAGCACAACATGGCTCAGGAATTTCAGATACAGACAATTACTCGGTCCGGTCAAATATGGGTGCATGTCAAGTCTCTAACTTCGATATTACCACGAACAGACTCAGTTTACCCGACATTCAACAAGCCATTGCTACATTCAAAAAATATCGTCATTATTATCTCGAAGATTATTACCCATTAACCGGCATTATTGACGCTTTTTCCGACAAAATCTGGATAGCATACCAAATGCATTGTCCTTCGGATAATTCAGGTATTGTGATGGCTTTTCGCCGTCCTGAATCCAATGTGGACCGCATCAAAGTATATCTGCAAGGTATCGATCCTGGGAAAATCTATAATCTGTATAATGACAACACTAAACACACTCAAAGTATTTCCGGTCGTCAACTTGCCGAAGGTTTTTATCTGAACATTCCACAAGCCCGGGGTTCTTTGCTGTTGCATTATCAATGCATTGAATGAATTATTACTAAACTAAAGATTTAGCAAAAGTCACCGTCCTCTTCACGCACGTAGCACAGATACATCTCCCGCTTAGCTGTAATAATTTCCGGCGGCAACGATTCAGACGAAAGCCCACCGAGGCAAAGACGACACCCGAAGCCCCTACGGTCGGAGTATCAGTGCAGGTGATCAGCGCAGCCAGCAACGCCACCCCGCAGAGCGAAGCTGCTACCACAAAGGGGGGGGATCGGAACGAAAGTACCATACTAAATACACCGACAAACAGTTACCCAACAGATGAAACAGGTTAGCATGAAAATGAAAAAACATATACACTACATAGCACCATAGGGGCCCTCCACTCACGGCTCCCACCTGATCCGGCGATACGGGTAGTAGGAAAAGAACCAACAGCAAGACTATGAACGGGATTCTGAACTGTTGCATTGTTTGCGGCGTTTTCGGATGTGGTGCATGATCACAATGGCGCTCTGTGGAGTCATGTAAAAAGAGGGGGCGGGTTGCTCAACCACTATCTGGACTACCTCTGATAATGGTAACTGCCGATAATGCGGACGAGTTCTGAGCTGGTGTACGCGCCGATAGATCTCACGGAACATAATTCGCTTGTTGCGTATCATACCATTCAGCCTGTTCCCATGATCCATGCTTGATATGACACGCATAGCTCGCTCCGGAGAGACCCAAAATCTTGACGAGGGGGAGTTCACTACTTGATACATAACTTCTCTTAATTGGATGGGACCGGAGCTCTGTGCAATCTGACGACGATAGGCGTTCAATAAGTCACGATCGCGTTCGGAACGATATTCGAAAATCCTGCGTATCGGCATGTAAAACAACTTGATACACAAAGTTACCAATACTGGAGAGAACAAAGATTACTGACCAAATGATTTGTATTCACTCTATACTATCCTTAATTCGAAAAAAACTCCATTTTTAATTATTGATACGTGTTGTGATTTACTGTAAAAATTCTATCTTTGATTGATAGGGATATAAAATACACATATGCGTGTGTATGTCTATTTTGCGGTCATTTGTCATTCAAAACCAAACAGATTTCGAACTCTCACCGAGGAGCATTATATGATTTTCATATTGTTCATTTTATTAACCAAAAGTAAAAAACTTAATTTTAATTAATAATGAAATCTATTTTGTTTAAAGTAGCTAAAATTTTCACACTATTCCTTGTTTTCTACAACTTTCCGTGTAAAACAAAAGCACAAGAGTTTTACACATTTAAGTCGCCTGATGACCGTTTAAGTGCGGAAATCACATTAGGCAATGACATACGTTTTTCACTCAAACATGATAACACCCAAATTCTTGCGCCTTCTGTAATTGGTATGAAATTGAGTGACGGTCAGATATTAGGCAAAAATCCTAAATTACAAAAAATTTTCACCTCCAATTGTGATGAGACGGTTCCTGCCATTTTCTATAAAAAGAGCGAAATAAAAGATCAGTTTCATGAAGTCCATTTTCAGTTTCGTAATAGTTACGGATTGACTTTTCGTCTGTATAATGACGGGTTTGCATATCGTTTTACCACTAATATAAAGGACAGTATCATTGTGCATAACGAGATTGCACAATACCAATTTTCCCAAAACTATCCTGTATGGGTCCCTTATGTCAAGGATTCTGAACACAAAAGCATTGAGCAGCAATTTTTCAGCTCATTCGAAAATCAATATACTCATGATAAACTTTCCAATATTGACAGTACCCGATTAATCTTCCTCCCCTGTTTAGTCGAATTGAATAACGGCAAGAAACTGTGCATCACTGAGTCTGATCTAGAGAATTATCCGGGTATGTTTCTAAAGCGAACTCAAAGCACATCCATGCAATCTTTTTTTGCTCCTTTTCCCAAAACCACTCAATATGACACCCGGCATATACTAGTACAGGATAGGGAAAACTATATCGCTAAAACATCCGGAACTCGCTCTTTCCCATGGCGGATCTTCATTGTAACCGACAATGACAAGGACCTAACCAATAACGATATGGTGTATCGTTTGGCGTCTCCTTGTCGAATTCAGGATATTTCTTGGATAAAGCCAGGTAAGGCGGCATGGGAATGGTGGAGCCAAATTAATCTTTCAGGGGTTGATTTCCGCGCGGGGAAAAATAATGACACGTACCGTTATTTTATCGATTTTGCTGCAGAAAATGGTATCGAATATGTAGTTATAGACGGTGGATGGTACGATCAGGAAAAAGGTGATATTTTCAAATCTATTCCTGAAATTGATATTCCCGATTTGGTTAATTACGGAAAAAGTAAAGGAGTCGATATTATTCTGTGGGTTGGTTACTCACCTTTCGAACGCAATTTGGGGAAAGCTATTCAGTACTATGCCGATATGGGTGTGCGCGGTTTTAAAGTGGATTTTATGGATCGGGACGATCAGCAAACTATCAACTTTTTATATAAGGCCGCAGCATTATGTGCAGAACATCATATGTTACTGGATTACCATGGAACGTGTAAACCTGCCGGTATTCAACGAACCTATCCAAATGTCATGAATTTTGAAGGTGTCAATGGGCTAGAACAAGTTAAATGGATGCCTGGGTCATCTCTCGATCAGGTAGTGTATGATGTAACTATACCATTTATCCGTATGGTCGCCGGTCCGATGGACTATACACCTGGAGCTATGCGTAATGCGACAAGACAATGTTATATGCCGATATATTGGGATCCTATGAGCCAAGGGACACGTTGTAGGCAATTAGCTGCATACGTAATTTTTGAGGCCCCTCTAAACATGCTGTGCGACAGTCCAACATCTTATAACGCAGAGCAGGAATGTCTGCATTTTATAGCCAAGATACCTACGATTTGGAATGAAACCGTTGCATTGCAAGGGAAAGTAGGTGAATATGTGGCGATTGCCAGACGTTCTGGTTCCGAATGGTATCTTGGTGCAATGACCGATTGGAGCGCTCGTACACTGATACTAAATTTATCTTTTTTACCTGAAGGCAACTGGAAAGCAGAAATTTTTAAAGACGGCATTAATGCTGATAGAACTGCATGTGATTACAGCAAGGAGATTATCGATATCCCCTCTGATCGCAAAGTACAAGTAGTCATGGCACCAGGAGGAGGGGGCGCCATGAGAATTTATCGTTCTAATTAGATAGTACTCGAATTTATTTTAACAAAAGTTTGAATTTCTTACTTGTATAATATTAGTAAAAGCTCTATTTTTAGCATTAAAATTACGCATAATTATTCGTATTAAGATTGATTATCATTCTAACAATGAGTCTATTATATAAGATAGTCTGGAAACTGTCAGGAGTATTTATACTGTTTTCTGGAGTCTTAGGTGTAAAAGCGAGTGACAAATTGAAGGGTAATATTATCCCTCAATATAATTCAATCATAATTTCTGCGAGCACTTCCCAAAATTGTTATCAAGGTGAAGTTTTATCAATTATTTCTACGCTTCAGGTTGCATATTTGGTAGATATACAAAACAATATACGACTGCTTAACGGCAACTCTGTACATCCTACTATCTATTTGTTCGCAAACGTAGGGTTGTCTAAACCATGTTTGGGCAAGTTATTATGCCAGACAGGCTATTTAATGTACTTCAATCATGACGGAGACTATCTGCGTTTTAAATCACTATTGATTTAACTGATATTTTCCGAGCATTTTTTCATTGACAGTCCCTTCTTTCAAATGCTAGTCAAAGTGAGTACTTGTTAGATGTGCTGTTTATTGACTTGCATAACTTCTTGCATTGAAGCAAATTGTATTTATTTGCAAAGTATGGGTTATTTATTTTAATTTTTAATGAATTTATATCATGACACTTTGGAATATCATCCATGAAACATTGATAATGATGGGATTTACATTTGGGGTGGGTATTGCGTTTGCGTATTTATTGAAATTGTTGACACTGTTTTTCAACTATACCAATAAAGAAGAAATTTCCGCAACCATTTGGCATTTCCGCATCAAAGCTCGAGCATACCGTATGGCCATGAGTCATGCATATTCTACAAATTGGGATAAAAAACTAGTTAATACAATTACTACAGATCCTAAAGAGCGTGAAGCATATATTCGCTCAATGGATAATTTGATTGAGTTTCACTGTGGTAACCGTAATCTTCCCAAACAGAACCAACAAAAGGATTAATCGTACAATAGACATTTGATATCATGGAAAAATATGATCTAAATAATATATTTCAAGGTATTTCTACATTACTTGATTCCGATACGGCTATTATGTCTGCCCGTATTGTGCTGATGTTGCTCGGGATTTTGTTGGTTTATCTGGGACGCAAAGGAATACTAGAACCACTAGTGATGATCCCTATGGGATTGGGAATGGCTGCAGTCAACGCTGGGGTCTTGCTTTTCCCTGGAGGTGTTCATGGAAACCTTTTTCTTGATCCTATGGTAACAGATACCGATGAATTGATGAATATTCTCCAAATTGATTTTCTGCAGCCGATATACACATTCACTTTCAGTAACGGCTTGATTGCCTGTTTGATTTTTATGGGTATAGGTACAATGCTGGATATTAATTTTTTGTTGGCAAAACCTTTGCAAAGTATGTTTTTGGCACTTTGTGCTGAATTAGGAACTTTTGCAATCGTTCCGATTGCCTATGCAATGGGGCTGAATGCCAATGACAGCGCGTCAATTGCTATGGTTGGTGGAGCTGATGGCCCTATGGTGCTGTTTACCTCGCTTAATCTGTCGAAAGAAATCTTCGTGCCGATTACCGTTGTTGCGTATCTTTATTTAGGACTGACTTACGGAGGTTATCCCTATTTGGTGCGTGCTCTAGTCCCACAGCGATTACGAGCCATCAAAATGAAAGCACCCAAAAAAACTCTGAAGCAGTATAGTCCTGCAACAAAAATCACTTTTGCGGTGTTAATGTGTGTGATATTGTGCTTGTTATTCCCGGTAGCTGCACCTCTGTTTTTTTCACTTTTCATTGGCGTTATTATTAAAGAATCGGGTTTGAAACATGTTTGTGACTTTATCAGCGGTCCAATGCTGTATGGTTCGACTTTTTTCTTGGGGATATTATTGGGAATCTTGTGTGATGCACATACACTGCTTGATCCGACTGTATTAAAACTGTTAGTATTGGGTATTTTGGCCCTGTTAATATCTGGTATTGGCGGTATTTTAGGTGGTTATATCATGTATTTCATTAAGCGAGGTGATTTCAATCCAGTGATAGGTATTGCAGCTGTTAGCTGCGTACCGACTACGGCAAAAGTCGCTCAGAAGATCGTTTCTCATGACAATCCTTCATCTTTTATATTGGCAGACGCGTTAGGCGCAAATATTACTGGTGTGATTACTTCAGCGATCATTGCGGCAATTTACGTGACGGTATTCCCAATGCTTTAGATCCTGATTGAGAGTTCTATCTAAATATATGAGCCATTGCAATATATGTAACGAACAAAGAGCTAATATAAGGCTCTTTGTTCGTTTTTGAAGTTTTTAACATGGAAAATTTTGAATAGTAGAAAATTAGCCAACTAATTCGCAATAATGTGATTGAATTAGTTACCCGTTGGCGGAATTAAATTAACGCATATTTAATTCTACCAATGGGTTTCTCATTTTTATAGTTAATATATTGCAGAATTGTAAGTGCGCTAATCTTCTCTATAATTCGGGTAAACAATCCATCAGTATCTTTCGCATAATTTCTTATAATCATAAACTGGTCACACAATTGCGAAAATAGAGTTTCAATTCTTTTTCTCGCTTTGGCAAAAGCCGGAAATGTCGGCTTCCACACTTTCTGGTTAGTTCTGTATGGTACTTCCAGTCTGATATTGGCCGTTGCAAACAGATCCAATTGTACTTGAGCACTTATATATCCTCTATCTCCTATGACAGTACAGTTACTATAGTCCTCCTTCACATCCTTCTTGCCTTGGTGAGGTCAAACGAATGGATGACTCCACTTAATCCACAGACCGTGTAGAGCTTATATCCGTAATAATACACTCCTTGTGATGCACAGTATCCGATTGAGGGTGCTTTCTCAAAATTTTTCTTCACCATACCGCAACGCTTGGAACGGGAAAATCGACAGACCTCTATTGGGTTTGAGTCAATACTGAAATAGTCTTCACCTCCATCTATCTCCTTCACAATCCTCTCCCTGACCGCATTGCACAGAGATGAGGTTATCTTACGTCTGTCATTATATTGTCTGCGGGAGATAAGATTGGGTATTTCTTTTCTATATGCCTGCAATTTGGCATACAGCAAGGATTCACTGTCAATGCCTATTGATTCTGAAGTCATATTCAACGAGATTACTTCTAGATCGGAAAAGCGTGGAACGACACCTCTTCTAGGAAAATTACCTGATTCATTCACCAAATTACCTGCCACTTGCTTGCATATGTTCAGAAATTTTGCGAATATTACATATAGGTTGTGCATACGATATTTGTCTATTAAAAGTTTTATTACATTTAATTTGCTAAATATCAATAATATACACAACTTTTATTCGTAAATCTTTTATCGTTTTAATTCCGCCAACGGGTATTATATAACAAACAAGTTCTGGCGTTCATCTGAAATTGCATTGAATTTGGCTTATAAGTTCATTTTTGATTCCCTCCTGAGGGTAATTTTCATCTAACATATAATAGCCGCACGCACTAATAACTCATTAATCATAGGTTCCCAATTACCATAGACATGGTTTGACATTGCCCGTTTAGAGCCTGTATACAAATATTGGACAGCAGATTCAAATTTACTAACATGATCAGGATATTTGATTTCATCCAGCAGTTGGTTGATAGTTGATAAAAGAATGACTGAACTCATGAACAAGTGTAGGTAAAAACTCTTTGCTGAACAAGAATAACTTTTCTTGATCAGCTTATAAAACCTATGATAGCAAATACCTTTCTCTTTTACCTTTTAATCTGTCTACTCCTCATGATCTCCGCCACCATTACAAAATTTTATGGTTGGTAACGGCACCGATTCAATGTTACAGTCTTCGATGCAGTATAAAGATAATAAGCCTTAAGCTTATGATGCCGGTCTGTTTATAAAAGAAAGTGCTGCATAGGTGAAATGAGTGCAACAGTCCTCCATTTGGTGAAAGCTTCGGTTAAAGCAGTGAAAGGATGCCTAAACAAAACGGGAATGCCATTCTTAAGGTAAATATGCTCACAGCGTACAACGTCAAGAGTACAAATCTTAACCAATTTTTCGACAAATTGGTGGTTTCAGCGGGAAACAATACTACCGTGTTGTACTTCACCTGTATCAAATTGCAGAGTGCATATCTTACAACCAATGATGCGCTTTGTCATGATTTCACTTCTGCAAATTAAACATTACAGCATAAAGTAAGCGGGTGTGTTGTCCACCCGCTCACTTTATTTTCCAATTGGACTAAGCACCTCCTCCCAAAGCCCGGTACAACAGGGCTTGCAAAGCACAATATTCGGTGCTTAGTGCGATCTGTTCCAATTCACACTCCAAATAACGCACATCGGCCGAAAGCACTTCGAGGTATCCGACAAAACTGAGTTTGAACATCTCCGTGGCATTGCTGACCGCCCGGCGATTCACCAGACACTCCTCCTGTTTCAGCTGTTTGTGTTGAGCGGTCAGATCACTGGCGACAATCAGATTGGAGACCTCTTCGTAGGCCTTCAGGGCCGCTTCATGATATGCCGACAGTGCAATGCGTTCCCGGCTTTGGGCTGCCTGCCATACGGATCGTATCTCTGCCCGGTTGAAAATCGGAGCGGTAATGCCCAACCCCAAATCGTAAACCAATGAGGCTGGCGATACAAACCATTTACTCAGATTGAACGCATTGAAGCCCCCGCTTCCACCCAGTATTAACGAAGGATAAAACGCTTTACGTGCAGCTTTCACATCGGCTTTGGCTGCAATCAGCTCCATCTCGGCTTGTCGAATATCGGGTCGCAACTGCAACAGCTGTGCCGGTATTCCGATTTGAGACGGGAAACGCAACTGCTCTATACTATCAAACGAACACCGCGCAACCGGTGCCGGGAAACGCCCCATCAACGTACAGAGG
>OBAI01001631.1_pt1 | contig 16358 bp, 10 predicted proteins | sample 1517461 | NCBI WGS metagenome assembly OBAI01 (sample SAMN04571696, study PRJEB22368) | human gut metagenome | biome: human gut; material: stool | host: Homo sapiens | place: Luxembourg | collected 2012-06-29
GGGGAAATGCATGTACCCCTCCGCTGAAAACTGTCACAACTGTCACAACTGTCACAACTGTCACGCTTTAACGCTTTGCTCCTTTTCCCCGAAGATCATCTGAAATCTTGTTACTTGAAATGATATGTCAAGTTTTTTTATAAGCATAGAACCTTGACGCCTGAAAATCCAAAGTTCCTTGAAGCAACACGCCCTGAAAGGGCAGAAGCTCCTAGCCCAGGGCATCGCCCTGGGTATAATGTCAATCAGCAAGGCGCCCTGTAAGGGCAAAAGCTTTGTATATTACCCCGGTATTTTAAAGCTTTTGCCCTTACAGGGCGAGAGGTTTGTGTCCGTGATTACCCAGGGCGATGCCCTGGGCTAGGAGCTTCTGCCCTTTCAGGGCGTGTGGCGCAAACTTGCGAAAGCTTAGGAGTAAATGCTGCAGATATCCATGCACGGTGTTTTACCGTATTATGTGGGTTAACTGTCCGATAATCAGAGTGTTTGTTGTTTTTGGAGAAAGAGTAAACACTTCGGGGTACCCATACGCTGTGTTTTACAGCGTCATGTATGTTAACAGTCCGATAATCAGCATGTTAGTTGCTTTTAGAAATGAGTAAATGCTTCAGGTACCCATGTGTCGTGAAACACGACACATGGGTAGTCATCTGATAATCAAGATATTGGTATTTTTTTTGAAAGTCCCCGTTTCTAGGAGTTTGTCAATGGATGAAAAGCAGGGGGAATACAATAAAAGTTTGTTACGGCGTTTCACCGTAACAAACTTTTATGCGTTATATTTATTTCTTCCCTCCGTTCAATTTCTCAGAATCGAATCATTCTTTTTAAAAGAGCTCGAAGGCTTTCTTGAGCTTCAGGTTATCGGCTGCATTACCAACAAGAGCCTCAAACTTTCCGGCTTCAGCCTTCCAGGATGAAGATGCCTCATCGTAGAAACTGAGGGCCTCTTTGCTGATGGTGATGCTGATATCCTTGCTCTCACCTGGCTGGAGATAAACCTTCTGGAATCCCTTCAGCTCCTTCTGAGGGCGGTCTACTGATGACTTGACGTCGTGGATATAGAGCTGAACCGTCTCGGCTCCGGCACGCTTACCTGTATTCTTTACGTTTACGGTAAAGGTGATTGTGCCGTCCTGCTTCATCTGCACCTTGTCGCTGCGGAGATTAGAGATGGCAAACTGGGTGTAGCTCAAGCCGTGACCGAATGCAAAGGTAGGCTTGATGCGCTCCTTATCTGTCCAGCGGTAACCTACATAGATGCCTTCCTTATATTCCTCATCAATGATGTTGCCCTTCGTGCTGGCTCCACCTTCCTGGCGCCAGGTTCCCGGATAGGTATTGAGTGCATGAGCACCTGTTTCCTTCAGCGAGTTGACCCATGTAAACGGCAACTTGCCGCTAGGGTTGGCATCGCCTGTAAGGATGCTTGCAAGGGCTTCGCCGCTCTCCGAACCGATGAACCAGCCCTGTACGATGCCGGCAACCTTAGCCTTCCAAGGCATAGCTACCGCATTGCCCGAGATGTTGACATAAACGAAGTTTCTGTTTGCCTTAGCCAAAGCCTCTATCAGCTTATCCTGATGGTATGGCAACTCATAATGCTTGCGGTCGTGACCCTCACAGTCCTGGAAATCGCTCTTGTTCAGACCACCAAACATGATGACATAGTCGGCAGTCTTGGCTTTCTCTACGGCTTCGGCTATCAGTTTAGCCTCGCTGCGCTTGTCTTCCAGGTTCTGGCCGGTTGTAACGCCATTGTAGTTGCCCGTTACATCGCCCACATATCCGCGGGCATAATCTACCTCGATGCCGTCCTTGCCCAAGCGCGTCTTCAGGCCATCGAGAGGCGAAATCTCGCGCTGTACCTTGAGCGAAGAAGAGCCTCCGCCTACGGTCATCATCTTGATGGCATTCTCGCCTACTACCAGCACGCGCTTAGCCTTCTGGGTGTTGATAGGGAGCACATTGTTCCTGTTCTGGAGCAATACGATGCCTTCCTCAGCAATCTGTCTGGCAGCTGCATAATGGCTCTCGGAACAGAGGAAACCATGAGGGCGGTTCGGATTCATCGTGGTGCGATAGAAGAGGCGCAATACGCGGCGCACCTTATCGTCCAGCTCCTTCTGGGTGAACTTGCCTTCCTGTATGGCCTTCATGTAAGGCATGGAGAGATAATAGTTGTCGTAGGCATTGGTAGCGCCCATCGTAAGACCGTCTGTCCAGGTGCCGAACTCCATATCCAGCCCATTCTTTACAGACTGCTCCAGGTCGTGGGCACCGCCCCAGTCGCTTACCACGACACCATCATACTTCCAGTCGCCCTTCAGAATCTTGTTCAGGGTCCACTGGTTGTGGCAGTTGTGCTCATTCTTATATAGGTTGTAGGCTCCCATGATACCCCATGTCTTACCCTTCTCAACAGCCGCCTTGAAGGCAGGGAGATAGATTTCGTGGAGAGCACGGTCGCTGACGATTACGTTGACCTGATGGCGGTATTCCTCGTCGTTGTTCAGGCAATAGTGCTTTACGCAGGCTGATACACCCTTAGACTGCAATCCCTGGATATACGGCACAACCATGATGCTTGCCAGGAACGGATCTTCGCCCATATACTCGAAGTTGCGGCCGTTGAGAGGCGTGCGATAGATGTTGACGCCAGGACCCAGAATCATGTCCTTGCCGCGATACAGGGCTTCTTCGCCCAATGCTTCGCCATAGATGCGGCTCATCTGCGGATTCCATGATGCGGCAAGACAGGTGAGGGCAGGGAAGGCTACACAGGAGTCGTTGGTCTGGCCAGCCTGTTCCCACTCATCCCACAATACGTCAGGACGCACTCCGTGAGGTCCGTCATCCGTCCAGAAGTCAGGAAATCCCAAGCGTGGTACACCGGCTGATGAAAACTTGCTCTGAGCATGGATGATGCGTATCTTCTCTGCCAGCGTCATGCGGGAGATGGCATCATCGATGCGCTGCTCTACCGGCTTGGTCTGGTCGAGATAGACAGGCAATTGTCTGTTTGCCTGCTGTGCCTGTGATGGAGCGATGGCTGCCACAGACAAGACACATGATAAAATGAACTGTTTCATAAGTAATGAATATTTATTATGTTTTTGTTTATTCTTGCAGTTGTTGTTGTTATGCACAACGCTTCTCACGTTTTTTTTTGTGCGTTTAAGCGTATATGCTCATTCATCTGCAAAATTACTAAATAAATAATGAAAAAATGACGGGTGATAAGTGAAAAGTGGATGGGTGTAAAAATAGAACTTTTGTAAACCGCTGATAGTTAGGGAAATAAATGTGTTGTAGTGCGAATGAAAAGTGGCAGAGTGTGAACACTGAAAAATACTGATGTAACTTTTTAAGGGTGTTCCAGCCTCATTTTCTTAATTTTAATCCATCCACTTTCATATAGTTGCTAAAAATTGGTAAGTGTCTGAAAATTAATAGTATAGACTGTTTTAGAAAAGTTTTCTTTCCACTTATCTGTTGAAGGTGCTAGGATTTATCAAAAAAACATATTATATTTGCAAACGAAAACACGGCTTAACGCATTTTAGGAAATGCACAGCCGCACAGTCTTAAACATTATTATAATAGAGTGAACTAACAAACAGATATTTTTCTAAACTAATAATCGAATATGAAAACAAAAAGTCTATTGCTGGCGACCGCATTATTGATGTCGACGTCAGCGTTCGCACAGAAAAAACACCTTCAAGGGTGCGTGTTGGATGACCTGGGTGAACCCGTTATCGGAGCCACCATTCAGGTAAAAGGCGTCAAGGGAGCCGGTGCAATTACCGACCTTGATGGTAACTTCGTCATCGATGCAGATGCTAACCAGACCTTGCTTATTACCTACATTGGCTACAAGGATGCAGAGATCCGTCCTTCAGCCAACATGAAGATTACTCTTAAACAAGACGACAAGGCTTTGGACGAAGTGGTTGTTGTAGGTTACGGTGTTCAGAAGAAGAGCGTGGTAACAGCTGCCATCGCCAAAGTGAGCACCGAAGATTTGGCTGGCAAGAGCCCAGTGCGTGTTGATAACGCATTGAAGGGTCTGGCAGCCGGTGTCAACGTAACCTCTTCATCGGGTCAGCCTGGCGCATCTCCTAAAGTTCGTATTCGCGGTACAGGTACTATCAACAATTCAGATCCTCTCTATATCGTGGACGGTATGCCTATCGAGGGTGGTTTGGATTACTTGAACCCAAGCGACATTGAGAGTATAGAGGTGTTGAAGGATGCCGCATCAGGTGCTATCTATGGAGCCCGTGCTGCCAATGGTGTAGTACTTGTTACCACCAAGAAGGGTAAGATGGGCAAGGCACAGATCAACTACAATTTCTCTTACGGCTGGCAGAGCGCATGGAAGAAGCGCGATGTAACCAGCGCTACTGATTATGCAATCCTTCAGAATGAGCGTGCCTTAAACGGCGGTCAGGCTCCTATCTATGCCGATCCTTACAACCTGACCGACAGCAACGGAAAACCTATCAAGGGCTTTGGTACCGATTGGCAGGACCTGGTATTCAATGACAATGCGCCAGTGCAGAATCATGAGGTATCTATCAGTGGTGCATCAGAAAAAATCAACTACTATCTCTCTATGGGCTATTATAAGCAGGAGGGTATCGTAGGCGGTAACTACGGACAGAGCAACTATGAGCGCCTCTCCCTCCGCTCTAACAATATATATAATGTGATGGATGCATCGAAGGAGCGCAACTTCCTCAACAAGCTCGATGTAAACGTCAATATGGCCTATACACGTGTCAAGAGTACTGGTATCGATGCCAACTCTATCTATGGTTCTATCCTCGGCAGTTCGCTCTATCTGGCGCCTACATTGGCTCCTACGGTGACAGACCCGGCAATGGTTAAGAAGTATTATGATACCTATGAGGATCCTAATACATACGATGCAGAAGGAAATATTACCGGCAAGCGCAATGCCTATGAATTGCTGCGTGATGCCAATGGCAATTATTATACAATCCCTGGTATGGGAGGTACCTATCAGGAGATGAACAACCCACTGGCCATGTTGAGCATTCCTGCTGCCAAGAACTGGTCGCACAAGTTTGTGCCTAAGTTCTCTATCGACCTGCAATTGTGGGATAATCTGAAGTATCACTTCACTTACAGTGCCGACCTCAGCTTCTGGGGAACAGACAGTTATGTGGCTTCCAAATACTATCTCTCTGGCAATAATAAACGAGAGCATACTGAGGCCTATAAGAGTTCGGACAAGGGCATCAACTGGCAGGTGGAGAATACCCTGACCTATGACAAGACCATCGGCAAACATAGCTTTGCTGTAGTGCTGGGCCAGAGTGCGATGAAGAACAAGAGCGACTATCTGAATGGTAGCCGTTGGAACCTTGTGAATGTAAACAAGCCTTCTATCGACTATGCTACCGGCAACTACGAGCAGACCATCGTGAAGGATGCTGACGGAAAGATCATCTCTGTAGGTGCGCCTCAGATTCAGCATAGCGTATCGGGCGGTAACAACGTGGTACATGCCATCTCTTCACTCTTTGGCCGTTTGAGCTACAATTACGATGAGAAATATATGCTCCAGGCTACAATCCGTCGAGATGGCTCAAGCCGTTTCGGACCATCTCATAAATATGGTACCTTCCCATCAGCTTCTGTTGGTTGGAACATCATGAACGAGAAGTTTATGGAGGGCACCCGCAACTGGTTGAGCAACCTCAAGTTCCGTGCCAGCTGGGGTAAGAATGGTAATGATAATATCGGAGACTTCCGCTATACCGTATTGACAGCCATGGGCAACAACGTGCTCTTCGGTAAGGATGCCATCAAGTTTAATGGTTCTAAGGCGAATGCAACAGCCAATCCAGACTTGAAGTGGGAGGAGAGTGAGCAGACTGATATCGGTTTCGACTTCGGATTCTTCGGCAGTGCATTGACCTTCAGTGCCGATTACTATGTGAAGAAGACCAACGGAATGCTGATTACGATGCCAATTCCTAGCTATGTAGGCGAGACAAAACCTATCGGCAATGTGGGTGATATGAAGAACTCGGGTCTTGAATTCGAACTCGGCTATAAGTGGAATGTATCAGATGCCCGCTTCCATGCAAAGGCAAATGTTACCTATCTGCACAACGAACTGACCAATTTGGGTAATGATACTGGTTTCATAGATTTGGACACCTTCCAGGGCATCTTTGGCGGTGGTACACGCGGTAGCAACGGCCAGCCATTCCCTTACTTCTATGGTTACAAAACAGCCGGAGTCTTCCAAAATATGGCAGAGGTTCAGGCTTATGTCAACAAGGACGGCGAGATGATTATGCCAAATGCCAAGCCGGGTGATGTACGCTTCGTAGACGTAGATGGAGATGGAGCAATCAGTCCGGACGACCGCACCAATATCGGTAACGGTACACCAAAATGGACCTTCGGTTTCAACCTCAATGCAGAGTGGAAAGGCTTCGACCTCAACCTCTTCCTGCAGGGTGTAACAGGCAATAAGGTGTTTGATGCTACCTATCGTACAGACGTATTCTCTGGCAACTTCCCTTCTTGGATGCTCGACAGATGGACGGGCGAGGGTACCAGCAACAAGTATCCTATCCTGAAGACCGGTGATGCTACCAACTGGCAGGTTTCAGACCTCTATATCTGCGATGGCTCTTACCTCCGTGTAAAGAACCTCTCACTGGGTTATACCTTGCCAAAGCAGCTTACACAGAAGTTGTCTATCAGTCACTTGCGTTTCTACGTGATGGCAGAGAACCTGATTACCTGGACCAAGTATTGGGGCTTCGACCCTGAAATCTCATCAGGTGGTACTTCTCTTGGTGTAGACTATGGTGTATATCCACAGGCTCGCACCTACACCATCGGCGTAAACCTTTCATTCTAAAATAAGAACCTTTAAAATAAAGACTATTATGAAGACAATAAAATATATAGCTTTAGGAGTGTTGGCAACCAGTATGACACTGGTAAACACATCTTGCAGCGACAGTTTCCTGGAGGTGGAGAATCCATCAGGCGAGAACCTGGAGGAGTATTATACCACCGATGAGCATATCAATGAGGCGCTGAATGCCGCATACGACCCTATCCACTGGCCAGACTGGGGATTTGGACAGTATAATGCTCTCAATATCGATGCCGAGATAATGGGCGATAACTTCTGGGTAGGCGGTTCCAACAAGACCGATATGCAGTACTGGCACATGCTGGCCAATTATGAAGCAAATGCTAATAATACGCTGAGTTCACTCTGGACCGTGGATTATTCAGGTATCAAGCGTTGTAATGACCTCTTGAAGTATATTCCTTGGGCAGAGGCAAATTTGACCGAGAAAAACAAGGCATCTTATGAGATGCAGGGCAGAGCACTGCGTGTATACTTCTACAACAACCTGTGGCATTACTTCGGCAATATACCGTTCTATCTTGAGAACCTTTCAAGCCCTTATACTGCTCCTCAGTTGAAAGCTGATGAGGTTTACAGCCAGCTTATTGTCGAGCTGGAATCCGTAATCGATTCTAAGGTCTTGCCTATGCGCTGGGATGACAAGAACTGCGGTCGCATGTCACAGGCGATGTGTTACATGATGTATGCCGAGATGGTGATGTATCAGAATGATAAGGCACGCTATCCTAAGGCATTGCAGTATATGAAGGACATCATCGGCGATACAGGCAATTATGGCCTCGTAGACGACTTTGCCTCTATATGGAAGGAGAGTGGAGAATGGTGCAAGGAGAGCATCTGGGAAGTAAACTATGAGGATGGTAACAACGAGCGTGGATGGAATTCTCCTCTTGCTATCGGCGGTACCGTATTGCCAACCTTGATTTCTCCAAACTCTTGGCCAGGTGGCGACGGTTGGGACAAAGGTGGTGACGGTTGGGGATTCTTGCCGGTAAGACAGGAAACCTACGATATGTATGGTACTGGCGATAAGCGCCGTGATGCAACCATCTGGGATGTTCGTGGTGTAGAGTATACAGAGCGCTATCAGGATACTCATCTCTGGCTGGCTAAATATCGTCCATTCACAGAAAATAATGCGGATGCAGGCTTTGATAACAACCTGAATTATAACAATAACCTCCGTGTTTATCGCGTAGCAGAAGCTTATCTCAATGCTGCAGAACTGTTGCTTGAGACTGGTGGTGATGCTGGCTTGGCAAAGGATTATGTGAATAAAATCCGTCGTCGTGCTGGAATCGCAGAGCTTGGAGCCGTAACTCTGGATGATGTTATCAATGAGCGCCGCTTGGAGTTTGTAGGCGAGGGTAAGCGTTACTTCGACCTCGTTCGCACAGGCAAGGCTGCCAGCGTATTGGTGCCAGATGAGTATGGCTATCGTACCAATTCTTGGACAGAATCAAAGAAGTATATTCCTATCGCACAGGCTGAGCTTGACTCAGATCCTGCTTTGATACAAAATAATTATTAACGTTAAGAATCCAACAATATGAAAAAGATATTTCGAAATATGGCTTATGCACTGCTCGGCGGACTGATGCTCGGTGCATGTTCAGCAGAAGAATTCTCTGGTGCCAATGGCGAATTGCCTGATATTGTAGATTATGCAGACAAGTTTAATATTGCTGTTGATCAGGAAACGAATACCGCTAAGTTCTCTTTCGATGGAACCAGTGGTGTTACACCGGTTTGGGTAATAGATGGAGCTTATTCTTCAGAATTCAATCTCTCTAAGTACTATCGCAAGAAGGGAACATACGATGTAGAGTGCTTCGTGAAAAACCGTAATGGTATCAGCAAGGAATCTGTTCGGAAACTGTTCTCTATCGAAAAGACTAAGATGAACGGCTTTGGGGGCTTTGTTGAAGACAGTGAGTTTAATCTCTTCAAGAAAATTGCCTTCCCTGAAAAACCTTCTGCTGGCTATTATGCTCCAGGATGGAGCCAAATTGCTGACCCGGTTTGTAGCTACAGCAAGGGATGCTATACATTGAAGTTCCCTGAGGCAACTACCGAACGTTGGCAAGCTCAGGTTCCTTTCACCAACTTAGGTATCTCTACTTCTGCTGACAAGCACTACGATTTCTCTGTCATCTTGACATCAAACTTGGGTCATGGTGGTGTGAAGGTTAAGCTCTGCCAAACAGACGATGATGATGCTATCTTGATGGATAAAGACATAAAGTTGGAGGCAGGTGAACCAAAATGTCTCTTCGGCTCTGACCTCGACGGTGTGGACATCTCAAACTTGAAGATTGTCTTCGATTTTGGTGGCAACAAAGCTGGCGATGAAATCATGATAGAGAGCCTTGTATTGAAAGACCATGCCAATGATGACGGAACGGAAGTACCAGAGGAAATCAAGGTGCCTTTCGATTACAATACAGCAGGAAATCTTTGGAAGGCTGTGGATGATGCTCAATCGTTTGTAAATACCAATTGGTTTGGCGATGCAGGTTGGGGAGTTATAGATTGTTCTCCGGTTATCACCCATAAGGGCAGTAAGCATACAATTGTTATCCCAGTTGAAACTCCGGCTGAACAATGGCATGCACAGTGGGCATTAACAGAGGCTCCTATATCTATTAAGATGGGTCAGAAGGTGGATTTCTCTTGCAAGGTTACTACTACAGCTAAGTTGCCTTTAGCAACATTTAAGTTGTGTGACACAGGTAATGATGACAGCTATTTGTTTGCTGATATGTATCAGAACGTTAATGGTGAATATGTGGTTCGTTATGACAATGCGACTATCCAAGGTAGTAAGGCAGGTGATATGGAGAAAGTGAAGCTTGTTATGGACTTCGCTGGCGCGCCTGTTGATACAGAGGTAACAATCAGCGACATTGTTTTGATTGTGAAATAGGCTTTAGGTTTATAGGTTTTGTAGGTTTATTATTGAATTAAACAGGAGCTGCTCCTATGAATAAGTAGGAGTGGCTCCCTTTCTAAATTTTAAATGACATGAAATTCTTGAAAATATTTTCCTTCCTCCTTTCACTCATGCTGCTTTCTTGCAGCAGCTCTTCTGACGGCGATAGGGGGGATGTAACGGTATCCTGCTCTCCTACGAGCATCGATGTTCCTGCCAAAGGCGGTACTTATAAACTTATGGTAGTGGCTTCTGAAGGTGGCTGGGAGGCGAGAGCATCCTTTCCTGGAGCAGGTCCTACGGCAAATGTATACCCTTGGTTTAAAGTGAGTGCCAGTGGTAATAACAAAGCTACGGGTATGGTAACTGTAGATGTTGAAGAGAATAAATCGTCTGTAGCTCTTGACGGAAGTGTCGAGATTTCATTAGAGGATAAGAAGGTATCGGTGCCAGTGCATCAGGCTGGAAAACAGGTCACTCCTATTGAAGGGGGCGAAATGGTGATTCCTGAGGGGTACAAACTGGTCTGGAATGATGAGTTCAATGAAGGCTCTGAGTTGAATAGTACCGACTGGCGCCATGAGGTGCAGAAGGCGGGCTGGGTGAATAATGAACTTCAGAATTATGCGAACGGCTCTGCTGATGGTAAGCGTGTAACAGAAATTGCAGATAACCGGCTTTATATCAACTGTTTCAAGGGCAGCAACGGCAAGATTTATTCGGGTCGCGTATATGCTCACGAAACCCAGGGCTGGCTTTACGGTATCTTCGAAGCTCGCATCAAATTGCCTAAAGGTAAGGGCACATGGCCTGCTTTCTGGATGATGCCTTGCAACAATGATTTCGGAGCAAATCCTTGGCCTAAATGTGGCGAGATTGATATTATGGAAGAGGTAGGCGTTAATCCTAACTATACTTCTTCGTCGCTCCATACTGAGAAGTTTAATCACGTGATGGGAACCCAGATTACCAAGGAGCGTCTGACTGCGGGTGCTGAAGACGGTTTCCACGTTTATCGTCTGGAGTGGACTCCTGATTATATCAAGACCTACGTGGATGGTAAGGAACTGCTCAATTTCAACAATGATGGTAAAAATGATGTGGGTTCATGGCCTTTCAATAAACCATTCTATGTTATCCTCAACCTGGCTTGGGGCGGTGATTGGGGCGGCATGAAGGGTGTTGACGAAAGCGCCCTCCCTGTTCAGATGGAAGTGGATTACGTGAGAGTATTCCAGAAAAAATAAGGCTTGATTTTTTTAACTATATAAATAATAAGGTCTTAGGATAAGTCGTACCTGCACTTACTCCTAAGACCTTTTTCTTTTGTTCCAATTTCGCTTTTTATTGTCTTTTTCTGCTTTTCTTGCTTACAATTTGCTCATTTCGAATAAAAGTTATAATTTTGCAGCATAATTTCAAAAATCAGGAAAATAGAATGAAACAGAATAATAGTAATTTATTATATCATCTTGTGGCTTTTGTCACCGTAGCCATCTGGGGAACCACCTTTGTTTCTACCAAGGTGCTGATGCTGAACGGACTTTCGCCAGCACAGATCTTTACGCTCCGTTTCAGTATCGCATACATTATGATGCTGATGGTGAATCATAAGCGGATGTTTGCTGATAGCTGGAAAGATGAGTTTAAAATGGCGATGCTGGGTATTACGGGCGGTTCACTCTATTTCCTGAGCGAGAACGAGGCGATGAATTATACCACAACAACCAATACTTCGCTCATCGTATGCTCCTGTCCGCTCTTTGCTACCTTGCTGGTACGTCTGGTTTATCGCCATTCTTCGCGTATCAACATGATACAGCTGTTGGGCTCTCTGCTTGCTTTTGTAGGTATGATTATCGTGGTGCTGAATGGCAGATTCGTGCTGCATCTGTCGCCTGTAGGTGATGCCTTGGCTTTTACGGCATGTATGAGCTGGGCTGTCTATTCGCTCCTGATGAAATCGGTATCGGGCGATTATGGCGCAGCTTTTATTACCCGCAAGGTCTTCTTCTATGGTGTGCTTACCATCTTGCCTTATTATCTTATCATCCCTGGTTGGCCGGCATGGGATGTGTTTATGAAGCCTCAGGTGGTGGGTAATCTCTTGTTCCTGGGCTGTTTGGCATCCATGATATGTTTCCTTACCTGGAACTGGTGTATCTCTAAGTTGGGTGCCGTGAAAGCTACCAACTGGGTTTATTTCAATCCTATCACCACAATGATTTTCGCCTCTCTGGTATTAGACGAAAAGATAACTCCTTACTTCCTGGCAGGTGCCTGCTGCATTCTGGCAGGTATGTATATTGCGGATAGAATGACGAAGTCGGAATAAAAAATGACGAAGGAGGAATAAAAAGAGGGTGTGTCATAAGTCACATCCCATACGCCCTGAAAGTTCAGTTATATAATATTTGTTTAGGTTTTTATTAGGCGTTCCGCCGGATTTACTGTCCGGCGGAGCGTTATGGAGATTTCTTATTCCTCGATGACTGAAATCTGCATAGAAACATCCTCTTTTGGGCGATCGCCACGCAATGTTTCGCAGTTCTGAATCTTTTCTACGATGTCAAGTCCTTCCTCTACTTCACCGAAAACGGTGTATTGGTTATCGAGGAAAGGTGTTCCGCCTATTTCTGTATAAGCCTTCTGCTGCTCTTCGGTAAACTTAGGATAGCCCTGCTCCTTGCAGCGCTTCTTGGTTTCATCCACCAGTTCGTCCTGGAGTTTCATCAGCCCCTCACGGTCGCGGTTGCGGCGGAAGTTCATGATTTCTTCATGATGCTCCTTGGCAAGCTGGTTGAAGATGTTCTGCTCCATCTGCATGCCCATCTGCTTTTCCATCAGCTTCAGTTCATTCTGCTTGTAGGTCTTTCCCCATACAATATAAAACTGGCTACCGCTGCTCTCTCGTTCTGGGTTTACCTCATCTCCCAAACGGGCTGCGCTCAAGGCTCCACGCTTGTGGAAAAGTTGTGGATAAACGAACTCGGCAGGGATGGTATAGTCGGGACCACCTGTGCCCAGCATCTTGCCTTTAGGAGCGCCTTTGCTGTCTGGATCGCCGCCTTGAATCATAAAATCCTTGATGACACGATGGAAGAGAGTGCCATCGAAATATCCCTCCTTTGCCAACTTCAAGAAGTTGTCACGATGCTGAGGTGTCTCGTCGTAGAGGCGCACCTTGATGTCGCCCTCTGATGTCTTTATCAATACTTTAGCCATAATAATTTATAATCAGTATATTTTATTAATCAGTATATGTCGTAATCAGTATGTTTTTTTTACCTTTTTACTTTTTTACCTTTTTACTTTTCGTAATACTCATTCCACTCCTTCATAGCCTCCTGCCAGTCGGTCTGTTCACCGCTGGCTACGGCTTCTTTCTGTCTCTCTGCCTCGTCGCGAGCCTTATCTCGGGCACGTTTTGCCTTCATTGCTTCGATGGTGGCATCGTCGAGAATCTGAATGGCGCCACGCTTGATGGCTGCCTGCAACTCCTCTTCTCCGAAAGCCTTGCCAGGCTCATTGAAGTCAGAGATATTAAATTCATAATCCACACGAAGGTCGTGGCGTATCATTTTCTGTTGTAAACGGTTGCCTGCGTTCTTGAGTCGCAGCAACTTGCCGATTTCCTTGATTTCTCCTGCTGAGTATTTGTTTCTTCCCATTAATATGATTTGATATTATTATTTTTGCGTGCAAAATTAAGCATAATCCTCGATAAAACCAAGAAAAGTTTCAAGGAATTCACAAAAGAATCCCTTTCTCCCTTTACTTTCTTGCCCTTTTTACCCTTTTACCTTTTTACTCTTTTACCTTTAAATTACTTCCATGCCTTCTTCTGGTTCAGTTCTATCAGGCGGTCGAATTCAAAGTCGGCTTTGATTTTATCCAATATCCTCTTTACGATGATATTCATCACGCTTCCTTTGCTGTAGTTGGCAGAGCACATGAAGTTTACCCGTCCCTCCTTGACAAGCTGGCAGGCAGTCTTCTGTTTATCCTCGTTATCATATACCGCAATCGAGTGGCCGCCATGTTCCTTTACCATCTTCATGCAAGGCACATCGGTTTCTCCATCTCCGAAATATATCATTCGGGGGAAAGGGATAGGTCGCTTTTCGTCGGGGATATACTGATTAACTCTTCTGTTGTCGCTCACCTGTTTGATACCCTTGTTGATTTTGAAGAGGAATTGAGTCTTGGTAGTATAGTCTACGGCTACGGCTGGCCAATAGGCGATTCCCTTCTTATTGTAGAGAAAGGAGCAGGCGTAGATGTTCTCAAATTCCTGGGCGATAGGTGTGCCCTCTATCATCTCCTTCAGTCCCGAGGAGTTGATGTAGTGCTTTACGTCCAGTCCGATACTGTTGCCATATTCATTCACGAGCGAAAACCATTGTTTTACGCCGCGGAACAGTTCTACATCCTTGCCGAATTTCTGAAAAGATTCCCGGGTGAGCGAGATATTGTTCTTCTTGGCTTCGTCGAGCATCAGATACATATAGGTCAAAATGCCGTTGGCATCCTTACCCTCTGCAAACTTTCTGTTTTTCTCCCAGAACTCGTCTTTTGTCTTGCCTGTAGCCTGTATGAATCCAAACTCCTGCATATTGCCCGGCGACAGTGTGCCGTCGAAATCATAAACCAGCGCTACCTGTGGTCTCTTCTTTGCCATATCTCGTTCTCCTTTCTTTTATATTTACCCTAAACTGTCTATCTCTTTCGGGAATGTTTTTCTCCCTTAATTTGCAAATATACATAATTTTCAGCGAATTAGCAAACTATTGGGATATAAAAAAACATAATGAAACAAAAAAGGCGTACAAAACTCATTTCTGAGCATTGTACGCCTTTATTATAATATTAATCTGTATTACTTAACCTCTTCGAAGTCAGCGTCTTGTACGTCCTGAGCGCCATCATTTCCGCCCTGTGCCTGCTGACTACCCTGAGCACCCTGAGGACCTGCCTGCTGGCCGCCCTGATATATCTGCTGAGAAGCAGCCTGCATGACGGTGTTCAAGTTGTTCATAGCTGAATCGATAGCTGCAACATCACCTGCCTTGTGAGCATCCTTCAACTGCTGCAAAGCCTGCTCGATACCTGGCTTCTTGTCAGCTGGAATCTTATCACCGTTATCCTTCAGGAAGTTCTCGGTGGTGAAGATCATGCTGTCAGCCTGGTTCATCTTGTCAATCTTCTCGCGCTCAGCCTTATCAGCAGCAGCGTTCTGCTCTGCCTCAGCCTTCATGCGGTTGATCTCGTCCTCGCTCAAGCCAGATGAAGCTTCGATGCGGATGCTCTGCTCCTTACCGGTAGCCTTATCCTTAGCTGATACGTTCAAGATACCGTTGGCATCGATATCGAAGGTAACCTCAATCTGAGGAACACCACGGCGAGCTGGAGCGATACCTGTCAGGTTGAACTGACCGATGCTCTTGTTCTGAGCTGCCATTGGACGCTCACCCTGCAATACGTGGATGGTAACCTCTGTCTGGTTATCAGCTGCTGTAGAGAATACCTCGCTCTTCTTGCAAGGGATAGTTGTATTGGCATCGATGAGCTTAGTCATCACACCACCCATAGTCTCGATACCGAGAGTCAATGGAGTAACGTCGAGCAATACGATGTCACCAACACCCTCTTCCTTGTTCAGGATGGCACCCTGGATAGCTGCACCTACTGCAACAACCTCATCTGGGTTAACACCCTTAGAAGGCTCCTTGCCGAAGTAGTTCTTAACGAGTGTCTGAACGGCTGGGATACGGCTTGAACCACCAACCAGGATAACCTCGTCGATATCTGATGTAGAGAGCTTAGCGTCACGAACGGCATTCTGGCAAGGTACCAAGCAAGCCTGAATCAGGTTGTGAGCCAACTGCTCGAACTGTGCACGGGTCAAAGTCTTAACCAAGTGCTTTGGCATACCGTCAACGGCTGTGATGTATGGCAAGTTGATTTCGGTAGATGTAGAGCTTGACAACTCAATCTTAGCCTTCTCAGCAGCCTCCTTCAAACGCTGCATAGCCATAGGGTCCTTGCGGAGATCTACGCCTTCTTCAGCCTTGAAGCCATCAGCCAACCAGTTGATGATTACCTGGTCGAAGTCATCACCACCCAGGTGAGTATCACCATTGGTAGAAAGTACCTCGAATACGCCGCCACCGAACTCCAGAATAGAGATATCGAATGTACCACCACCCAAGTCGAATACGGCAATCTTCATATCCTTGTTAGCCTTGTCAACACCGTAAGCCAAAGCTGCGGCTGTAGGCTCATTTACGATACGCTGAACGTTCAAACCTGCAATCTGACCAGCCTCCTTTGTAGCCTGACGCTGTGAGTCAGAGAAGTAAGCAGGAACTGTGATGACAGCATCTGTAACCTCCTGTCCGAGATAATCCTCTGCAGTCTTCTTCATCTTCTGGAGAACCATTGCAGAAATCTCCTGTGGAGTATATTTGCGACCCTCGATTTCAACAC
>OBAI01001634.1_pt1 | contig 16351 bp, 15 predicted proteins | sample 1517461 | NCBI WGS metagenome assembly OBAI01 (sample SAMN04571696, study PRJEB22368) | human gut metagenome | biome: human gut; material: stool | host: Homo sapiens | place: Luxembourg | collected 2012-06-29
TCATCCTGGTAATGGGCGTACTCCATTTCCTGCCGCTGGTGCAGGGAACAGCCGGAAAGGCTTATGGCCAGTCCTAAGAGAAGGATGGAAACCGTTTTCATGATGCGCGGTGTAAATAAGCAGGGAAGGGAGGGTTATTCAGGAGAGCATGTCCAGCGCCCGGTTCATGGATTTGAGGAAGGTCTGCACTTCCTCTTCCGTATTGTACAGGGCAAAGGAGGCGCGGGTAGTCCCGGTGGTGCCCAGGGCGTACATGAGCGGCTGGCAGCAATGGTGCCCGGTTCTTACGGCAATCCCCATCTGGTCCAGCAACGTACCCAGGTCATAGTGGTGGATGCCCTCCGCCAGGACGGAGACCACGGCGCTGTGCGGCACGTCCGGGGCCAGTATGGTCAGGCGCGGCATGGCCTTCAGGCCTTCCACCGCCATATCCGTCAGTTTCTGTTCATGGGCGGCAATGTTGTCCAGGCCCAGCCCGGAGACGTAGCGGATGGCGGCCGCCAGACCCACTGCCCCGCCAATGTTGGGCGTTCCCGCTTCATATTTGAAAGGGATGTCGTTGTAAACGGTTTTTTCAAAGGTGACTTCCTTGATCATTTCCCCACCGCCCATCCACGGCGGCAGTTTCTCCAGCAGCTCCCTTTTTCCCCACAGCACGCCGATGCCGGTGGGCGCGTACAGCTTGTGGCCGGAAAAGGCGTACAGGTCGCAGCCCAGTTCCTGAACGTCCACATTCATGTGGGAAACAGCCTGGGCTCCGTCAATCAGCACGATGGTTTCCTGCCTGTTCTCCTTGGCGAGCGCGGCCATTTCCCTCACGGGATTAACCGTTCCCAGCGTATTGGAAACGTGTCCCACGGCTACGATGCGGGTGCGTGGGGAAAGCATGTTCCGGTAAGCTTCCATGTCCAGAGTCTGGCCCGGCGTCAGGGGAACCGCTTTCAGGACGGCGCCCGTGCGTTCGCACAGCATTTGCCAGGGAACGATATTGGAATGGTGTTCGGAAGCGGTTACGATGACTTCGTCTCCCGGTTTGACCATGCCGGATCCGGCGATGGTATCCGCCGCCAGGTTGATGCCCATCGTGCAGCCGGAGGTGAACAGGACTTCCGCCGTTTCCGGCGCGTTGATGAACCGCGCCACCGTTTCCCGCGATTCTTCATGCGCTTCCGTCGCGAGCTGGCTCAGGTAGTGGGAGCCGCGGTGCACATTGGCATTCTCCGTATCGTAGTAGTGACGGATGGCGTTCAGCACGGCCAGAGGTTTTTGCGTAGTGGCCGCATTATCCAGGTAAATGAGAGGCTTGCCGTGCACGCTGGTTTCCAGAATGGGGAACTGCGGGCGAATGGTTGCTGTGTCAAGCATGGCTATGGTACTAGTGAGGGTTCTTTGCGCAATTCATCCCAGCCTCCTTCCAGAATGAAAATGGGCGCGCGGATGCCGTATTCCGGCTTTTTCAGTTCATTGGCCACGGCCGCGCTGGAGGTGCAGTCCCTGCTGCAAAAGATGACGATGCAGAATCCCCTGTCCTCTGCCGTCATCAGGGCTTCCATGGCATTCGCCAGGAGTTCCTGGTAATTGGCATCCGCCGGGCGGATGGGGTAAACGGGGGCCCGGGTGACGGTATGGCGTTCAAAGTCGTCCTGCTTTCTGGCATCTATCCAGAGGATTTTTCCCGGCCATTCCTTTAATACCTGGGAGAGGCACACGTGCCCTTCCTCCAGAGTTTCCGGGTTGCAGGGCGGCGTGCGGAACGGCTGGATGACGCGCAGATCCAGCGCGGCGACGCCTACGGCCAGCAGAAATACGGCCAGCAGGAGTTTCAGAGCGGAGGAAAAGGCGTCTCTCATGGAAGGAAGGGCGGATGTCAGTTTTCCTTGATGGCCAGGAACCCCATTTGGCGTTTGTAGCGCGGCACGGCGGAATCCGTGCGCACCCAGATGGTGTTGAAGGCCGGCCTGGCCGTGGATTTGGGAGTGACGATGATTTTATATTCCCTGCCTTTTTTCACGGTCACAGGCTCGTAGTCAAAGGCGTCTCCCGTCAAATCCACCGTGGTCAGGTTGACGGGCAGTTCTTTGGAGATGGTGATTTTTATGGTTTTGGGCGCGGCGGCCTCTCCTCTGGCCCATTCCAGCTTGCGGGGTTCCATCCGGATGATGTCCGGGATCTGCGCGCGTATGACCAGCTTGTAGGCGGAGCCGTTGGCGTACACCGTCATGTCCTTGTCCACGGTGCCGGAAAAGTTGCCGGTTTTCATTACGGCGCTGATGACGCCGGATTCCCCCGGGGCATACGTCAGCTTGTTATCCTTCGCTCCGGCGGTGGTGCAGTCGCAGGAAACGTGGATTTTACTGATGGTGACCGGGGTGCCGGAAGTGTTGGTGAAGGATGCCGTGATGCTGTCCTGGTCCGGAGCCACCTTTACCGGAACCACCGTTTCCTTGAAGGACAATTCATTTTTGCCGGAGGCGAGGCTCCCGCACAAAAGCAGTCCTGACAGAATAACGAGCCGGGTGGTCATGGGCGTTTCAGGATGTTTTTTCTTCTTTATTCCTGGCGGAGAAAATGCTGGCGATGAAGAAAATAATTGCCGCTACGAAGATGCAGGAGTCCGCCACATTGAAGGCGGGCCAGCGGTAGTTGAAGAGGGGGATGGTGACGTCAATGAAGTCCACCACGTAACCGTTCATCAGCTTGGTGAAGAAACCGTGCTGCTGCTCATACGGAATCAGGAAGCCCTGAATCAGGCGGTCCGTCAGGTTGCCGGCTACGCCCGCCAGCAGCAGGACATAGGCCAGCTTGAGCCATGCCGTGTGGAAGAAGTTTTTCCGGTAAAGCACGACCAGGACCACGATGGCGAGCACGGGAACTGCCAGAAAAAGATAGCTGGACCAGACGGTGCCGTTCCCCAGCCCGAAAGCAACGCCCGTGTTGTGCACGCGGGTAATGTTCATGGTTCCGTCCAGGAAGGAAATGGGTTCCAGTTCCCTCAGTTTGTTCAGGGCGTCCACCGTGTTTGGATTCAGGTCCGGGAGCCGCGCCAGTTCCGCCTCCGGCATGCGTCCGTTCGTGGCGAAGTCCAGCGTGCCGTCCGCATTGATGTGCTGGAAGCCCGGAAAGTCCGGCAGATAGGCGTACTTATGGAGCTTTTCGTTCAGGTAGTTCAGCGGGAAGCGGCGGATAATCCACAGCTTGCTGGCCTGGTCCAGCGCATACAGCCCTGCGCCCAGCAAGCTCCACCAGAGCCAGCCGGGGGGCGTCTTTTTATGGGGGGCGGGTTCTTTTTCCGTCTGGGGGTCCATATAAAGGTCGGAAAATGGAGTGGATGCGGTTCAGGAAAGAACTTCCGCGCAGCGTTCGCATACGTCCCCGCCTTCCGCCGCCGGTTCATACCGGCGGCAGCGCGGGCACATGGCATGTTCTGTTTTTGCGGCGGAGGCTGCCAGTTCCGGACCGGTTTTCACGTCAAGGTCCGCGATGATGAAGAATTCCGTGGCAAACGCCCGGTCTTCCAGAAGCGCCACGACGTCTTCGCTCTCATTCACGGGAACGGTCAGGGTAATGGATGCCTCATTATTTTTGGAAAACACCTTGGCTTTCACCTGTTCTTCAATGGCTACCTGAATGACGGACTTGATTTCCTGGAGACGGGAAATAACGGAGGTCGCCTCCTGGGTATCATATTCCGGCATGGGGGCGGGGAAGTCCTGCTCATGCACGCTGCCTTCATATCCCGCGTATTCCCAGGCTTCATCCGCCGTGAAGGCCAGGATGGGAGCCAGCAGACGGCACAGAGCCTTGAAGATGATGGTCATGGCCGTTTGTGTGGCGCGGCGGCGAACGGAGGAAGATGAGTCGCAGTACAGGCGGTCCTTGGTGGTGTCCACGTACAGGGCGGACAGGTCGCTGGTGCAGAACTGGTTGATGGCGCTGAACGCCTTGCGGAAGTCATAGGCTTCATAGGCCTTCAGCGTTTCCCTGATGACGGCGTTCAGGCGTTCCAGAATCCAGCGGTCCAGGAGGGGCATGTGTTCCGGGGCGACTGCCTGCGCGGCGAAATCGAATCCGCTGATGTTGCCCAGCAGGATGCGCAGGGTGTTGCGGAGGCGGCGGTAGGGTTCCGTCACCTGCTTGAAGAGGTCTTCCCCGAAGGGGACTTCATTTTGCCAGTCCACAGAGGCGGCCCACAGGCGCACGATGTCTGCGCCGTATTTGTCGTAGTAATAGGCCGCGTCAATGGGTTTGCCGCTCTTGGCGTCGGATTTGGAGGTTTTTTTTCCGGTGTCTTTGTCCACGACGAAGCCGTGGGTCATCACGGCCTTGTACGGAGCCTTGCCGCGCCAGGCGACGGAAAGCATCAGGGAACTCTGGAACCAGCCTCGGTGTTGGTCCGTAGCTTCCAGGTAAAGGTCCGCCGGCGCGTCCAGCCCGGGGCGGTTGTCCATGACGGCCATATGGGAACTGCCGGAATCAATCCAGACGTCCAGCGTATCCTTGCCCTTTTTCCAGGTCTTCGGCAGGCCGAGGCGTTCGCACAGGTCTTCATCGGAGAGTTCAAACCAGATGTTGGAACCGTGTTTCTCCACCATATCCGCGATTTTGCGAACCAGAGCGGCGTCCAGGACGGCTTTGCCGTTTTCGTCAAAGAAGACGGGCAGCGGCACGCCCCAGGTGCGCTGGCGGGAGATGCACCAGTCCGGCCTGGCTTCCACCGTGCCGTAAATGCGGTTGCGGCCCCAGGAGGGCAGCCACTGCACCTTGTCTATTTCTTCCAGGGCCTGCGGGCGGAGCTTGTCCATGGAGATGAAAAACTGTTCCACGGCCCGGAAAATAATAGGCGTCTTGGAACGCCAGCAGTGCGGATACTGGTGGCGGTATTCTTCCACGCCGAAGAGGTTGTTGCCCTGTTCCAGCATGGAAATGATGTCCTTGTTGGCGTCAAAGACATGTTTGCCCACCAGGGAGGGCACGCCCACTTCTTCCGTGTATTTGCCGTCGTCGTCCACGGGGGAGAGGACGGGCAGTCCGTATTGGCGTCCCACGTTATAGTCGTCCGCGCCGTGGCCGGGCGCGATGTGGACGATGCCGGTTCCGGTGTCCGTGGTGACAAAGTCCGCCAGGATGATTGTTGACGTGCGGGAAAGGAAGGGATGCCGGGCTTCGCAGTTTTCCAGTTCGGCTCCTTTGAATTCACGGATGGTTTCCGCAAGAGCCCAGCCCGTTTTCTGAGCGAAGGCATCCAGCAACTCCTTGACGATGATGAGGTTTTCCGTCTGGCCGTTCTTCATGAACCTGCCTGCCACGTAGGTGAAACGCGGATGGAGGGCGAGTCCTACGTTGGCGGGCAGCGTCCACGGAGTAGTGGTCCAGATGACCATGGAGGCTTTCAGCCCCAGGGGATTGTCCAGAAGCGGGAAGCGCACGAAAACGGAGGTGCTGACCTTTTCCTTGTAGTCGATTTCCGCTTCCGCCAGCGCCGTATAGGCCCCATAGGACCACTGGACGGGTTTGCGGCTCTGGTACACCGCTCCGTCTTCCACCAGTTTGGCGAACACGCGCAGGATGTTGGCCTCATACGCCGGCTTCATGGTCAGGTAGGGATTCTCCCAGTCGCCGAACACGCCCAGGCGGCGGAAGGAAGTGCGCTGAATGTCAATGAATCCTTTGGCGAATTCCGCACAGCGCCGGCGGATTTCCGCCGCATCCAGGTCACGGGCCTTTTGAACCACCTTGAATTCAATGGGAAGGCCGTGGCAGTCCCAGCCCGGAATATAAGGGGCAGCATAACCGGCCATGGTTTTTGATTTCAGGACCAGGTCCTTGAGAATTTTGTTCAGGGCCGTACCCATGTGCACGTCCCCGTTGGCGAAGGGGGGGCCGTCATGAAGGAGGAACCGGGGTGCGCCCTGGGCCATCCTGCGGGACAAAATGCGTTCGTACAGCCCGGTGTCTTCCCACTTTTTCAGGCGTACGGGTTCATTTTTCGTCAGATCCCCTCTCATGGGGAAACCGGTTTCCGGTAACAGGATGGTGTCTTTATAATTCTTTTCGGGCGCACTCATGCCCGGAAAAAGTATCACCGGACCCGGTTCCGGTCAACCCTGCGGTGCGGCACACCTGGGGCCTAGCGCATTCATTCCCGCCGTGTTCCGGAGGAAGTGCCCGCTCCGGAGGGCGCACCCCTGCGGGCAGAAGCCGGGGAAGGAAGAAATCCCTGTTCCCTGAGCCATTGTTCGGCGGCCTCAGGCCATTGATCCGTGGGATGCCCGCGTTTTTCCATGCCATACCCGTGGCCTCCCGTGGGATAGAGATTCAGGCTGACGGGAACCCCCTTATTCCGGCAGGCCTGTTCCATCAGCCTGCTGTTGGCGCAGGAAACGCCGTCATCCAGAGCGTGGACGAGGAAGACCGGCGGCGTCTGTTCCGTTACCTGCCGCTCCGCGGAACACATCTCCTCCAGGGCAGGGGAGGGATGGGGGCCCAATATTTTGTTGCGCGTTCCCCCGTGGGTTGTATGGGGCGCCATGGAAATGACGGGATAGATGAGCATGGAGAAATCCGGACGGGAGGAAATGTTTTTCAGCGGATTTTCCGCTTCTTCCGGAAGGGTGCGGTTCCACAGCGTAGAAGCCATGGCCGCCAGATGGCCGCCTGCGGAAAAGCCCATGACGCCGATGCGGAGAGGGTCAATTCCCAGGGAGGAGGCGTTTTCCCGCACGGTCCTCAGGGCCTGGCGGGCGTCCAGCAGGGGACCGGGAAACCTCCCCACGGCATTGTTGGTTCCTGAAACGCGGTATTTCACGACAACCCCCACCATGCCGTGTTCCGCCGCCCAGCCGGCAATGCGGCACCCTTCCTTTTCAATGGCCTGGATGGAATACCCCCCTCCCGGAAAGATACACAGGGCCGTGCGTTTGTCCTGCGGCTTCCATCCGGCGGGAAAGTGAAGCAGAACCTGCGCTTCCCCCACGTCCGTAATGTGTCCGGCGGAGGCTTGTTTTTCTTTCAGGTCCGCCGCTTTGAGCCCCAGGGAAATCCATCCGGAGTGAAAGGATTTTCCCTCTGAGGGCGGGCAGAAGGCCCCCAGCGCGGACGGTTCAGGCGGAGCGGCCCCGGCTGAAGCGCAGGCGAATGTCAGAAAAAGCGCGGAGAATAATATCTGTTTTTTGTTCATGGTTTGTTGGCCAGTGAAATGACGAGTTTGGAAAGGCCCTGCACCACTTCTGCAAACTGGGGATAGTCCAGTTTTTCAGCCGTATCGCTGGTTTCATGGTAATCGTCGCAGCGGAGGAAGGCCGTATCCGTGGCGGCAAAGGAGGGGATGCCCTCCTTCATGTATCCCCAGTCGTCAGACCAGGAAACGCCGCGGGTGTAATACGGGAACACGGCGGAACGCACCGGAAAACGGCTCAAGGCGGAAAATTCCTCCGCGCAGGAGCGTGCCAGTTTGTGGCCCGTGTTGGTGGAGAGGAAGGCAACATAGTCGCAGCGGTCCGGCAGGCCGGCCAATCCGGCAACTACGGCGGATTGGCGTTTTTTATTCACCCGGGGGGAATAGCAACCCAGCGTTTCCAGGGCAATCATGCCGATGATTTTTTTCCTGCCCGGATGATGAGAGACGGATTTGGCATGCACTGCGCTGCCCATGGCGGGCGTCTGGTAAAAAGGGGGTTCTTCATTGGCGTAGGCCACCAGGCAAACATCGTGAAGGGTGGAAGTTGCTGCAAGGGCACGTGCCGTTTCCAGCAGGGCGGCTACGCCGGAAGCGTTGTCATTGGCTCCCGGCGTTCCGGTGCGGGAAGGCCGGGCAGGACCGTGGTCGTGCCAGTTGTCCATGCCCACTTTGGTATCGTAATGCGCGCCGACGATGAGCATTTTGGGCCGGGGGGAGGTCCCTTTCTTGATGGCGATGAGATTATATGCCGTCCAGTCCTTGACGGAGCCGAATTTTCCGGAGGGTGGGATACGGACAGCCTGGCGCGTGACGGCATAACCCATTCCCTCCAGTTTTTGTTCAATGTAGCGGGCGGAACGCTCCATGGAGCCGGGGTGGTAGACGTTCCGTTCACCGATGGAATCCGCCAGGTGGAATACATGCGCTTTCAGGAGCGTTTCCGTTTGGTCCGTGTCCGGTATTTTTCCGATTCCGCGGGGAGAAAAAAGCTTGGAACAGGAGCTGAGGGCGATGCAGACCACCGCCATGAGCAGACCGAGCCTGAAGGTCATGGAAAAGAAATGCATGGCGGAAATTGAAGAGGTAACGCAGAGAGGGGAATCCTAATGGGAAAGCGGAGGAAAATCAAGACGCGCCGTTTCTCCCTTATTCATGGACAAATCCTTTTTCCTGCCTTGATGCATGAACCGGAATTTGCCCGGACGCGTAGCGGTAGCTGTGGCCTGCACCCGGCCGTTTTGCCAGGACAAGTCCACCTTAAGCCCGCCCCGCGTACGCAATCCCGTGGCGGAACCCTTCTTCCAGCCGTCTGCCAGAGCCGGAGCCAGCAGGATAACCTGGAACCCGTCCTGCATGATCCGGCTTTGGATCAGGCATTCGGCCACGCCGGAGGAAAAGCCGAAATTTCCGTCTATCTGGAACGGGGGATGGATGTCAAAAAGGTTGGAGTTGATGTAGTGCCTCAGCATGGTGTACATCCTGTCCTCTGCGGCGTTTCCGTCGCCAAGGGCGGCGTAAAGATTGATGAGCCACGCCGTGCTCCATCCGGTCCTGATGCCATTGTTTCCCATATCCGCGTACTTGCGCCGGAAATCGGCTGACTTGCGCACAGCCTCTGCGTATTCCGGCGTATTGAGAATGTCCCATTCCGTGCCGGGAAACAGGCCGTAAAGGTGGCTGATGTGCCGGTGGCCCTTCTGCATTTCTTCAAAAGGCTGCTTCCATTCCTGCACCCTTCCGTCGGGGCCGATGGCTGGCTGGGGAATTTTCCTGAGAAATTGGACGGCTTTAAGCAGAGTAGGCGTTTGTACGCCCAGCTCCCCGCAGGCGTAAATGTAATTGCGGAGGGATTCCCTGCCCAGAAGCTGGTCATGGGAAGCGCCGTTGGAAACATAGGAAAGCACGTTGGGGCCTGTTCCGTCCGGCGCGTAAAATCCGGTCTCCGGAGACACCCCCGGGCCGGAAAGGTAACGGCCCTCGCCGTCATCCTCAAACCAGGACATGATGAATCGCGCGTTGGATTCCAGAATGGGCAGCGATTTTTTAAGGTCTTCCCTGTCTCCGGTGAAGCGGTAGCTGTCCACCAGGTGGGCGCACGCCCACGCCCCGTTCATGAGGCTGGCCCCCCATTCCGGATTGTTGCCTGAAAAATAGGTGCGTTTCCAGCAATCCGTATAGTGGCCGAAGCAGAAGCCGTCCCGCTTGATGAAGCGCGCGAATTTCTCTCCGTGGGGGCGCAGGCTGCGGACAAAATCAAGATAGGAGTTCTGGAATTCTCCCAGCCCGGTGACATGGGAGGGCCACTGGTTCATCTGGCTGTTGATGTTCAGGAAATAACAGCCCATCCACGCCGCCCTCAACTCCGGATTCCATAACCCCTGTAAACCGCAGGGAAGCTGCCCCGGCCTGGTGTGGACAATCGTGCAGAAGCGGCCGAACTGGAAAAGCTGTTCCAGAAGATCCGGATCCTTCTTTCCCTGTTTGACCCGCTCCAGCCTTTGGGCGGTGGTCATGGCGGAGACCCCGGCCGGGGAATCTCCCAGATCCACCTGGCAGCGCGTCATGAGCCGGGAAAAATAATCTTCCGTTTCCGCCGCCAGTTTTTTCCATCCCGCCTTTTGCGCTTTTGCCAGGATTCGCGCGTTTTTAGCCGTCAGGGAATGCGTCAGGGGAGTTTCCGGCTTCCGGATATTGTAATCTGTGGAAATGGATGAAAGCACCAGCACTTCCCGGGCGGAATCAAGAATAATTGTTGAGCCTTTGCGAGTAATGGAGGCTCCGGGAGCCAGAATGGCCACCGTATTTTCAAACCGGGTGCCTCCGTTGCTTCCCTGTCCTTCCAGTGCCCAGCCATTCGGCTGCGCAACAATTCGGGAAGCCGGATCCGGGTGTTCCAGATTCAGGGAAACGCGGCATCCGGACGGCATCGTACAGGCAATGTGGTAGGCGGCGCAGTCGCTGGACGGGGCCGCCAGGATTTCTGTGGTCAATTCCCCCGTGCCGAATTGGGCGCGGGTGGTTGCCTTGCCCCGCCGCATATCCAGCGTACGCTGATAGGAGGAAGGTGAGGGAAGCCCCTGGAATTCCACCTGAAGACGCCCCCCCTGCTGGTAATCCCCCGCAATGTTGCCGGGGGGAAGGATATTCTTACGGAATAGCTGATCCGCACTGCGGTATTTTCCTTCCTTGCAAAGTTCGCGCGCCTTGTCCAGAGCTTCCGCGGCGCCTTCCCTCATTTGGAAATTTTTCTTTGCGAAAATACTTCCTTCATTGAGGACGACGGTTTCCTTCGGAAAAACGCCGAAAGAGAGGATGCCCAGCCTTCCGTTGCCCGTGCCGTATCCTTCCGTCCATACCCGGGCGGGGGTGGCGGCGGTGACCTGCATGGGGGCCGGAATGGCCCGGAGTGGGACGGCTGCCGCGAAAAGGCAGAGCAGGAAGGAATGTTTCAAGGTTGCAGGGACGTTCATGGGAGAAGATAATGTTGCGTATAATAAAAGTAAAAGAAAGCTGGTGTAAAAAACGCTATTTTTTAAATCGTCTTCCGGTGCCGGCGTAAATGACTGCAAATGCAATGCTTCCCACCAGAAAGTACAGGGAGGCGGACAGGAGCACGGAGTTCTGGAGAATGATGCTGGCGAGCCAGAGCAGCATGGCGAAGGCGAGGCAGTACATGATCTTCCCCATGAACCGGCACAGCGCCTGTTCATCATACTGCTTTTTCTGCCCTCTGTTCATCATGTTGCAGCCTGCGATGAGAAAGGAACATTTCCCCATGGAAAGAATGGCTCCAAGAATCATGAAACCTGCCATCATGGCGACGGGTATCGGAACAGGTGCATCCATAAGCTGGTAAAATGAGGGAATGGGAGAACCTGGTCGTTCGACCGGGCGGGCATGCGGGGCGGCGTTTTGCGGAATACGTTGGGGAAACTGTGTTTCTTTCAGCAACGGAGAAACTCCGTTGTTCCTGCCGAAGGCTTCCGCAGGGTACGGTTACGGTTTTTTTTGACATTAAAACAGGAAACAGCAGGAACAGAACCAGGCGATGATGAGCAGGCCGCAGGTAAATTCCAGCAGCAGGCCGGCAAGCATCCCAAGCGCCGCTCCGGAACCGGCCCTGAAGGCGTCCATGATATCCTTTCTGGCAAAGATAAGTTCCGCCAGCAGCGCCCCCAGGAACGGCATGAACAAAAGGCCTACGATGGGGGAGAAAAGGAGGCTCCCCGCCACGGCGCCGATGATGGCTCCCCAGATGCCGGCGGCAGTGCTGCCGAATTTTTTGGCGCCCATGCCTCCGGAAAGCTTGTCAATGACCATGCCTCCCGCCACCAGCAGCGCCAGGACAGTCCATTCCCACCACGCCAGATTCTCTCTGCCCATGACTCCCTGCCAGACGCACCCGGCCGCAATGATGATAATGCCGGGAAGCATGGGGATGAGCGTGCCGATCAGCCCCATGCCGAATAACAGCAGGGTGACGCACCAGACGAGGGTTTCCGAAAGGAGATGGGGCATGCTTTCCTTCTTATCAGGAAGCCGGGCGGGAGGCAAGGTTTGTGCCCGGCTTGCGGATAAGAAGGAAAGAAAAAAAGGGGGGATAAATTGTTGTTGCGGTTGCTGCGGGCGTGGTATGGAATGGTGTCCATGATTTCCATCGGTGCTTATCTATGCGGTTGCATCATGCTCTTTGGTGTTTTTTCTCAGGGGGGCATGTCTTCTCCGGCTTCCGTTTCCGCAGCGGATTCCTCCGCCGTTCAAGAACTGGCTCATTCCCTGAAAGCCCGTGTGGGCATGGCTGCGGAAATGCTGGATACGGGGGAAACCGTCGCGGTGGGGGATGATGCGGCCTATCCCATGCAGAGCGTCGTCAAATTCGTGCTGGCTTTGTCCGTCTTGAAGCGGGTGGACCAGGGCGTCATGAATCTGGAACAGATCATCCGCATCCGTCCGGAACAACTGGTAAAAGATACCTGGAGCCCCCTCCGGGAGCGTTTCCCGCAAGGCGGCGATTTTTCTCTGAAGGAACTGCTGAGGGTGACTGTCCAGGAAAGCGACAACAATACCTGCGACCTCCTGTTTGGCCTTATTGGAGGGCCGCAGGCCGTGCAGAAGGATTTGAAGGAATGGGGTATTGACGGCATTAATGTCCGGTTTACGGAAGATGAAATACACCGGAACCGCGACTTGCAGTATGCCAACTCAAGCCGCCCGTCGGCCATGAACTCTCTTCTCCGCGCGTTTGACGAAGGTAAAATTCTGAAAAAAGGCACACAACATGTTCTTTGGGACATCATGGCCGGTTGTTCTACAGGCCCTGAACGTCTGAAAGGACAGCTGCCGCGGGATTATGTGGTGGCGCATAAAACGGGGTCCGGATTCTCGCTGCCGGGGGGTGGCGTTACCGCCCGCAATGACGTCGGCATCATTGTTCTTCCCAACGGCCGGAAAATGGCGGTTTCCGTGTTTATCAGGGATTCAAAGGATTCTGAATCCGCTTGTGACCGGGTGATTGCCTCCATGGCCCGCTGGCTGTGCATGGAGTGGAAGCCTGCCGCCGGAAAAGAATAACGGAATAATGCAGAATAGTCTTGGTGTCAGATTTTCAAAAGATTCTGGCTTTTGATATTCAGCACATTGCTTGGATGAGCAACAGTGGAGATTGATGAAATAATACTGAAGTAAAAAATTTCGTAAAATGATGATGAGAATGAGTGTCTCTGTTCCACGCCAATAGAAACTTTCTTCTCATATGGGCTTGAGGAGAGATAACAAAAAATAAAGCGTTTTGCTATTGCGATGATTGCATTTGGCATTTGCCAAAAATATATTTATCATATTTATATTTATTGTTTCAACTGTTAAATCTTTAATGCCATTTTCTTCTAAAAGAATAATTGCTTCTACTTCTCTCAGATCGGAATAAGGGGAACAAAAAATAATATGCATTCTATCCATCGGGAAAATATAATAATTAGGCAATTCCATTATGTTTGCAAATTTTTTCAGAAGATCATAATCTGCTTTTCCATTCTGTTTTTCCCATTGTTCAATAAAAGTAGTGTATGATCTTTTTTGCAGAGTTCTCCTATACCAGCGGTCTAAACGTTTAGCCTTGAAAAGTTCTATGTAATATGAAATAACCCTGGGATATTTTTTATAACGGTGGTAAAGAGCTAAGTGCGAATATCTTACATAATGCGTTTATCTTTTTCTATAACAGGAGATGAAATCCTTTCCAAGAACTTTTCCAATTCCAAATACAGCGGTTCTAATTCAAATACTCGAACTTCTAAACCATTCTTGTTGTCCCTTTCTTGTAACCAAAAGAGCTTCTTCGTATATTCTTCACCTCCAATTTTTTTCTTGTCAAAAAGATGAATGTGTTTGGTGTTATATGCCATGAACAATAAATAAGGTTTTTTATTTATTGCAATATGAAATATACCCAGAGTTCCTATAAAAGGAGCATCCGTTTCCGTTTTTCCATCCCGAAATAAATCGTATTTGCTGATAATTCTTGCTAATTCTTTTTTTTGTTCCAAATTTAATTTTTTAACTCGATATTTTTTATTTTCTTTAAGAAAAGATGTTTCTGCATATAAATCGATTTGTTGATATTCTTGATCTGCTGCCCCTATTTTTGAGGTAAGGCAAAAAAATAAGAATATGATTAATTTCATGATTAAATAAATTCGAAATTATGTGGGATAGTCTCGCTGTAAGATTTTCAAAATATTTTGGTTTTTGATATTCATCAATATTACTCGGATGAAAAAACAAGAGTAAACAATTACGAATTAAAATGACGATGCATAGAGACTCATAACCTGTTTAGTACATAGAAAGACATCGTTGTATTCAGATTGAACTAACCAAGCCATCAGTCTGGAATTTACAGTAAGCGAATTTGATTGATTAGATTACTCACTTTAACAGTAATATTACCGTATATAGTAGGATCCACATTGAATTTTTGCATATTGTCCGATATATAATCTAGAATTCTAAGAGCAGGAACTAGACATCCTTTGATTGATTGGGGATCTTGCTTCAGACGGATTTGTAGCGTATTCGCCAATGCATTAATTATATCTGAGTCATCTTCACTTGCTTCCGACAAAAGATACGGTTCCATAGAAGGAAAGTAAAAAGCGAATGCTTTACTTCCCATCCATTTTAAATCTTCTTCATAATATGTCGGATATTCAAAAAAAAGATTTGCGGCTTCGCTCTGGCTTTTTCCATGGAAATGTTTCAGGGCTGTTAACTCGTCAAGATTTCCTGGTGTAGGATTAATATCTTTTTTAGTTGGAATAGTTGTCATATTTGAGGGAGTGGTGGGAGGTTGTTGCATCCTGCCTTTACCGCATGTTTTGCGCATTTTGAAAAGGCTTTTATCTTATTTGTCAATTCATTTTTGTGACTGGATACGGCTGCTGCGCTCCCTTTAGTAATACTACCAGGAAGAATATAGTCACATTTTTTCTTAAAATATAACGAGCAGCCAGTAATTTCCGCTGCCCTAGCCGTCAATAATTTCAAATAATCAGGGCATTTGAGGCAAGCTTTACATCCCGCTGCATTTTTATCGGCAGCTTTGTATCCATCATAAATCGCAAGACATTCGGCTGTTTTTTTACTTTTTCTTTAGCATCTTTTACTGCAACTTTTTTCGCTGCTTCTTTAGTTGCAATTTTTGCTCCTGTTTTCATGCCTTGCAAAGCTATGGCAGGCCCTATTCCTTCCCCTGTTGGTCCTCCTAAAATAACATCTCCTACAACAAGGGCTGCAGATAAAAGGTCAATCCCGAAATCTCCCCAACTATATAAACCAAGAATATCAATATCAGATTTTGGTTCGTTGTTTATAAATACATAATTGTTTGCTATGAGATTCTCACTGATTTTATCTTTCCCAATCCATCTTTCATCATGGAGGTTATAATGGCGGTAATTGCATCCAAATATTTTTAGCTCGTTATGCACCAATAAAATACAACTAGGAATGGAATTGAGGATACAATATTCCCAAGAATGTCCAATCGAGAAATTTTATTCACATGATTATACGGAAATTCAGCAAAAGAGGATAATATAAATGATATGATCCATTGGACTGCGAATATAAAAGAAATATAATAAGCATCCGTTGACGGTCTAAAAAATCCAAAACACAAAAAACACGTTAGAATGCAACATGTAAATAAAAAATGTTTTTTTGTTTTGGAATTAACAGAAATGATAATTATGGATAAGATAAATGATAGCGAAATTAAAAATGCTCCTCCACAAAATGGAAACATCGCTAATTCTAACAAACTCCAGAATATTAGAGAAATACATCCAATTATTAAAAATCTATGGTTCATTTCAATATTAAATTTCAAATTAATTTTTCATAAATATTTTGAACAATATGGATTGCAGTCCAAAGCTTTTTGTATTTCTCTTCCTTGATTTTCAATTTGTTTGCTTGTTGGTTCAATAATTTTTGTCTCAATGAGGTCAGGTAAAAGTTCTTCAAATCCCATCTTCCATCCACCTTCCGGAGTGCCTATTGCTTTAGAAGAAATCAGATAAAATCCACAATTAATATAGCAAGAAACATGATTAATTAATCTTTGCGTATTTCTATCTTTGCATCTACCTATCTTTTGCATTCCGGCTTCCGCTTCGGATAGACATTCTGCTACACATTCGACAGGTTTAATCACCTTTCCATTTTCCGAATATTTGTCAACAAATTTGTGGCACATGTCACAAGCTTTGGGTATATAGGGGTCTGATACCATTCTTCCCTCGCCATCACAACATTTAGAATCCTTGTATTTATTGTAATTATCACAATATTGGTGAGCAGCAGAGTTAACAATACGATCTCTGTCCTGTATTTGATTGATAATAGCAACAGTCAAAGCACCTTCGTATCCAGGAGCCTGAAGACCAATGATATCGTAGGAACTTAAAGGCGCCTGATAAACATATGAGTACACATTCCATCTTCTTTCGTCTATAATCGGATCTCTCGAAGTCCACCTTCTATCCACGGGATTATAGAATCGGAAGTTGTAGTACACCATTCCCAATTCCGAATCGTAAAACTCGCTGCTCCATTGGAGGGGATTGGTGATGTTGCCCCTTTGCGTGACTTCTCCGAAGGGGGCGTAGGAGT
>OBAI01001642.1_pt1 | contig 16304 bp, 10 predicted proteins | sample 1517461 | NCBI WGS metagenome assembly OBAI01 (sample SAMN04571696, study PRJEB22368) | human gut metagenome | biome: human gut; material: stool | host: Homo sapiens | place: Luxembourg | collected 2012-06-29
TGTCAAGTCCATAAGCAAGTGCTGCTGCTGTAGGCTCGTTGATGATACGTTTTACATCAAGTCCTGCAATCTTACCAGCATCTTTTGTTGCCTGACGCTGAGCATCGTTGAAGTAAGCAGGTACTGTGATAACAGCTTCTGTTACTTTTTCTCCAAGATATCCTTCTGCATCTGCTTTCAGTTTCTGAAGGATCATTGCTGAGATCTCCTGTGGAGAATATTTCTTATCTTCAATTGTTACCTTGTAGTCGGTTCCCATCTCTCTCTTGATAGAAGAGATTGTTCTCTCTGCGTTTGTTACTGCCTGACGTTTTGCAGGTTCTCCGACAAGACGCTCACCTGTCTTTGTAAATGCTACTACAGATGGTGTTGTTCTTGCGCCTTCTGTGTTGGCGATAACTGTCGGCTGTCCACCTTCCATTACGGCTACGCAACTGTTTGTTGTTCCTAAGTCAATACCTATAATTTTACCCATGATAAATTTCCTCCTGTATGATTTTTTATTCTGATAATTGTGAATGTTCTTGTTTCTAGTTTGCTACTTTTACCATGCTGTGTCTTACAACTGAATCACGGTATGTGTAGCCCTTCTGAAATTCCTCGGCAACAATATTCTCACCGAAGTTTTCATCTTCCACATGCATCACTGCGTTGTGGAAATTCGGATCAAACGGCTGGCCTACTGCTTCAATAGGCTTAACCTCGATTCCTTCCAGAGTGGTAAGCAGATGTTTATACACCTTCTCCATTCCCTGAACGAACGGATCTTCTTTGTCTTCTTCCTTCACTGCATCCAGACCTCTTTCAAAGTTGTCTACAACTGGAAGAATCTTCTCTATGATATCTTTCGCTCCAACTTCGTACATCTGGGATTTTTCCTTTTCTGTACGTTTGCGGAAGTTATCAAACTCTGCCATCTGACGGGTAAGCTTATCTGTAAGCTCTTCGATCTTCTCGTCTTTTTTATCTTTTTTCTTGCCAAATAATTTTTTGCCAGATTTCTTTTCTGTATCTTTCGCTGTCTCGTCGGCTTCTTCGTTTTCCACTTTTTCAGAAGTTTCTGTTGTCTCGTCTGTATCTGTCTCTGCTTCTTTTGCTTCAGCAGCGGATTTTTTTGCCTCTTCTACAGCTTCTTTTACCATATCTTCCTGGCTTTTTTCCTGCTTATTTTCCAAGGGTTATTCCACCTTTCTATCATTCTTATGGAACATCTGATCCAGTTCTGTCTGGAGACGTTTCATAGATTTTAAAACATGTTCATAATCCATACGTTTCGGTCCGATAATTCCTATCGTTCCCTTCATACCATCACCCAGTTCGTAGGTTGCAGTTACGACACTGCAGTCTCTCATAGTCTGTACCGGAGTCTCATCTCCGATATATACCTGAATGCCGGTATTCTCATCCTGTGCCAGGGTCTGTGTAACCAGTTCGGATAACTGCTGTTTTTCTTCAAATGCACTGATGATTTCCTGTGCGCTCTGGTTATCACTCAGCTCCGGATATTTGAAAATGTTCGTCGCACCGCTTGTGTAGATCTGCATATCATCATCTACATGAATCGCATCTGCAACTGCATCCAGTACATATCCGACTACCTGACTGTGGATTCCTGCCTGCTCCTTTAATCTGGCGATCAATCCCAGGTTGATTTCTTCGATCGACATGCCGTTGAGTGTTGTATTCAGCAGCATATTCAGCTTTAACAGATTCTCATTGCTGATCGGCTCATCAATGTTAATGATCTTATTCTTGATCACATTGCCTCCCAGTACGATGACTGCGATCACCTGTTCCTCATCTACCATAGATAACTGGATGAACTTAATCTTGTTTGAATTGTTCATCGGAGTCGAAACCATCGTTGCATAGTTGGTATTCGTTGCAAGAACCTTTGCTGCCTGTTTCAAAAGCTGATCCATCTTATCTGCTTTGTCAAGCATCTGATCCTGCATCTCATTCAGCTCCTGCTCTTTCTCCTCCATCAGCATATCTACATAGAGCCTGTATCCTTTATCCGAAGGAATACGTCCTGCCGACGTATGAGGCTGGATGATATATCCCATCTCTTCCAGATCTGCCATCTCATTACGGATCGTTGCTGAACTAAGATTCAGATCCGTGTACTTGGAAATCGTTCTGGAACCAACCGGTTCACCTGTCTCCAGATAATTCTGGATGATTGCATGAAGTATTTTCAGTTTTCTTTCACTCATCTCTTCATGATTTATCACCGGTACCTCCTCCTTTCGGTTTCTGGTTATTAGCACTCTTTTTATCTGAGTGCTAACACCTTTCGACTATTAAGATAGCACTCTCACATATTTTTGTCAACACTGTTTAGATATTTTTTAGAAAATGTAAAAAACCTTCTGATTACCACTTCTTTCGAATGCACATCAACGCAAACAGGCAGACTACTTATAATATATTGTCTGCCTGTTAATCACTTTATTCTTTTTCGTTTATATTGTTTTTAACGCAATTCCAAGGATATGTTTTGCACATCTCTGGAGATCCGCTTTGGTAATCCTTCCATTTTTTACGCCGTCTACAATATCCTCTACATTTTTCCTGCATCCTGGCATCTGAAGATCATTTCCTGCCTTAATGCACTGTACACCATCGGAATAGCTGTATTTTCCGCTTTCTGATACCATTCCAAGTGCCGTCGTATCCTGAGACGTATACCAGTCTGTCATAATAAAGCCTTCAAATCCCCATTCATCACGCGCTACATTCTGAAGCATGTCATAATGATTGGCGGCATGTGTTCCATTGATCAGATTATACGATGTCATGATCGCATATGGCTGTGCTGTCTTCACCGCAATTTCGAATCCTTTCAGATAGATTTCTCTTAATGCACGTTCGCTGATATGTGCGTTCGTGAACATACGGTTGTCTTCCTGATTATTTGCCGCAAAATGCTTGATCGTCGTTCCATGTCCTTTGTAAGACTGTACACCCTTTGTATCGGCTGCCGCACACAGTCCGGTAAGCAGTGGATCTTCCGAATAATATTCAAAGTTTCTTCCACACAATGGATTTCTGTGAATATTCATGCCCGGTGCCAGCCACAGGTGAATATGAAACTGTTCCATCTCTTCTCCGACAATCTCACCCATTCTCTTGATAAGATCCACATCCCATGACTGCGCAAGTGTCGTCGCAATCGGGATTGCCGTACAGTACTGGTAATAATCCTGCGCTCCTTCCGGCTGCTCTTTCGCAAACGGTGCAATTTCCATTCCGAACTGTTCCCCACCCGGTAATTTATTGCCTTCTTTATCCGTTTTAAAATGTGTCTGTAACCGTAATCCTGCCGGTCCATCTGCAAGGATCAGATTCGGGATCTTCCGCTTCTCGATCAGTGCCGACGTCGTATCCCCTGCTGCTCCCGGCACACATGCAGAAGATGACCCGATTACATTGCCGCCTTCTTCCAGTCGTTCGGTTCCGACACAAAGATCGGCCATCTCTTCTACCGTAAGCTGTGCAACCAATTCTTCGAGTGATGCTGCCCCCTTCTTCACATCCTCCAGTGTTAATATCTCGTCCGGTCTTTTATCTTCCAGCGTAGTACGTAGCACTTCATATTCCATGATCTTTTTCTTAAAGTTTTCCGCATAGATCAATATCGGACGCATAAATGGTGTGTCATCCAGTTCCAGGTCAAAGATTGGGACCATATGATGAATCTCTTTTACAAATTCCTTATCCTTCATCACATTCTTTAAAAGAACCGTCTGAACTGTTTCATCCAGATCTATGATCGCGGCTACTTCCGTTGTACGTGAACTGTTCCCCACACGAATCGTATACTCGCCTTCCTCCATGACCCATGCTGCATCATAACTGTCATAAGATGCCATATCTTCTGTCGCAAATGTAACTGTTACCACTTCTTTTTCTCCCGGCATGAGAAGCTTTGTCTTGGCAAATCCTGCAAGCTCCTGTGTTGGTTTTTCCATAACTCCATCCGGTGCCGAATAATAAACTTGTACGACTTCTCTTCCCGGATATACCTTACCGATATTCGTCACTTCCACTTCTACCTTTACCAGCTTTTCATCTGCGGTCACTTCTTTGGTCACCAATGAGAAATCCGTGTATCCTTTTCCATACCCAAAGCAATACAACGGCATGATTCCAAATGTATCAAAATAACGATATCCGACATAAATCCCGTCACTATAGTATTCATCATCCAGATTGTCATCGCGGTAACTGAAAGTTCTCGATGACGGATAGTCATCATAAGATCTTGCCCATGTATCTGTTAATTTTCCTGACGGAACTGTTTTAGCCATCAAGACATCCGCCACTGCATGGCCACCCATATTTCCAGTCTGTCCGGTCAGAAGGATTGCCTGCACTCCGGAAATCTTCCGCAATTCTGTCAGATCTATCACGCCTCCTGTATTCAATAATACAACACAATTCGAATAATTTTCCGTCATAAACCGGATGTTCTGCAATTCTCTGTCACTCAGATAATAATCTCCTTTTTCTGCCCGCCGGTCTTTTCCCTCTCCGGAATTTCTTGCAAGCACATAAATGGCCGCATCTGCCTCTTTGATATCTGTCTCTTCGACAATTGGCTGCTCCGGTTCCTGAAACGGATGTTTGAACCCAAGGATTACCGATGGCTCTCCCGTCTCATCTGACATATCTTTTAACTTTTTCAAATATGTTTTCTGCGCCTCTTCCAGATCCCGGTCGTATCTGTCAAGCCAGTCTTCTGTCACGATCTCAAATCCGGCTTCTTCTAATCCCCGTGCGATTGAAACTGTTTTTCTTACATTGACATCTCCGGATCCTGTTCCTCCTTTCACCGTATGTCTGGCTCCCGTTCCATATAATGCAATCTTCTTTATCTTATCTGAAAATGGTAATACGCCGTCATTCTCCAAAAGGACCATACATTCCCCGGCCAGATGACGTACTTCATTCTCATGCTCTGTCTCATACTTCTGAATTTCATTTGTTTTCGATGCATAAATCTGTGCCATATATCTTCCTCTTTTCCTATATTATATTTTTCAAATTATAATGCTTCTGTTTCTGATTTTTGTATTTTGCTTGCAGAAATATCAGCTCTGTGAAAAATTTTAACACATTCTTCTGTCATTTTTCCATACTTAACATCCATTATTTCAGATACATTACGGACATCTTAATTGCGGTATTGTAATTATTTTTATTTTTGTTGTTATTCCAACAACATTCTTTTTCTTCTTTATAGTACACTAATACCTGCAAAACAACTGATACCATTTTAAACATATTTCTATTTTTAAGAAAAGGAGAATCATTATGATCAGAAAAATAATCCATATAAATGAAGAAAAATGTAACGGATGCGGTGCATGTGCCAACGCCTGTCACGAAGGTGCCATTCAGATGGTTGATGGAAAAGCCCGATTAATGCGCGATGATTTTTGCGATGGCCTTGGTGACTGTCTGCCGGCCTGTCCGACAAATGCAATCACATTTGAAGAACGTGAAGCGGATGCTTATGATGATGATGCAGTAAAAGCACATCTTGCCGCCAAAGGACCGGAAGCACTTAAGAAACACCTTGATGCAAAAAAAGCACATGCTCACGATAATGATGCACCAGCTCCACATCATGGTGGATGTCCGGGTTCTATGGCTCGTGAAATTCAACACACTGCTCCTCATGGTGGATGTCCGGGTTCTATGGCTCGTTCGGTTGAACACACTCATAATAATGATGCAAGTGCTTCTAATAATATGTCAGGAAGTACACCGACCGCTTACTCCATGGAAAGTCAGCTTCGTCAGTGGCCGGTCCAGATCAAGCTTGCTCCGCTGAGCGCACCATATTTCCAGAATGCAAATCTGCTGATCGCAGCCGACTGTACGGCATATGCATATGGCAACTTCCACAACCAGTTCATTAAGAATCACGTTGTACTGATTGGATGTCCGAAGCTGGATGCAGTTGATTATACGGAGAAATTAACCGAGATCATCAAGCATAATGATTTCAAAAGTCTTACTATCGTCCGTATGGAAGTTCCTTGCTGCGGAGGACTGGAGCATGCCGCTACAGAAGCGTTAAAAGCAAGCGGGAAGTTTATTCCTTGGCAGGTGGTGACGATTGGGATTGATGGAACTATAAAGGATATTTAATGCATGAAGCGGTCGTTACCCGGACCTGCATAAAACTTAGGAACTCTTTCCTGTTCAGATTCCGTCGGTGGAAAGAGTTCCTAAGTTTTATTCCGTGGGTATCGCATGCTGTAATGATTAAAAAGCAGAGCCGTAACCGTTGTGGTACCGGAAGTGTATAAAAAAAGCCAGAAAGTCACGGTTTCCAACACAACTCCCCGGCTATACACAGATTACACTTTCCCCAATTCTACCACTGATTACTCATCAGTGATAGGATTTTTATCTTCTTTCTTCTTTATAAATTGATGGATTGGAAGTAAAATTCCAATATATCCCTTTTTATACATAACATTCATTAATGACTTCATTCCAATAGTACTTTCGATAGTATTTTGAAGAGAAATTATGCCATTTATACGGGTTCCGTACATCGGTTTTATTTTCAGGACAACATACTGATTTGTGCATAATACACCGTCTATCATAACCATTAATCCAATTTCGCTATATACATGTAAGATTTTATCAGAAACTTCCTTGATTTTTTCATCTGATACTATTTGACTTATGACAGAATCGTTCGTAAGATTGTCAAAACGTTTTTCATTATATTTTACGTTTCCACCAGTAACATCATCGGTATAATTCTGTTCTTTGTCCAGTTCACAATTTGCAACACACAGAGCAGCGAAAGCATCGGAAAAATTCTTTATATGTTCATTCTCTTCTCTTTTAACTTTTTCTTCTTGGGGAACCGTTCGGAAAGTTATATTCGAAAAAGCTACATCTATATCTTCTGGTGATGCAAGAACTTCTCTTGGATGTGTCCCGTACTCAGAACCGACAATTTCCATTAGGACAATTTTTATGCTTTAGAAATACTCCATGATCGAATCAGCACTCAACCAGGCTATCTTACTTTTCTTCCGGCCGAGTATCAGCCGCTTCATATATTAAACAGCAAAATCATCGATTTTCCCGAATATACTTCATCCACTCTTTAATCTCTTTCTCATGCCCATTCTCACTCGGCACATAGAATTTCTCTCCCACGATCTCATCCGGCAGATACTGCTGTTCTACATAATGATGCGGATAATCATGTGCATATTTATAGCCAATACCGTGGCCTAGTTTCTGAGCTCCTTTGTAATGGGCATCCTGCAAATGTGAAGGAACGCTCGTCTTGGTGCGCTTCACACTCGCCATTGCTTCAAAAACTGCATTGCATGCAGCATTACTTTTTGGTGCGGTTGCTACGTAAGTAACGGCCTGTGAAAGAATAATCTGTGCCTCTGGCATACCGATTCTTTCGACTGCCTGTGACGCAGATACAGCTACCGTAAGCGCCATCGGATCTGCATTACCGACATCTTCGGATGCACAGATCATGATACGTCTGGCTATAAATTTGATATCTTCTCCTGCATATAACATTTTTGCAAGATAGTACACCGCTGCATCCGGATCAGAACCTCGCATGCTTTTGATAAATGCTGAAATCGTATCGTAATGATTATCGCCTGTCTTATCATATTTGACTACACGCTTCTGGATACACTCAGATGCCACATCCAAAGTGATATGTATCTTTCCATCCTGGCTGCGTTCTGTTGTCAAAATTCCAATCTCTACCGCGTTCAGTGCACTTCTGGCATCTCCGCCTGAAATATCTGCAAGAAATTCTAACGCATCTTCATCAATCACGGCTTGATAACTTCCCATTCCCTTTACTGTATCATAGACAGCTCTTGTGATCAACGTCTTAATATCTTCTTTATCAAGTGGCTTTAGCTCGAAAATACTGGATCTCGACAACAGCGCCCCATTTACTTCAAAATATGGATTTTCCGTCGTTGCGCCAATCAGGATAATCGTGCCATCCTCTACAAACGGGAGCAGATAATCCTGCTGCCCCTTATTGAATCTGTGGATCTCATCTACAAACAAGATTGTCTTTTTCCGATACATTCCCTGCATCTCTTTTGCCTTTGTGATCACTTCTTCCATGTCTTTTTTTCCTGCAGTTGTTGCATTAATCTGGGTAAATTCCGCACTGGTTGTATTAGCGATCACTTTCGCAAGTGTAGTCTTTCCGGTTCCTGGAGGACCATAAAAAATGACAGAGCTTAACTTATCTGCCTTGATCGCTCTGTAAAGTAATTTGTCTTTTCCGATAATGTGCTTTTGTCCTACAACCTCATCCAGGGTTGTCGGGCGCAGTCTGGATGCCAGTGGGGCCTCTTTTTCCATATTCTGCTCTCTCATATAATCAAATAAATCCATCTATCTCATCTCCATTGCCTGTATATCATTCTTGTTTTTGCTCATCCTCTGTAATATATCTAGTTCATGATCAGTTCATCCACTGTTACAAATTCATAACCTTCTTTTTGCAGGATATCTATTATGCGCAGTGCCGCATTTACACTGGATTCATAACAGTCATGCAATAAAATGATATCATTTTCCTTCGCCTGCGTCACTACTTTATTGACAATTTCATCCTCATTGTTTGTTGTCCAGTCCAGTGGATCAATCGTCCACATTACCGGCATCACATCCAGTTCCCACTCTAACTTCTTCTGCCACGCTCCAAAGGGTGGTCTCATATAAGACACCTCATTTCCTGTAATCTCTGTAATTGCCTCATTCGTTAACAGAATCTCTTCTTTTGCTTTTTCATCCGATACCCGTGTGATCTCCACATGATGATATGTATGATTACCGATCAGATGTCCCTCCTCTGCTTCACGCTTTACCAGCTCCGGAGCCTTTTTTACATTCTCTCCGATCAGGAAAAATGTTCCTTTCACATTCCGCTCTTTCAGTCCGTCCAGAAGTTTACCGGTCCATGCTGTACTTGGTCCGTCATCAAATGTAATTGCGATCTTCGGAGCTTCTTTTATCATACTGGAGGCTACATACTGTAAAGCCTTTTCATTTTCTTTACCTCTCGATACATCTGAAGTACGCCCTGTTTCCGGCTTACCTGCTCCACTGCCGGACTTTTCCAGCAATATCATCTTTGTAATCAGGAGGTATATTCCCACAACATATAACAATAAGAGCAGTCCCGTTTTTAATAAATTCTTATTTTTATAATTCCAATCCACTTTCATGCTGCACCCGCACACGGCCATTTCATTCATACTATATGCGTAGTCCGATTATTTCATTCGTAAGGACCTGCCACTGACAGCTTCTTCCAAATGCATGGCGATAAAAAAGAACAGGTTTTCTCCGATAAATACAGATAAACCTGCTCTTGTCGAAAGAACCTGCCATTGGCAGCTTCCCTCGAATGCATCTTCATGCAGAAAACTTCTTTACTTCTTTTGTTTTTTTGATGAAGATCCCTTTCTTATATTCTTTTTCTTCTTTTTTGATGAAGTGTTTTTCCTCACACTCCAGCCAAATGTTCCAAGTGAATCACCAAGTGTCAGATATTCTCCATGAGAATACGCCAGAAGTCCGGCCTTTCCTAATTGAAGTCTGCCTTTTTCATCCAGATACTCTTCTCCTACCTGAACTGCTTCTACTTTTGCCAGAAACATATGATGCGAACCAAGTTCTTTTATCTCTGTCACTTTACATTCAATGTTTACAGGACACTCTTCTATGATCGGTGCATAGTCTAATTTTGAAGCCTGACCTTCCGTCAGATGCATCTCTTTCCATTTATCCACATCTCGTCCAGACCTTACTCCGCACCAGTCCGTAGCTTTTTTTAATTTTTCTGTCGTCAGATTCACTACAAACTCTCCACTGTCTTTTAACAGTCCATAAGAGTAACGCTCTGGTCTTACGGATATATATAGCATTGCCGGATTCGTGCATACAGTTCCGGTCCATGCCACAGTTATAATATTTGATTTTCCGGATCGATCTGCCGTACTTACCATTACTGCCGGCAATGGATACAGCATATTCCCCGGTTTCCAGATCTGCTTTGCCATATTCTCTACCTCTACTGCTGTAATTCACTTACCAGAGTCGGTATCAGCTGTTTCTTTCTGGATACAACTCCCTTTAAGATCATCTTTTCGCTGTCTTCTTTCAGATCGAATGCATCAATGATATACTCTTTCGCTTTTGCGCCGCAGCACAATAGTTCTGTCGATTCATCCAGAATATCCGTCAGCATAAAGAATACCATCTGTACTCCATTTTTCTCCAGTACTTCCGGCAGATATGGAGTCAGCATCTCTTTCACTTCCTGCAGTTCTTCTTTACTCATCGAATTCAGCTGTCCCACGCCAAATACCATATCATTTACTGTAAACTGCTTGAAATCCTGGAAACAGATATCTTCTGCCGTCTTTCCTGCAAGACTGCTTCCTGCCTTGAACATTGCCTGTGCCTGTTCTTCCAGATTGATTCCTGCAATCTTTCCAAGTTTCTTTGCAACTTTTTCATCCAGCGATGTGCAGGTCGGCGAGCGGAATAACAGTGTATCGGAAATGATTGCCGAACACAGAAGTCCTGCAATCGTTGGTGTGATCTCTACGTCGTTTTCTTTATACATCTGATATACGATCGTTGCCGTACATCCTACCGGCTGGTTTCTGAAAAATACAGGTCCCATCGTCTCGATATTTCCCAGTCTGTGATGATCAATGATCTCCACGATCTCAGCTTCCTCGATACCGTCTACTGCCTGATTCTTCTCGTTATGATCCACCAAGATCACTTTCTTTTTACTTACATTTAAGAAACGACGTCTTGATACGAATCCCTTAAACTTCCCATGCCGGTCGATAATCGGGAAATCACGGTATTTCTTCTTTGCCATAACTTCCTTAATATCTTCCACATAATCACTCATATGGAAACAAGTAAGTGGTGTCTTCGTCATAAAGCGCTTGACCGGAACGCTCTGGTTGATCAGTCTGGCTGCCGTAAATGTATCGTGCGGTGTACTGATGATTACCGTACTCTGCTCATCTGCACGTTTGATCACTTCTTCGGATACTTCCGCATTCTGGCAGACTACCATACAGCTTACATCAATATCAAGTGCACACATCTGTGATTCTACACGGTTTCCAAGGATCACCAGATCATCTTTTTCTATAAATTCCTGCATAAGCTCCGGACTTGATGCACCAATTGCTACTTTTCCTTTTGTAAAATATCCATGTTCGTTACCGGTTACCATCTCTCCATCCAGTGTATTCATGATGTTACGATACTGCGTTCTTGCTTTGGAAAGGATCATATTATCATATACATCCATATAAGAAGTCGCAATGTCTCCGGTTGAAATAACACCCAGGAGCTCTTCATCTCTTAAAATCGGAAGTGTCTTGATGTTATTCTCCTTCATCTTTGTCCATGTATCTTTCAAAGATACATTCGGTCCTACACCATCTATCTGGTGGATATCCATATCTTTTACCTGTAATTTGACATTCTCCAGAAGATTTGGAACTTTCACTCCAAATTTCTGTAATACATAGTGTGTCTCTTCATTTATCTGACCGGCTCTTTTTGCAATATAATCATTACCGGTTATTTCTCTTTTTAAATTTGCATAGGCAATTGCTGAACAGATGGAATCCGTATCGGGATTCTTATGTCCCACAACGTATATTTTTCCTGCTTTCTTAGCCATATTTTCTCTTTCACATCCCTTTTTATATCATCTCTTAAGTATTAAGCTTGCCATCTTTTTAAGAATTCGTCAACCTTTATTTCTATGTATTTCGTATTTTTCTTTGAACAATATTATACTTCTATGCTATACTTAAGACAGTATAAAAGAACATTTTCAATTATGTTCTTAATAATAAGAAGGGAACTTAATACTATGAGCGAAGAATTATTACACGAAGAAACACAGAACGAAGGAACACCTGTTACAATGGCTGATCTTGAGGAACATTTTGACGATGCAAATCCATGGAATGTAGTAAAATCTTACATGGAAAAAGGTACTGTCCTTCCTGTAAAAGTAGAAGGAATTGTAAATGGCGGCGCCATTGCCATGGTTGAAGGTTTGCGTGGATTCATCCCGGCATCCAGATTATCTCTCTCCTATATCGAAGATCTTGAAACTTACCTGTTAAAAGATATTGAAGTCAAAGTCATCGATGTAGATGAAGCAAATAACCGTCTCGTACTCTCTGCACGCGAGATTCTCCAGGAAAAAGCAAGAAAGGAAAGAGAAGCTAAGATTGCCGCTGTCAAAGTTGGAAGCATCGTAACAGGCACTGTAGAAAGCCTTCAGAATTACGGAGCATTTGTAGATCTCGGCGACGGTCTCTCCGGTCTGGTACACATTTCCCAGATCAGCTTAAAACGAATCAAATCACCTGCTGATGTATTAAATGTCGGAGACGAAGTAACTGTAAAGATCATCGGAATAAAAGATGGCAAGATCAGCCTGAGTATGAAAGCTCTCGAAGAAGAGAAAAAAGAGGAAGAAGAAATCCATGTAGAGATCCCGAAGGCTGAAGAGATCGGTACAAGTCTTGGGGATTTATTCAAAGGGTTGAAATTAGATTAGTTTCTATTTAATCGATTAACAGAGTTGGCCTCTCGGTCCTTGAAGAACACAGTATATAGTCATTCTTGTTCAGGTTCCGTGCACTAAGAAACAGTAAGAGCGCCAAAATAACCTAAAAACAAAGGAATTACGTTCACAACTCGTCCCTTGGGGGAGACTGTAATTAATTCTGTGTAAACTCTAAAAGAGCTATATATCCTCTTGGATTGATGTTAAAATAAATATCAATTCAGGAGGATTTTTTTATGGCACGAAGAAGAAAAATGGATCCAGAACGCAAAGCGTTCATCAACAGCTTGTTGGAACACTATCAACCAAAGGATGCTCAGGATATCCAGGACATGCTGAAAGACCTGTTAGGCGAAACGCTGCAAGGTATGTTAGAAGCTGAAATGGATGATCACCTTGGATATTCCAAGTATGACTACAAGAACAAAGAGACAGACGATAGCCGTAATGGTTATAGTCCTAAAACTGTCACCTCTTCAATGGGAACGATCGATCTGGATATACCACGAGATCGAAAGGGAGATTTTGAACCGCAGATTGTGAAAAAGAATCAGACAGATATCTCAAACATTGAAGATCAGGTACTTTCTATGTATGCAAAAGGAATGACGACAAGAGATATCTCCGCTCATCTCAAAGATGTTTACGGTGTGGATGCATCCGCAGAAATGATATCACATATGACAGATCGAATCCTTCCTATCGCAAAAGAATGGCAAAACCGGCCGCTGGAAAGAAAATATGCCATTGTTTTTATGGATGCGGTACATTTCCATGTTCGGGAGGACAATCGAACGGTAAAAAAGGCAGTTTACGTTGCTATAGGTGTTAAACTGAACGGAAAACGTGAGGTCCTCGGCATGTGGGTAGGAGGAAATGAAAGTGCAAAATACTGGTTGTCCGTACTCAACGAGATAAAAAACCGAGGTGTAGAGGATATCATGATCGTATCTGTGGATGGATTGACCGGATTCGGGGATGCGATTCATGCAGTATTCCCGCAGGCAGAGATCCAGAGGTGTATTGTACATCAGATTCGTTATTCAACAAAGTTTATTTCTTACAAAGATCTAAGACCATTTATGGCAGATTTAAAGCTGGTTTACAAAGCAGATACAGAGGATCTTGCACTCACAGCCCTGGATGATCTGGAAGAAAAATGGGGTAAAAAGTACCCTGCTTCCATTGGATCCTGGAGAAATAACTGGACACAATTATCCACATATTTTAAATATCCATCTGAGATACGTAAATTAATATATACTACAAATTCCATCGAAAATTTTAACCGCCAGCTACGCAAGGTTACAAAATCCAAGACTATTTTTCCGACAGATGATGCCCTTTTCAAGATGCTCTATCTGGCAATGATGGATGTCACAAAAAAATGGACCGGAAAGGCTTGGGACTGGGGTCTGACACTGGATCAGTTATGCATCTATTTTGGGGATCGGATCCAGCCGATGGATATCGACTAAGCATAGATCCAATCACATATCAAGGGTAAATAAACACCCGATTTTATCGGGTGCCCTTGACATACAATAGAATCCATGCTACTAAATAGACAACGGGCTGAACAGCAAGAGATGCCATTCAGCCCATCACATTATATTTTAGTATTCTATAAACCTACGATTTTATCATCAATCTGAGAGGTTTACACAGAATAATTTACACTACCCCTTGGGGACTCAAACAAGTTCACTACATTCCTTTAACGGTTATTTTGACGCTCTAACTGTTTCTAAACACACTCCGGATTCACCTTCTCCAAATCCCGCAGCCACACTTCCGAGCAAGCATCACTCGGCATTCTCCAGTCTCCTCTAGGAGATAATGCCACGGTTCCAACCTTCGGGCCATCCGGCAGACAGGAGCGTTTGAACTGCTGGATAAAGAATCTTCTGCAGAATGTGTATAACCATTTGTAGATGGTTGCATCATCATATTCACCCTCAAATGCATAACGTGCGATACGGTAGATCTTACTTGGTTCATAACTGAATCTCAACAGATAATATAAGAAGAAATCATGTAATTCATAAGGGCCGACCAGATCTTCTGTCTTCTGCGCAATCTCGCCGTCTTTTGGCGGAAGGAGTTCCGGGCTGACCGGTGTATCCAGCACATCGTACAGTACTTCTTTCAACTCCTGATCTTCACAGGTATCTGCATAATAATGTACAAGGTGACGTACCAGCGTCTTCGGAACAGATGCATTCACTCCATACATAGACATATGGTCTCCGTTATAAGTTGCCCATCCAAGTGCAAGTTCGGACATATCTCCTGTTCCGATCACGATTCCTCCTGTCTGATTTGCTACATCCATCAATACCTGAGTTCTCTCTCTTGCCTGAGAATTTTCATAGGTTACACTATGATCCTCCGGATCATGCCCGATATCTTTAAAATGCTGTTCGACCGCTGCCCCTACCGGGATTTCCCGCAGTGTTGCTCCGAGCTTTACTGACATCTTGCATGCATTCTGATAAGTTCTGTCCGTAGTTCCAAAACAAGGCATCGTCACAGCTACAATTCCACTACGATCCATTCCTAATGCGTCAAATGCTTTTGCTGACACCAACAGTGCCAGCGTAGAATCCAGACCTCCCGAAATACCAACGACTGCACTTTTGGCATGTGCATGTGCCAGACGTTTTTTCAGCCCCATAGCCTGAATCGTCAGAATTTCTTCACAACGCAAGTTTCTCTCTGCCATCACACTTGGCACAAATGGTCTGGATGCAAATCTTCTTGTAAGCTCTGTTTCCTCTACATGGATCTCAAACGGAATACGGATCAGTGTCCTCTCTTTTTCCGTCTGGAACGTTGTATTCTTGCGGCGCTCACTTAATAAACGTTTTACATCTATCTCTGTATAGATCACTTCATTTGAGAAACGATTGCTGGATGCAAGTGTCGTTCCATTCTCTGCAATAATATTATGTCCTCCAAATACCAGATCTGTCGTAGACTCTCCTTCTCCGGCATTGGCATAAATGTATCCACAGATCAATCTTGCCGACTGCCCTTCGATCAGGCTCTCGCGATAAGCCGCCTTACCGATTGTCTCATCGCTTGCCGAACAGTTAACGATTACTGTAGCACCTTCTCTTGCTGCAAGTGTACTTGGCGGGATCGGAGACCACACATCTTCACAGATCTCTGCCGAAACGACCAGTTCCTCCATCTGTTCTGCCACAAATAGGAGCTGTGGCCCGAATGGAATTTTCTTTCCATCTAATGTAATCCACCTTGCCGTATCCGGTCCCGGACGGAATTGACGCATCTCATAAAATTCCCCATAATTCGGAAGAAATGTCTTGGTTGTAAAGCCAAGGATCTTTCCGTCATTTAATGCGGCCGCAACATTATAAAGCTCTCCATCAATTGCAAGTGGAAGCCCAACAAATACAAGTGCTTCTGTATGCCTGGTCTCTTCTGCAACTTTTGCAAGTGCTCTGCGCACCTCTTTTAACAGTATATCCTGTGTAAAAAGATCGCTGCAAGTATACCCGGTCAGGCAAAGCTCCGGAAAAACAATGATCTTTGCGCCAGCCTTCTCAGCTTCTTTCATACGTTTGCAGATTTCCTTACAGTTGTGCCAGACATCCGCCACACGAATATCAACTGT
>OBAI01001643.1_pt1 | contig 16301 bp, 25 predicted proteins | sample 1517461 | NCBI WGS metagenome assembly OBAI01 (sample SAMN04571696, study PRJEB22368) | human gut metagenome | biome: human gut; material: stool | host: Homo sapiens | place: Luxembourg | collected 2012-06-29
TATTCTGCAGACACCTGAAATATAACCCCCATCAAACGCTTAAATATTTTTTATTTTTTTAAAAAAAAATGTATTGACAAAATAATGCGCCTATGCTATAATATAGACAGTTAAAGGAACAACACAAACAACGAGAAAGAAGGAAAACAAAATGAAACTCATTGAAAAGGACACAAACCGCGTTATTGAAATCAACATGTATATTATGAACGATGAAGGCACTAGCAAGAGCAACGATGTAGCGCCTGATATGTTTGAAGGTTGCGCGGCTGTTATAAATGACGCTGATTATTGCATCGATCAAGTGATTGACTGGGTTCATGCGTGGGGAGATTTCGGCGATGGTGATCCGAACGAAAAGAGGCTTGCTATCGTTGACGGGTTGCTTTATACAAACTATGAAATGTGATTGTTTCACGTGAAACATTGAAAGGATGGATGAAAATGCAAGAAGTAGCGATTGGGCAGATTTTGTGCGGAGTTTGTGACAAACTGTACCAGCGAAAAATAAGAAAAACCAACGGTTATGATTTTAGCGCAAAGGATATGAGCCGTGTTATAAAGTTTTTCTCAAAGAGAAAGCGGCTCAATCTGTATCATACGAAGCTTTTATACAGATTGACGGTATTGTATATAATGGTTTCATAACAATTTGGCGCAATGGTTCTTTACAAATCGCGCTAAAGCACTAAATAAGGAGGAAAATAAAATGATTATCCGTATTTTCAAAAAGGACGTTAGCACCCGGTACATTGAGATTGAAGAAGAGGCGGCCTTGCCTCTCTTCAACCTGATTCTTCAATCGCTGGACAGCGATGAAGAAGTCGTGCTTTTTTCCGACGACAGCGAAGAGCACGTTGTCGCCACAGGGTGCTGAAAGGAGGGGAAGAGTTATGATTGAAAATTTAGTAAAAATTAAATTCAATATTTTAGCTTTAAAATGGGAAATTATGGTGATGTTTCTATCAAAAGTGATAGCTGTTATTATATTAGTTTTAGTATGGTGTTTTGTATGGTGGATTCTTGACGAGATGGAAAAAAGGAGGTGAAACTGATGACGATCAGCAAATCATTAGCGAAATTCATTTTCGACGCATACTGTGGAGATATGATCTTGGAAAATGGTGTATGCGTGGGCTTCGACTTTACGCTGGCAGAAGAAAATGAATATTTGAACTATATTATTGCTGTTCAGCGGTCGAAGAAAAAGCAGGGTTTCATGACCATGAAACGATATCAAGGTTTTGTGTATTATCGCGTGGATTGCCCGACAGAATGGTTTAAGGGGAGTGGGTGTTGGAAATGATAGAATTTTTCAAGACGTGGGAGAAAGTGCAAGAGGAAGAAGAAAAAGGAGGCCGACACGTGCGTTTTCTGGTGTTCGATAGCCGATTCAAGGGTTATCGTGATGCAGAAGCACGGGATTTCCGGAACAATCCCACTGTCAAACAGTCCGAAATTTACAGGACTGAAACGAAAGCAATAGCTTTTTTGCATGTGAAAAATCGAATAAATTACTCATACTATAAAGAAGGTTAAGTATTGCTTATAACACAATTTTGTGTTATAATTATAGAAAAGCATGGTAAGGCTATACAACCAGAAAGGAAAGCAAAAATGGAAAAAATCACTCGAAAGATTACTAATACAATTATTAACGTCGGTTGTCTGAAAAGAGGCGAAAATGGTGAATTGACGGTTGAGCCGAAACCGCCGATTGAAGTTATCGGCCGAAAAGTTGGAAAAGACGCGGCGGCGCGTTATGTACTGAAAGAATATCGATCTTCCGATTACATTGTAACCGGGGTACAGCATTCTGAAAAAGAGTACAAAGTTAGCCTTGAAAACTTTATCAAGGCGTGCGAACAGGAGGGTTAAAATTATGAATAATCAGCTTATGAACGTCGAAGAACAGGAACTGAACATTTTTGAGCAGGGCAACCAGAAACCCGGATATTGCTCGATCATTGCCGAAACGTTTGAGGACAAAGCGAAGATTTTCAATGCGATGTCCTCTCCCGATGAACGTTTGAGAAATCACATTAACGAAATCATCAAGATTCGAGATGTATATTGCGAAATCGTTGAATGTACGAACAAGGACACAGGCGAAACGAGTGAAGCGCCGCGTGTTGTCCTGATTGACACAGAGGGCAAGAGCTATCAGTGTGTAAGCACAGGTATCTTTAACAGCCTGAAACGTTTGTTTACTGTATTTGGCATGCCCACGTGGGAAAAGGGCGTGCCGTGTAAGATTAAGCAAGTCAGCAATGGAGAGCGGCAAATTTTGACGCTTGTTGTTGCGAATAAGTAAGGAGGTGGACAGGGGTAACGTTGAGTTACCCCTGTTTTGTTTATGGCAAAATTAAAGAGAAGCCAACGCGAATTATACAAAAAGACGTTGGCAAACGCTCGATATTTAAAGAACGAAGCAAAAGCGATATATAAGAACAAATTGTTATATGATGTTTATATTCCGACGTTGAAACAGCTTGATAAAATGCCGTATGCAGACGTGAAGAACGTTATGCGCGATTTGCGCAACCTGACGCGGCCTAGCGATCTTGTGAAGAAATCTCATACAGGCGGCGCGGCTTATAGCGTGTTTGAAGAAAAGAAAATAAGGAGACAGCATAAACAGGCAGAAGAAAGACGCGCAGAGCGCAGGGCGTTGTTACCAGAGGAACAAATACCGGGTTTGATGGGAAGCGAAATCGAAACACAAACGCGCCCGATTAAATTAAATATAGAAAATGTGGGACAAAAAGAGTTTGAAAGAATCGCAAAAAGACTTGAGGCAGAAACGAGTGAAGAAGAAAAGCAAAGAAAGAGTGAGACATATTATAGCAATTATATGGCCGGAATTTATAATTTGTTTGGAGAAATGGCTGATTTAGATGAAATTTATTCAAAACTTGAACAAATTCCGTATGAATCCTTTGATATGATAACAGGAATGTATGAGTATTTGGCAATGGATTTTTGGTATAGCGATCCTAGTACATTACAAGAACGTTATAATAGCTTTATAGAGGATTTAGACCGAGCGGTTGAACATGTAACAGGCAAGGGGTGATAATATGGTATTCTCAGCCGATTTTGAGACGACGACAACGCCTGACGATTGCCGCGTATGGGCGTGGGGTGTTTGTGAAGTCTCAAAAAATCCGTGTGAGTACCATATGGGAAACGATATCAACGGTTTTATGAAATGGTGTTTTGAGCAGAAAAACCCCTGTTTATACTTTCATAACGCAAAATTTGATACAGATTTTATTATAAACTGGCTGTTCCGTAATGGTTTTGAATGGGTAGAATCGACAAAAGGAATGCTTGACGGACAGTTTACAACGCTTATATCTGATGATGGAAAATTTTATACAATGCACATTTGTAGCGAAATTGTGCCGAAAAGAAACATTATTGAAATACGCGATAGCCAAAAATTGTTAAACATGAGCGTTGCGAAAATTGCCAAAACATTTAAGTTACCGGACAGTAAGCTAGAAATAGATTATAATGAAATCCGAGAAATTGGGCATGAATTGACCAGCGAAGAAAAGGAATATTTGAAAGCAGATATAACCATTGTATCAAAAGCATTGGCAGATTTGTTTGAGAGCGGGACAACCCGCTTAACAATCGGAAGCAATGCGCTGAACAAATATTATGAAATGGTTGGAGGTAGAAAGCAATTCCGGAAGATTTTTCCGAAACTTGACGTTATCGTTGATAAAGATATTCGTGCCGCGTATAAGGGAGGCTTTACATATTTAAACCCGATTTATAAGGAAGTTGATATAGGCGAAGGATTAGTCTTTGATGTGAATAGTCTTTATCCATGGGCGATGCATAGCCCGAATGTGTTGCCGTATGGCAGACCAGTATTTTTTAGTGGGCAATATCAAGAGGATAAAATGCACCCGCTTTATATTCAACGCTTGCGTTGTCAGTTTGAGCTAAAGCCAAACAAAATACCGATGATACAGCTAAAGCATAATCTATCATTTGTGCCAACAGAATATCTTAAAAGCAGTAACAACCAGATTATAACACTCACGCTAACAAACATTGATTTACAGTTATTTCTAGAAAATTATGACGTGTATGAAATGGAGTATGTAAACGGATGGAAGTTTAAAGGCGCAAGTGGAATGTTTGACCAGTATATTGATTATTGGACAGATATAAAGATACAGGCCACAAAGGACAAAAACGCAGGATTAAGGGCAATCGCGAAGCTATATCTGAATTCACTTTACGGCAAATTTGCAACGTCGCCATATGTGCGAAGCGCTATCCCATATTTGGGAGAAGATGGTGTTGTGCATTACTATAAAACAGAGTACGAAGAGCGCGATTCGATCTATGTGCCCATTGGGGCGTTCATCACGGCCATTGCCCGAAATAAAACAATCCGTTCTGCGCAAAGCGTGTATGATAGATATCTGTACAGCGATACAGATTCCATCCATATAAAGGGGACAGATATTCCCGATTGCTTGGAAGTAGATGAATATAGGCTAGGTGCGTGGAAGTGCGAAAGCAAGTTTGAACGTGCGCGCTTTATCCGTCAGAAATGTTATATTGAAGATGAAATTATAACCGAAGAAGAATACAATTCCAAAATGCTTGAATTCCCATATCTTTGTAGAAAAACAGAGAATGGATATCGATTTATGAAAGTTACCGTGGCAGGTTTGCCCGCTGGCGGTTATAAATATGTAACGTGGGATAATTTTAGAGGTGGTGCGAAATATGGCGGAAAATTACAGCCGAAGCGTGTAGCGGGTGGAACGGTGCTTAACCCGACGACTTATGAAATTAAAGTCAGTTGACAAAATATTGTGCTTATGGTATAATCTAATTGAGGGGTTCAATATTTCTAACATTTACGGGCTAGCCGCGTTGAATCGTGCCGTAATGTCAAGCGCCGCGCTACGGCGCGGGAATATTCCCCTTATTTTTTAATGAGGTGATAGCATGTCAATGTTTTTCGATATTCGCAAATATTACAAAATGGGTTATCTTTATAATTTTTTTATCGGTGCGCGTGGGTGCGGAAAAACGTTTTCCATCAAGGAAACAACAACAGATGATTTTTTAGCGACTGGCGAACAATTTGTGTATGCTAGACGCTACGATAAGGAAATAGAAAATAAAAAACTACAATCTTTTTATGATGATCTGTGGAAGGAAAAGAAAGACAAATATAAAGATGTTGAGTTTGAAATCAAGAATCAGACGGCGTTTATAAACGGCATGCCTGCCGGGTATTTTAAATGTGTTTCACGCGGTATTGTAGATAAAGGCATAAACAGTTACACAGATGTAACAAAGATTTTTCTTGATGAATTTATTTTAGGAAAGTCGAATTATAGATACCTGCCGAATGAGCCGGAAATGTTTGAAGATTTGATTGAGAATGTAGCACGTTTGCGTGAAGTGCCGATCTATGCTTTTTCAAACAACGTTACGCAGGTAAACCCGTATTTCCTGTTTTATAATATCCGATTCACGCCGAATTCGCCGCGAATCTATAAGCGTGGTGACATATACGCCGAGAACCTTAACATGAGCGAATATACGGCATACAAGGCAAACACACGGCGCGGTAAAGTATTGCAGGGCACACAATATTTTGATTACGCGTTTGAAAACAGCGCTCGAATGGATGACGCAACGAATATTAGGAGGAAGCCGAACGGTTCAAGGCTTCTTGCGTCGCTGACGATATCCGGTGTGAAAATTGGTGTGTGGAAATCCCCGAATTACGGCGAATATACGCTATCTCCGGATTGCAAAGGCGCGACAATCAATTATGCCTTCGACTTTTCAGAAGTCGGGACGAATCAGCTTCTGCTAAATTACAAATCAATCGTTATCAAGCGAATTCTTGACGCGTTTGCTGCAGGTCAGCTTTATTTTGAGAATCAGCACTGTAAAAATATTTTCCTGAAAATTGTGAAAAGATGATTGACTTCCCAAAAGAATATGATGTATAATAAACATGAAAGGAAGGTGTACAGCATGACGGCAGATGTTGTGCAGACGATCATTCAGATTATCAACGGTTGCGGCTTTCCGATTGCCGCGTGTGTTGGTATGGCGTGGTTTATCGTCTGGAACAAGAAACAGGCGCAGGAAAACAAGAAATATAACTATGAGAATCTTCGCGAAGCAATCGACAACAACACGAAGGTGATGCAGGAACTTTGTTCACATCTCAAGGCGCAAAAATGATTGCGGGAAGAGATGCAGTTGAAACTGCTAGGCGCTATATCGGTACGCCTTATGAAGAGATGGACTGTAACGCACTGATAATCAATGTTATCCGGAACAGCCCAAACGGCAATAAGGCATACAGATGTCAGGGTACGAATTGGTTGTTTCAGAGCTTTTCCAACAGGGGCAAATATCAATACATTACAACCCGTGATAAAATAGCCGTTGACTATTCTAACTGCGGCATTGGATCAATCATGCTGAAATACAACGAAAAGAACGGCGATTGCTCACACTGCGGGATTTACGCGGGAAACGGTATTGTTATCCATTCCCCACACAAGGGAAAGACGGTTTGCGAAACAACCATTGCAAAAAGCGGATTTAATTATGTTGCAACGTCGAAATTCATTGCGCCCGAATTCCCGAAAACGATCAATGATAATGTAGACGTTTCGACAGGGCAAACAACCTATGACCGAGAAATTTTAAACAATTATATCGATCAGGTATATAAACTGCTCGATGAAATCAGAAGAGAGGTAAACGCGAATGGCAATGACTAAAGACGAGCTGAAAGCCGCGCTTGGTAAGCTTGCTGGGGAAAGCACTGACCCGGAAATTATTGCACAGGTAGATAGCATTATGGAAGGGTATGTAACAGACGACGTGCTGAATGGATTGCAGGCCGAACTCGATGCAGAACGGAAGCGTTTTAAAGAGCGCTTCTGGGGTGGCAGGGAGTCCGCGGAAGAAGGAAGCAATGGAAATCATGTTCTCGCCGTAGACCATGGCACGAGAACGAGCGACGAAATTATCGATGAATTTTTTAAGGGGGTTTAACAAATGGCTGATATCACTAATGTATTGAATGATATTCGCGCCCATGCTAGTCTTGATTATCAGAGGGCGATTCCGGCGGCGGTGAACGAAAATCTGGAAGAAATCGCTGATTCGGTTATGTCGTCCGTTCAGCTTCAAAACGATTATGTGGCCGCGCTTGTCAACCGCATTTCCGCTTCCCGCTTCACGTCGCGGATGTTTAAAAATCCGTATCAGAAGTTTATCAAGGGAACAAACCGTTTCGGTGATACCATTGAAGAAATCTATGTGAACATGGCAAATGCTCACGAATACAATCCGAGCATCGCCGAAAACGAGGTGTACAAGCGGGAAATTCCGGATATCAACGCTGTTTTCCATCGCCGTAATTCCAAAGTGTTTTACAAAAACACGATTCAGTATGATGCGCTGTATGCTTCTTTCCTCAGTGACAATGGCATGCGTTCGCTTATTGGACGAATCGTTGATGCGATGTACAGCGCGGCGAATCGTGACATTTTCTACTGCACTAAGAAGCTTATGAACGTCTATGCGCCGTATTATTACAAGGTGACTGTTCCTGCCGCGACTGCCGCGAACGCAGACCAGATTGTGACGACGATCAAGGGCATTTCCAATATGCTTGAATTCCCTTCCGATCTGTACAACAGTTTCGGCGTGGAAAACTTTACCGAGAAGCCGAGGCAGGTGCTTATTCTCAGAGCAGATGTTGCCGCCGTGCTGGATGTCAACTCCCTTGCGAAAGCGTTTAATCTCCAGTATGCGGATTTTATCGCAGGAACATATGTAACGGTTGATACATTCGGTAATGGCCTTGACAACATGCTCGGCTTGCTTGTCGATGACGAATTTTTCCAGATTTATACAAATCTCGAAAAGTTTACCGAGAATTATAACGGACAGGGATTGTATTGGCAGTATTTCCTCCATCGCTGGATGACTTACAGCGTCAGCCCTTTCAGCAACGCCATTGCTTTTGTAACGGGTGAGCTTACCGCGCCGACGGCTATCACGATCACTCCCGACGCGCCGAACGTTCCGCAGGGAGGCAACCAGCAGTTTACCGCGACGGTAACGCCGAGCGCCGCACAGCAGAGCGTACACTGGGAAATCACTGGGCAGAAAAACGGTGGTACTTACATCACAGCAACCGGACTTCTGCATGTTGATAGTGAAGAGAGCGCCACAACGATCACTGTAACCGCGAAGTGCCCGAGCGCTCAGACGATCACCAATACCGCAACTGTAACCGTTTCCTAATGAAAGGAGGTTTTCCCGCCGTGCCGCGTGGTGCGGCGGGAAATTCTGTTTATGCCCGATTATTACAATCCTTATAGCCATACTGTAAGGGATATGGTTTTGACGATGGACGAAATGAAGGTCAATGCAACTTTCATTTGGGGGTACATGAAATCCCGTTTTAATTGGACATTAGAAGCAACGTCGGGAATGTTGGCAAACGCTCAGGCAGAATCAACAATCAACCCTGCTCGGCCACAAAATAACGCTGTGAATAATAAATGGTATCCATCAGAACCCGGTTATACAGGCGATGCACCGAACCCCACAACAACGCATTACGGTTTTGGGCTTTGGCAGATAACGCCCTATCTTGCGTTGACAGGTATAAAATACAATCCGTATACATACGGAAATTGGGCGCTGGATAACGGATATACTTTTTCATGGGCTACTGGTGGAACAGGCGGGAAGATGGAGCCGCAGCTTGAATGGCTTATGTCCGGAAATCCTGAAAAATCATACGTTAATACTGCTGACCCTGACCACGATCAAAAGAAATGGTATGCCGATGGTCGTTCACCAATAAAAGGCATTACAACACTTGCCAAATATGGAGCGCTTACAGCCACGCCGGAGGATTGTGCAAAAACATTTTACTGGAATTTTGAACGATCAGGTAAATTGTCCGTTGGGGATAGACCAGAAAAGGCGCGTTATTGGTATAATTATTTATCCGGCGTTACCCCACCTTCACCAACGCCGACAGCTAAAATATTAAAGGGAGGTAAAAATGTATGGCGTATATTGCACCTAGTACAGCGGTTATGATATGCAGAAATATACCGCTTTCACTGGATTATATACATACGGTTGATTTTGACGACGCAACAAAACAGATTAATTATTTTACTAAAAAAGCAAAATTTGTACTTACAAATTATACATATCAGCGAAAAAATAATGCAATCAAGGTTGCATTGACAACAGAACAGCTTTATGATTGCAACTATATTTGCTATCAAAATTCACTTTTTGAAAATAAATGGTTTTATGCGTTTATTACAAACATTGAATATGTATCTAACGAAACTACTTTAATCACTTTTGAAGAAGATGTAATGCAGACATGGATGTTTGACTATTATAAACAAGCATGTTATGTTGTGCGGCAACATTGCTTTAATGACACAATCGGCATGAATAACACGGTTGAAGAACAACTGGAATACGGACAGTATATTTATTATTATCATGATATTTTGAAATACAGCCTAATTCCTGTTATTGCGTCCGGAGTCGTGCCATCTTTAACAGACGATACGGTTACACCCGTTGATCTTGCGAATTATCCTAGCGGGGAAAGTTATTTGCAAGCAATAAATTTCACCGCATGCAAAACGCCGGAACAGGCCGCAAAACTATTGCAGAATATCCAAACAGCAGGTTATAAAGATTCTGTTATCAGTGTTTGCATGATGCCTAATTTTGCGTTTAATACTCTACCCGGAAATTATCTGGGCACGGCTAATTTTGGCACAGCTTTGAGCGGTGGTCTAGGAAGATACACATTCTCTACGGAAATAAAATATAACGGTTTTGGACGCGTGAATTTTCCTGTTTTTAAACCGAAAAACAATAAAACATATTATTATCCTTATAGATTTATACAAGTCACAAATGGAGACGGGCAAGAAATAACAATCAGAACGGAACTCATGAAAGACCCGAATAAGTTTAAATATGACGTTGTTATATCACTCGAACCATCGCCTGTAATGATGTTGTTCCCCGTTGATTACAAAACAACATATATGGACAGCTCGACAGCGCTTGTTTTGAATACAAGCCCCGTTGATGATAGGTTGTCTATCGCAAATTTCCCTCTATGTTCTTACACCGTCGATACTTATTTAACATGGTATGCGCAAAATAATGTGATGTATCAGTATCAGCAAACGCAGGCGAAGGACGAAATAAAATTCGATCTTGCTATGATACCGCTGAACACATTACAAAAATCTATCGGTTCTTTGACTAGTTTTAATCCCGCCGCCTTACTTGGTAACATTGCGGATGCAGGATTTGGCGCGGCTAAAACAGTAGCGCAAGGTGCTTTTGATATCCACTCTTTGACAATGGCGCAAAGCGCACAAAAAACGGCCGCAAAGGTCAACAGCATAAACGCCCATTATAGCGGTAGCAATATGGGAGGGTTTATATCTGGCGCGAATACTTTTCACATCTATCTTGTGGGTATCACCCCGGAATACGCACAGAAAATTGATGGTTATTTTTCAGCGTTTGGATATGCTGTGAACGCTTACGGAAACCCGCTTACAAAGACGAGAAAATACTGGAATTATATAAAAACAATAGGAAGCAATGTTGGAGGCTCAATTCCGCAGTATGCTATAAATGCAATAAACCGCATTTTTGATACTGGCGTTACGATCTGGCATGACCCTAATCAACTTGGCAATTATATTCTGGATAACGAAATAACGGGGGTGATTGAATAATATGGCCGGAAAAGGTGTAAATGCCGTTCGCTACAAAAACGGCGAAATGGCAAGAGAACTAACACAAGAATTGCATTGGTTTAACCTTCTGAATTCGCTTTATTCAAGCGTGTTCAAGTGGGTGAATCTGCCGATCACGATTGATGAATATTTCATGGAGACACAGCTTGCCGATTGTGGAAGCGTCTGTGCATATTATGAAAAAGACGTGGGCATTATCTGCTTGCCGTCTCAGGCCGGAAATCGGTTGAATGTCTACGGATATCCATCTGAATATATCGTATGGGGATTGAACGGCTTCACAAATAACGTCCCGCTTACACAATGCGCGCCGTGCTATGATAATGTGCTTCATCAGCCTGCCGTGTTTGACCTAAAGCTGTATGCAAAACGATTGAGCCAAATTGATATCAGCATTGACGTTAATTCCAGAAACCAGCGAACGCCGTACATTTACGCGTGCAATCAGGATCAGCTTTTGAGCGTGAAGAACCTTAACCAGCAGATAGCGCAAGGAAAACAGGCTGTATTTATCAACAAAAAAGGCATGGAAGATATCAATCTAAATGTCGTCCTCACTCCCGCGCCTTATGTTGCGGATAAACTCCAACAGGTAAAGCACGATCTTCTTTCGGAAATCTTTAACTATATGGGCGTATTTTCTGGCGTGTCGATCAAGACCGAGCGCGTAACCAGCGGCGAAAACGCGGCGAATGTCGGCTATATCCGCGTGGCTAGAAATTCGCGCTTTAACCAGAGGAAGCAATTCTGCGAAAAATTCAACAAAATGTTTGCTGATTATATTGACAATCCCATTGATGTGAAGTACAGTGAAGAAGCGGTGGAAAGCATCGCGGCGGGTTTGTTACGGCTGGGAGGTGAAGAACGTGTCGAATTACACGATATCCTTGCAGAGGATAGCGGAGAGTCTGACGCGACAGAGTGAACCGGCAGGATTCAATAAAATTGATACAATCATAAATGAATCAGCCACGCTTATTTTCGATTTTGATTTTCCGTTCTATTCCGATCTTGCGGCAGATAAGTTAGAGTTTGAAAAACAGTTTATTCTGCACTTTTACACGCGCGAAATCGGCGTTGAAACGTTCGGTTGGTGGAAAGTACGGCTTAAAAGCAAACTCATTGACGTGATGCCGAAATATAAACAGCTTTACGAAATCGAACAGAAAAAATACAATATCTATGATACAGTAAGCATGGAAAAAACTGTTACATCTGCAAACAATACGACTGGAAAGGGAAGCAATAAACATACAAGCGAAAACAGCAGACAGACAGACGATCTATACAGCGATACGCCACAGGGACAGCTTGAGAACGTGAAGGCGGGAAAGTATGCGTCCGAGTATCGTTATCTGGATGACAATAGCGCATCGACAGTAAACAATACAAACGAAAACAGCAGTACACATAATGGAGAACAAACGGAAAAATGGAGCGGGAAAGAATCTGGGCTTACATACAGTGAAATGAAGGTAAAAGAGCGTGAAGCAATCCTTAATATCAATCTTATGTTGATTGATGAATTTGAAGAATTGTTTATGGGGGTGTTTTAATGGCTGATAAGCAAATTAAACCTATAAAATTATGCGTGAACATCACGATTCCGTCAATCGACGATGATTCTATCAGCTTGTATGAAGCGGTTGGAATTCTTGCTAACAAAATGCAGGAAGCGATTAAAGAAATCAATGCCGCGCTTGAAACTGTGGCAGGGGCATATTCGGCTGAAAACCCGCCGCCGTACCCGGTCAAGAGCGTAAACGGAATGACGGGAAATGTTGTGATTACCCTTCCCGGCAATGTGTACACCAGCGACAACCCGCCGCCGTACCCGGTCAAGAGCGTAAACCGCGCAGAAACTAAAGACGTTGTAACGGTTTTCGAGCCGGAAGGTGGCGGCATTGAAGATTTATCGCAGGCCGAATTGATTGCTGCTTGTAAAGCTGGCGCAAGGTTGGGCGCTTTTAATCAGGATGACGGCACATGCAGATTGTATCATTTTAACCTCTTTGTCAATCCGGAACGTGTTGAATACTCAGAAATCGCAGGCGGTAGCTCAAGCGGCGTTGTTAGCGTAAACGATCAGACGGGCGCAGTCAATATCTTTGAAGCGCCGATCAACGCCGCGAAAGCTGAACAGATTAAACAACTCAGAGAGACGAACCCTTATAATTTGCTAGACAACAGTTATTTTATTGATCCTATCAATCAGGCAGGTTTTAATGGATATCACGGTTCAAGCGCCCGTTATGCTATTGACCGTTGGCAAGCGACAACAGGCGCGACAACTTCTCAGGACAAAAACGGCTTGAAAATCGTATCGGACAAAACGAACTGGATAGCTGGCATTCAGCAGCAAATCGAAGCGAAACGATTTGCCGACGTGATGACATTTGCGGTTCGCGGCGTTTTCCCGGTAACGTGCCGACTGTTTGTGTACATCGGAACCGGAACGGTGAATTTTGGCGCAGCGTATTTTGAAGGCGAAGCGGAAGAGCGCACACTTGTACTAAAGATGACAAAACCGGAAGGTCTGACAGGCAACGAAGTGGTGAACGTGTTCATTTCTCCCGACACTAACAGTACCGGAACGGCGGCGATTGTTCGCTGGGCGGCGATCTATAAAGGTGAATATACGGCTGAAACCCTGCCGCCGTATGTGCCGAAGGGCTACGCGGTGGAACTGTCCGAGTGTTTGCGTTATTACAGACGTGTGACTAGCAATAATGAAACATTTATCGGATATTGCACAAACGGTATTTCTTATGCTATTATTCCTTTGAAAACTATGCGTATTTCCCCAACAGTTATACCATCCGGCAAATTTTATTACACACTGGGAACTAAACAGGGCACAACCAGCGAAACAGCAACAGCACACAATGCAAACGCTAACAGAGCGATTGTAAAATGTGCAATCAGCGAAACAGGAATTTTAACAGGTTCAATCACGCCACAAGGCAATATTGATATCAACGCTGACCTGTAAAGGAGGGATAGCCATGTACAAGGTATTGGTGCAGACCGACGACACGGGGCGCGTAACGGCAATCAACAGCTACGCATTTGTAAGCGGCGACGGCTGGGCGCAGATTGATGAAGGCGCGGGAGACCGTTACCACCACGCACAGAATAATTATCTGCAAAAGCCGCTGATGGATGAACGCGGCGTATACCGCTATAAGCTTGTGGACGGTCTGGTTGTACAGCGCACACAGGCAGAAATGGACGCGGACTTTGATGCACGACCAGCGCCGCCGACAATCGAAGAGCGCGTGAATACGCTTGAATCTGCTAACGACGATCTGATTTTGATGATGGATGACTTAATTGGAGGGCAAAAATAATGAAAACTTTGAACGCTTTGAAACTTCGCATTATGACCCGTGCTTTCAGAATCCGCATTGCAAACGGCGAAAATTTTGAAGATATCGCCGCAGATTATCCCGCATTGACGACAGACGACCTCAAAGCAATTCATGACGCGCTGAACCTTTCTTAATAGGAGTGTATTATGAATAATTATATATCACTATATGAGGCCGTCTGCAAAATGCAGGAAAAAATAAACGAAATCGTTGAAAGGGTAAACAATCTTGACCCGTCTGGAAGCTCGGATTATGTGAAAACCGTGAACGGGTATAAGGGAGATGTCAAACTAACTGGCAACGATATACCGTTTAATCAGGCAAAAAGCGTTAATAAACAGATAAGCGACAACGTGAACGAAATTCAAACAGTAAAACAAAATATTGCCGATCTTGATCTTTCACATGTGCTTGCTGGGAGTAGCGCACAAATTCAACTGATGCAACAGAATGCTTTCAATTCTGTAACTGATGCACAGTGGACAGCTTTCTATGATTCAGGCTTTCGCCTTGTGGGTATCGTTGACGCAGGGTACACTAAAATACAAGCGTTATACTTGCAGAGTACAAACGCGCCGCATAAACCTATTCAATTAGAGAATGGCGGTGGAACGGTAACGGCAAAAATTCATCGGATTTACAGCATATCAGATAAACAAACTAATTGGTTGCCGGATGAAACAGATGATTACGCGTATATTTCCCGCATATCCGTAGAAGAAACAGGCATTGATAAAGGAACAGAAATTATCTTTTATGTCGATAAAAAATCTTCGCCTGCAAAATTGAAGTGGACGCGTAGACTGAAAGGTGAACAAGACTGGAAAGAAGGCGTTATCTATGACGCAAATAATCCGCCGCCATACCCTGTTACAAGCGTAAACGGAAAAACGGGAGCTGTTACGATTCCAACGGGACGAAGTACAATCATAGAAAAAAACCTAACACTTCAATATGATGACAGCTACGGCGGTTTTACTTTTCCGGCTGATAGCGGCGTAACCAAATATAACATCTTGAATGTTATCGTAACAAGCTTTACTGAAAGCGGAGCGCCTGCAAATTATACCTGTTCTATAATTATGCACGATGGGAACCCACACGTTCATATTTATGGATTTTATGTCGATAAATCAGTGCAGGAATGGGGCGCAAGCGGAAACACGATCACGGCTATTGTACAAACCAAATGAAAATGTCAGGGCGCAAGCCCTGGCATTTTATAATTTCGTGATGTGAACATCTGTATCAACATCACATGAAACAGAATAGCCCATAATTGATAGTGTCATATTTATTGCGTCCTTTTCTGTTTTTAATAACATTTGACGCACAAAAGACTGTTCTTTGACTATATCTTTATACTTACTCAAAAGAACCATTTCCATTGTTTTAATGTTGGTCTTTTCGTATTCAGTCATTTCTTGTTCGCCTCTTTCTTCAATTCGCATACAATGCAGTATGCATTATATAATCCATGGTAAACACCAATTAGGTGGCTCACCTTTTCTTCAAGCGTAAGTTTAGTTAAGTAAAATTTTTCATTGTCGCGTTTGACGGCGTATATTTCGATTTGTTCACTGACTTTTCCCATTTCTTCATCAATCTTTCGCAAGGCGTTTTCGTATTCTTTCATAGCTTCTCCACCTTTCAATGTTTCACGTGAAACAATCACATTTCATAGTTTGTATAAAGCAACCCGTCAACGATAGCAAGCCTCTTTTCGTTCGGATCACCATCGCCGAAATCTCCCCACGCATGAACCCAGTCAATCACTTGATCGATGCAATAATCAGCGTCATTTATAACAGCCGCGCAACCTTCAAACATATCAGGCGCTACATCGTTGCTCTTGCTAGTGCCTTCATCGTTCATAATATACATGTTGATTTCAATAACGCGGTTTGTGTCCTTTTCAATGAGTTTCATTTTGTTTTCCTTCTTTCTCGTTGTTTGTGTTGTTCCTTTAACTGTCTATATTATAGCATAGGCGCATTATTTTGTCAATACATTTTTTTTTAAAAAAATAAAAAATATTTAAGCGTTTGATGGGGGTTATATTTCAGGTGTCTGCAGAATA
>OBAI01001651.1_pt1 | contig 16235 bp, 15 predicted proteins | sample 1517461 | NCBI WGS metagenome assembly OBAI01 (sample SAMN04571696, study PRJEB22368) | human gut metagenome | biome: human gut; material: stool | host: Homo sapiens | place: Luxembourg | collected 2012-06-29
GTGATTACCCACCGCCGCAACATCGCCGCGAAACTGCAAATTCACTCCGCGGCGGGACTTACGATCTACGCCATCGTCAACAAACTGGTCGAACTCTCCGAAATCAAGGACACCATAACCGATCCGCAGCCATGACGCACGAACACCATCACCACGAGCACACGGTCACGTCGCTCAACAAGGCCTTCATTCTGGGCATTGCGCTCAACGTGGCTTTCGTCGTCGTCGAATTCGCCGTCGGCCTCTCCTACGGCTCGATGGGCCTGCTGTCCGATGCCGGGCACAACCTTTCCGACGTCGCCAGCCTGCTGCTGGCCATGCTGGCCTTCCGGCTGGCGCAGGCGCAGGCTACGCCCCGCTACACCTATGGTTACAAGAAAAGCACGGTGCTGATCTCGCTGTTGAACTCGGTGATCCTGCTGATCGCCGTGGGGGTCATCGTCGCCGAGAGCATCGGCCGCATGCTGCATCCCGCGCCGGTCGAAGGCGGCGCCATCGCGGCGGGCGTCGGGGTGGCGATCAACGGCTTCACGGCGTGGCTGTTTCTGAAGGACAAGGACCGTGATCTGAATGTCAAGGGCGCATATCTGCACATGGCCGCCGATGCGCTGGTGTCGGTCGGGGTGCTCGTTTCGGGACTCGTGATCTCGTGGACGGGCTGGACGATCGTCGACCCTGTCGTGGGACTGGTCGTCGCCGCGGTAATCGTGGCGTCGGTCTGGTCGCTGACGCGCGACAGCCTGCGTCTGTCGCTCGACGGCGTTCCCGGGGAGATCGACGTGGCCGCAATCGGGCGGAAGATGACGGACGTTCCGGGCGTGAAGGCCGTTCACCACATCCATGTCTGGGCTATCAGTACGACGGAAAACGCCCTGACGGCCCATGTCGTGCTCGAAAGTCTGTCCTGTATGGAGGAGGTGAAACACGATCTGAAAGACCTCCTGAACCATGCCGGAATCCCCCATGCGACGCTCGAATTCGAGTCCGTGGCCGAGCGGTGCGACGACCTGCACGATTGATCTGTCCGTCCGGGCCGAATCGTTCTGTTTAAAGGCGGAATCCCGACCCTGATCGTCAGGGTCGGGATTGTTTTTCTCCGAAAAGGATATGATCTTTATTGCCGGAAGGAAAATGGGTTCAAAAGCAAATGGTGACGCGACTCTTCGGAAGGAGGGGGCCGGTCGGCCGGCCGTTTTTGCGCTACGGCACGGGGTCGTAGCCGCTGCCGCCCCACGGATGGCACTTCGACAGCCGCCGCAGGGCGAGCCACAGTCCTTTCAGGGGGCCGTATTTGCGCAACGCCTCGAGCGCATACTGCGAGCAGGTGGGGGTGAACCGGCACGACGGGGGCGTGAAGGGCGAGATGCAGAGCTGGTAGAACTTCACCAGTCCGATCAGCGGCAGGGCGCAGGCCTGTTTAAAGATGCTCCACGACCGATTCCAGAATCCTGCGGACTGCATTTGCGACGGTTTTATAAGGCAGCGTCTCCTTCGACGAGTAGATCAGCGCCAGGTCCAGGTTGACCGGCCGGCCGTCGTGCAGAATCTGCTTTTGCAGGCGGTAGGCCTCCTTCGTGCGGCGGCGCACGAGGTTGCGTTTGTTGGCCCGTTTGTGGAACTTTTTGGGGACGGAAAAGAGCACCTCGACCGATTGCTCGGTGTCGGGCTCCGCGAACCACACGTAGCGGAACGGGAAGATGAAGCCGCTTTCGCCGCTCTCGAACAGACGGCGCACGGCCCCGAGCGAACGGAGCCTTTCGGTGCGGGGTAGCGAGTGTGCGGACATGGCGGCAGGGGGCTTGCGGCCCTTATTTACGGGATTCCGTGGTCGGACGGCGCGTGCGGCCCTTCTTGGCCAGCTTGTGCTGCTGGCTGCGGATGAACTCTTCCTTGCGGGCGTCGGTCACCAGTTCCACCGGCTCGATCTCCTCGCCTTTCTGCACCTTTTGCAGGTAGATGTCGATGGCCTTGACCATCGAGGGGGCTTCGGGCGTCGGGGCGTTGGCCAGCACGGTGATTCCGGCCCCGAGGGCGGCGCGCAGCGTGCCTTCGCCGAATACCGCCACGGCGGGCAGGCCGTCGGTTCCGAACTTCTCGATGAGGGTTTTCACGTCCGAGGGCGAATAGAGCGCCAGCAGGTCGTAGTCGGCCATTTTAACGTCGTCCAGATCCCCGGCGACCGTGCGGGCCAGGATGACGGGATCGAACGAGAGTTTGAGCTTGGCGAGCGTTTCCGGCAGCTCGGGTTTGTGGGGTTCGCTCAACGCCAGCAGGAATTTCTCCTCCTTGTGTTTGATGATCAGTTCGATGAGCGACGTGAACGAGCCGTCGGCAAACGAGATCTTGCGTTTGCGGTAGACGATGTATTTCTGCAGGTAGAGCGCTACGGCCTCCGTCTGGCAGATGTATTTCATGGTTTCGGGCACGGTGATGCGCGCCTCTTCGCAGATATGGAAAAAACTGTCGACTGTCGTACGCGATGTGAATATGACGGCCGTGTGCGTGAGTATTTCGACCCTTTGGGCGCGGAACTCCTTCAGGGAGACGCCTTCTACGCGGATGAAGGGCCGGTAGGCGATTTCCACGTGGTGTTTCTGGGACAATTCGTAGAACGGGGACTTTTCGATGACAGCGGGCCTCGGCTGCGAAACTAATACACTCTTTACTTTCAATGTTGCGAATTGATTTAGGTTTGTCTTTGCCGTTTCATCTTACTGCAAGCAGCCATAATAGGCTGACAGGGAAGACTTCCACAGTGCAAAGGTACAAAAACCAATGCAAAATCGAAACTTTTTTGGAAAGAAACAGGTTTAATGTCTCCTTGAGGTATAAGACGGCCGCTGCGGCCAATTCGACGGCGATGATGCAGAACCAGACGCCGCCCGTGCCCTGCGGGCAGAGTGCGAAGAGCAGCAGCGGGGGTGAAATGAGGATCATCCCGAGGGCGAAACAGGTGCGTTTGAGCAGCATGAGCTGTGCGATGAAGGGCTGCGAGAGGGTCAGCGCTCCGGCCAGCCGCACGGCGATTGTCTGATAGGCGGCTATGCCCAGCGAGGCGAGCGAAACCAGCAGGCTGAAAATCAGGGCTGCGCCCTGCGGGATGGACGCTGCCAGGCGGCCGGGCATCAGCGTGTCGCCGTATTTGACCGCCGCGACGCCCAGAAAGAGCAGGCCGATGGCGGTGGCGATGTTCAGGAAACGCGAGTAGCCGCTTCCGCCCGGGTCCTCGGAGAAGCGTTTGCCCGTGGCCGCGTCGCGCGAGATGCGGCCCAGCAGCGTGCGCACGTCGCCCAGGTTGCGGTAGAGCAGCATGGCGTAGGTGGCGGCGAGCAGCAGCACGAAACTCTGGAAAAGGGCGTTTTCCGCGAGCGGCGGAGGCGGTGCGAGCGGAATGCGCGCGGGTTCCGCGAGGGTCGACTGCGCTCCGAAAATTGCGGCGGAGGTCGTGTCGCGCCATTCGGAAGGGGCTGCAACGGAGAACGGCGCGGAACTGCCGTCCGCAAAGGCCGGGTTTGCAAAGTTCGTTCCCGCAAAGTCCGTTTCCGCCCGGAGCGTATCCGGCCCGGGGACATATCCCGTCCAGGCCGGTGCGTCCGGAGTCCCGGACACCGAATCCGCCGCAGGCACTGCGGGTTGCGTATGTGCCGGCGAGGAGTTCATCAGGCGAAGTGGCGTTTGAGTGTGATGCGAATGGTGGTTCCCTTGCCGATTTCGGAGTCGATGACGGCGATCTTACCCTGGTGGTACTCCTCGACGATGCGGCGCGAGAGCGACAGCCCGAGGCCCCAGCCGCGGGTCTTGGTCGTGAATCCCGGTTCGAAGATGCGTTTCCAGTTGCTCTTGGGAATGCCCTTGCCTGTGTCCTTCACGTCGATCATAACGCTCCTGTCGTCCGACGAAATCCGCACGTCGATGGCTCCGTGGCCTTGCAGGGCGTCGAGCGAGTTTTTCATCAGGTTCTCCACGACCCATTCGAACAGTGCGGCGTTGATGTTGGCCTGCACGGGGGCGATGGCCAGTCCGTTGTAGTCGAGCGTCACGTTGCGGGGAATGCGCTTGCGGAAATACATGACCGATTCGCCCACCACTTCGTTGATGTTCGCCGGGGTGAGGGGCGTCTCGGAGCCGATTTTCGAAAAACGGTCCACGATCTTCATCAGGTGCGTGAGGTCCTTGTTCATCTCCTCGACGGCCGTCTGGTCCACATCCTGCGAACGCAGGTATTCGATCCATCCCAGCAGCGACGAGGTCGGGGTTCCCAGCTGGTGGGCGGTCTCCTTGGCCAGTCCGATCCAGACGCGGTTCTGCTCGTCGTGCTTCGACGAGCGGAAGGCGATGAATCCCAGCGCGATGAAGGCTGTGATGACGAGGAGCTGCACGTAGGGGAAGTAGTAGAGCGACTTGAGCAGCGCCGACTTGCCGTAGAAGATGATGTGGTAATGCTGCGACGACCAGACGAACTTCACCGGGATCGGCGGGTTGTCGACCGAAAATTTGTCGATCTGTTTCCGGAGCCGTCCGGGATGGTTGATGATCTTCTCGGGGATGAGGTGCGAGTTGATGACTTCGAGGTTCTCGTTGGTGATGATGAACGGGATGTTGTTGCCGTTGGACATGATGTCGGCCACGAACGGGTCCTGGATCGAGCCGCCCAGCACGTCGCGCGTCACGCGCTCCATGGCGTGGGCCCACAGCGCTACGTCGTGCTGCTCCTTCTCCTTGAGCCGCCGGGCCATGTCGTTGGTGTAGAGCAGCGACAGGGCGCCGAGCGTCACCCCGACGACGATCACCACCACCCGGTTGCGGAACGAGAAGAATTCAGTCCTGATTTTCATGTCTTTACTTGCGCTTGGTGTCCTGCTCGCGGGTGATTCGGGCGTACTCTGCGGGATCGCCGAGCACCTCGACGGCCTTTTTCACCTCCTTGTCGCCCGACAGCGAGTGCTCGATCACGCCGGCCTGGTAGCCGTGGCGCATGACGATGTCGTTGTTGATCGTCTCGACGACCTGCGTGCGGTAGGTTTCGAGGTTGGTCTGCGTGTCGTCCTTCAACTCGGCCTCCACCTGCTCGAACTTGTTCTTCAAGTCGGCGAAACGGTCGTCCTCGGCGGCTTTTTTCAGCGCCTTGAGCGCCCGGCGGGTGTCCGATTCGTAGGGGACCTTCTTGTCTTGCATGAACTCCGCGAAGTCGGCGTAGTCCTTGTCCGTGATCGAGAAGGTGCGGATGTCGATCTGCCGGCCGGGGTTGCGGCGCGTGTATTCGTCGCCGAAATCCTCGATGAATCCCAGCGCGTAGAGCGTCAGGGCGAAGCGTGAAATGTACTCCGGGTCGGTCGCGATGTCGGGCATCACGCCGCCGCCGTCGTAGACCTTGCGGCCCGCGCGGGTCGTGAACTCCGAGATCAGCGAGTCGGGCACCGCGCGCACCGAACCTTCCTGCGAATGGGAGTAGTCGATGGCCTGGATGCAGCGGCCCGAGGGGATGTAGTATTTGGCCGTGGTGAGTTTGAGCATGGCGTTGTAGCCCAGCGGGCGGGGCGACTGCACGAGTCCCTTGCCGAAACTGCGCTGGCCGATCAGCACCGCGCGGTCGAGGTCCTGCAACGCCCCGGCGACGATCTCCGCCGCCGACGCCGAATTGCCGTTGATCAGCACCGTCAGCGGCAGGTCTGCAAGGATCGGCTCCGTGTCGGTGCGGAACACCTGCTTCGAATCTTCCGAACGCCCCTTGGTGCTGACCACCTCGGTCCCTTTGGGGACGAACATTCCCAGGATTTTGACCGCCTCCTGCATGATGCCGCCGCCGTTGGAGCGGTAGTCGAGCACAAGCCCTTTCAGCGGCCTTTCGGTGCGCAGCCGTTCGATGGCCGCGCGCATCTCCTCGTAGCATCCTTCGGTGAAGTCGCTGTGGCGGATGTAGCCGATGCCGTCGGCGACCCATCCGGCGTAGGGCACGCCCGGGATCGCGATCCGTTCGCGGCGGATCGCCGCCGTCTGCTGCGTGCCGTCGAGGTGCTCGACGGTCACTTTGACCTTGCTGCCCGGCTCGCCCTTGAGACGCGAGGAGACCTGCTCGGTCGTGAAGCCTTTGGCGTCCTTGCCGTCGATCGAGAGGATTTTGTCGCCGATCTTCAGCCCGGCCTTGTCGGCGGGCGATCCCTGGTAGGGCTGCGCGATGCGGACGTAGTCGTCCTTCTGGCGGATGAGCGCCCCGATGCCGCCGTACTTGCCCGTGGTGAGCAGTTCGAAATCCTGCATCCCCTCCTCGGGGATATACTCCGTGTAGGGGTCCAGGTCGCTGACCATGCCGGCGGCGGCCCCCTCCATCAGGCGGTCGGGGTCCACGGGGTCGACGTAGTTGAGCGACAGTTCGCGCATCATGTTGACGGCGATCTCCATGTTGCGGCCCAGCCCGAAGTCGTTGCGGGCGGCGAATGTCAGAAGTCCCGCGGCGCCGACAGCGGCCGCCGCAGTGAGCAGGTAACGGTATTTTCTAATCATTGCGTGTCATGTGTATATACGAATCGAGCCGGTACTGCACCCGGGCGACGCCGCGGCGGATGCCGTCGAGCACGATCCATTGTCCGTACTGTGAAACCTTTATCTCGTCTTCGCCCAGCAGCATCAGCTTCTGGCCGAAATTGTCGGCGCGGAAGGTCATCACCCCGTCCTCGTCCGAGCGCAGCGAAAAGCCTGCCGAGCGGAACGCGTTCAGGATCTGTTCCCGGTTCTCCTCGATGTCGCCCTCCACCCGGCGCACCACGAACCCGAATCTGGGGTAGACTGCCGCCAGCGCCACGATCGCCGCAAAGAGCATCAGGTAGCGGTCGGTGTGCAGCATGACGTAGAGCGTGTCGTCGAGCGACAGCGCCGAGGTCCCGGTCATCAGCATCAGCCCCATCAGGGCTATACAGAGAACGCACAGGGCGAAGAAATATTTTAACGAGCGGACGATATACTTTTTCATGGCGGGCGATAATTATGAATTTTGGATTCTGAATTCTGAATTGAGGTTGCCGATTGCGTCGGCAACATCCTGCATCAGCCATTTGGGCGTCGACGTGGCGCCGCAGATGCCCACCGTCGCGGCCCCTTCGAACCATGCGGGGTCGATTTCCGAAGCCTCCTCGACGACGTGCGTGCGCGGGTTGGCCCGGCGGCACACCTCGGAGAGCACCTTGCCGTTCGACGACTTGCGCCCGCAGACGAACACCACGGCGTCGAACCGTCCGGAAAAATCCGTGAGGTGCTGTTCGCGGTTCGATACCTGCCGGCAGATCGTGTCGTCGATGTACACCTGCCCCGCATCGGCGGCCCGGCGGCGCATTTCGGCGCCCAGCCGTTCGAACAGCCCGATGCTCTGCGTGGTCTGCGAAAGGAAATAGACCGGACGCGAGAAGTCGATCAGCTCCAGGTCCTCCTCCCGTTCGATCACGATCGTCGGGTCCGCGACCTGCCCCGTGAGGCCCACCACTTCGGCGTGGCCCCGTTTGCCGAGGATCACCACCTGCCCGCCTGTGGGGCGCATCCGTTCGTGGGCCTCCTTCACGCGGCGTTGCAGCCGTGCGACCACCGGGCAGGTGGCGTCGATGATCCCGATGTTCATTTCCCGGGCGGCGGCGTAGGTCGTAGGAGGTTCTCCGTGGGCGCGGATGAAGAGGCGGCAGCCCGCCAGGTGCGGCATGTCGGCGTGGGTCACGGTCCGCAGCCCCAGTTGTTCGAGGCGCTGGACTTCGATGCGGTTGTGGACGATGTCGCCCAGCGAGTAGACCGTGCCGCCCTCCGCGAGGGCGCGTTCGGCCTCCGTGATTGCGCGGACAACGCCGAAGCAGAAGCCCGATTTATCGTCGATCTCAACACGCATAACTGCGTAGTTAAAAATTGAGAATGAAAAATTAAAAATTAGTTGTGAACCGATTCCGGCTTGCAGGCCGAGACCTGTGCCGTCGGATTTTTAATTCTTAATTTTTCATTTTTAATTGGAATTCGTTCATAAACCACGCCATCTGTTCGTCGACACTCATGTGGCTGTTGTCGAGCACGATGGCGTCGTCGGCCTGGCGCAGCGGCGATACGGCGCGGCTCATGTCGGCCTTGTCGCGCTCGCGGATGTTGCGTTCGACCTCCTCCATCGTCACCGACATGCCCTTGCCCGTCAGCTCCTTGTAGCGGCGGCAGGCGCGCACGGCGGTGTCGGCCGTCATAAACAGTTTCAGCTCGGCGTCGGGGAACACCACCGTGCCGATGTCCCGGCCGTCCATCACCACGCCCCGGCGGCGGCCCATCTCCTGCTGCATGGCCACCAGTTTGCGGCGCACCTCGGGGATGGCGCTCACGCGGCTCACGCAGTTCGAGACCTCGATGGTGCGGATTTTGCCCTCGACCAGATCGCCGTTGACGTAGATGTCGCTGGCCCCGCGCTCGGGGTTGAAGCGGAAGGTGATCGAAATGCGGTCCAGCAGCTTCACGACGGCCTCTTCGTCGACGATGCCCGAACGGATGGCCCCGTGTTCGAGGGCGTAGAGCGTCACGGCGCGGTACATGGCGCCCGTGTCGATGAAGATATAGCCCAGGCGGGCCGCGATGGCTTTGGCGAAGGTGCTTTTTCCGCACGACGAAAAGCCGTCGACGGCAATGATGATCCTGTGTTTAGTGTCCGACATTGGGGAATATATCAAAGAAGGTCGATAATATGGTGTAAATGCCTAATATGCCGATGATGAGTCCCGCGACGTGGTTGATCGTGAGCATGTGCCGCGGACGGAAGCGGCGGCGGAAGAGGTTGATGACGAAGGCCAGCAGGGTCCACCACGCCACCGCGCCGCCGAAGAACCCGGCGATGACGAACAGCGAGCGCATGAAGCCCCCGAAGGTGTGGTCGGCCATGTCGCCGCCCGAAATCTTGAACACCGCGAAGAAGGCCAGGATGTAGGGGATGACCATGATGAAATTGGCGATCGTAAGCCCGAAGATCGAGGCGAAATCCTGCCACAGCGAGGTTTTGCCCGCGCGGTTGCGGCGGATTTGCGGCACGGGATTCTGTGCGAAGATGAAAACGCCGACGATCACCACGAAGATGCCGCCGATCACCCGCAGCAGCGTGTTGTACTGTTCGATCTGGGTCTGGAGCATCGAGTAGAAGAACAGTGCGGCCATGGCCATGAACGTATCGGCGCAGGCGACGCCGATGCCTGAAACGATGCCCGAGCGGCGGCTTTTCGACAGCGTGCGCTGGATGCAGAGCACTGCCACGGGACCTACCGTGATCGAAGCGGCGACGCCTACGCAGATGCCGCGGAACAGGGTTTCGACGATTTCAAATGCCATTTTTTCGGTTTGCTGCGCGTCAGCGACGCACCTGTTACTTACTATCGCCCCTGCGCGGAAGACGGCCCGGAAAAAGGCGTTGTCTTCGGCTCTGCGGCGGCTTTCCGTATTTGCGAAGCAAAGATACAAAAAAGCTCCGACATCCGCCTATGAAAAGGTAAAAAAAGGGTGCGGCGGGTTGTCCCGCGGGTCGGATATGTTGATAAAATATCGAAAACTTTGGCCCCGGGCTTGCATATCGTTCGTTGAAAATGAATAAATTTGCAGAAACAGTACTCCACAATGGCAGAGATGAAACAATTCGGCATCGATCTCGAACTGGACGACGCCGTGGCCCAGGGCCACTATTCGAACCTGGCGATCATATCGCACTCCACTTCGGAGTTCATCATCGACTTCGCGACGGTCCTGCCCGGTGTGCAGAAGGCGCGCGTCAAGAGCCGCATCATTCTTACGCCCGAGCATGCCAAACGGTTGCTGCGCTCGTTGCAGGAGAACATCGTGCGCTACGAAAGCAACGTGGGCAAGATCGAGATTCCCTCGCCCCAGCCCACGCCCGACGCGGGTCCCAAGATGGGTCAGGCCTGAAAACCGGCGGCGCTGCACGGCAGCGCCTTTTTTTTGCGCCCGGCGCGTCGTGTCACGTTTTTGTCACGGCCGAAAATTTTGCGGCGTGGAAAAAAACGTTACTTTTGTGGCAAAAGTCCAGATTCCGCCATGCCCACACCCTCGCCGTCAGACCAGCGGTTGTTCGAAGGCATCCGATTCGGCAACGAGGCCGATTTCGAATGCTTCTTCCGGCGTTACTATCCCCGATTGGTGAACTATGCCGCCCGGTTCGTCGCCGGGCATGAAACGGCGCGCGATCTGGTGCAGGACAGTTTTGCACGCCTGTGGGAGCGGCGGTGTGAACTGCGCGAACTGGATCTGGCCTCGCTGCTGTTCACGATGGTGCGCAATGCCTGTCTCAATTATCTGAAACACAACGGTGTCGTGGCGCGTCACGAACTGGAGTACACGGCCCGCATGCGGGGTGAGGAGCGGATTTACAGCTACGATTTTTTGAGCGACGCCGAGCAGCCCTGCCTTTACGAGGAGTTGCAGCGCGAGGTGCAGAAGGCTGTCGACGCGCTGCCCGACCGCTGCCGCGAGGTTTTCCGGATGAGCCGCTTCGAAGGGCTGAAAAACCGCGAAATCGCCGCGCGGCTGGGCATCTCCGAGACGGCCGTCGAGAAACACCTGGCCCGTGCCGTCGGCCGGCTGGGCGAGCATTTGCGGCGAAGCTGTTCGTTCGAACTTTCGGTGGCCGTGCTTTCGTGCCTGCTGGCGAATTACCTGTAAAATCGGATAGACGATCATTGACCCGGCAGCGGAGATTTCTCTCTCCGCTGTTGTCGTTTTTTTTCTTTTTTGCGACTTTTTTTGATTTTTTTGTGATCGGGAGGGTTGGGGAAAAGCAAATTCGGTTGTTTTAAAATATGTAACGGAAATGGAAGAGATGAAATTCGATCAGGAAGAGATGCGGCGTCTGGCCGGACGCTATTTTGCGGGAGAGATCGCTGCCGAGGAGGAGCGCGAGTTGTTCCGCTTCGTCACCTCCGACGCTGCGTGCCGCAGGCAGTTCGCTGCGTGGCGGCTCGAATGGGAGGCGATGCCGGCATCGGACGCCGCGACCGACCGCGACTGGCGCCGCCTGCGGTCGCGTATCCGCCTGCAGGGGTCCGCGAGGAGCGCCCGTCCGGGGCGGTTCGCTGCGGTATGGCGTGCCGCGGCTGCCGTGGCGGTGGTGTGCGCGACCTTCTTCGGTGCGCGGCTCTACGACCGCCTGCTGCTGGAGCGCGCCACGGAGCGCTACACCGTGACCACGAAGAGCGGCGACCGCAGCACGGTCTGCCTGCCCGACGGGACGCAGGTGCGGCTCAACGGGTCGTCGACGCTGACCTATCCGGCCAATTTCAACGCCACGAACCGCTCCGTCGAGCTTTCGGGGGCCGCCTACTTCGACGTTTCGCCCGATGAAAAGCACCGTTTCGAGGTGAAGGTCGGAAACTGTTCGGTGGTGGTCAAGGGCACGAAATTCGACGTGACGGCCTATCCCGACGACTCGCTCATCACCACCACGCTGCTCGAAGGGGCCGTCGGTTTCACCGCGCCGCGCGGGGAGACCTCGCTCCGCCCGGGCGAGTCGCTCACCTACGACCGTTTCGCCGAGACCACGGCCATCACGCACGTCAACACGGCGCAGTACCTGGCCTGGATCGAAGGGCGCATCGAGTTCATCGACGTGACGATCGTGCAGTTGTGCGAGAGCCTGAGCAGCCTTTACGGCGTTGAAATCACGCTCGACGACCGCCTGCGCGCCGACGGGACTTTCATCACCATCCGCCTGAGCAACCAGGAGTCGCTCGACAGCGTCCTGAAGGCCCTCGACCTGATCGTTCCGGTCTCGGTCCACCGGCAAGGCCCTTCGGTGCGTCTCTCGGCCAAGTGACGCCGCATCCCGAAACAACTTTAAAACAACCAATACCTTAAACAAATGAAGCAATTCTCCAATCTGAAACGGGCGTTTCTGCCGTGCCTGTTCGTGTTGCTGACGCTCCCGGCGTGGGGGCAGATGCAGCCCGTCACGAAGAACTTCCGGAAAACGCCTCTCAAAAACGTGCTCAAGGAGGTGGAGGCCCAGACCGGGCTGTCGATCATGTACGACACCCGGGAGCTGAACCTCGAACGTCCGGTCACGGCTTCGTTCGACCGCACGCCCGTGTCGCAGGTGCTGCGCGAGGTGCTCGACCGCACCGTCCAGTATTCGATCAAGGACAAGATGATCGTGATCTACAAGGCGTCGGCGACTCCCCCCCCCGCAGCCGGGACGGGTAGGACCCTGACGGGCACGGTGCTGGACGAAACGGGAGCGCCGATGGTGGGCGCCGCCGTCGCCACGCCCGACGGACGCCGCGGCACGGTCACCGACAGCAACGGCCGCTATTCGCTGACGCTCGGCGCCGGCGACGCTCTGATTTCGGTCTCCTACCTGGGCTACGTCACCCGGCAGATCGTCATCGGCGACCGTACGGAGGTCGACGTCAACCTGGTCCCCGATGCCAAAAACACCATCAACGAGGTGGTGGTCATCGGTTACGGCGCGGTGAAGAAATCCGACCTGACGGGTTCGGTCTCCAACGTGAAGATGTCCGACATCCGCGACGTGCCCAACACGTCGGTCGACCAGGCTCTGCAAGGCCGCATCGCCGGTGTGGACATCATGTCGACTTCGGGTGCGCCGGGAGCCACGACTTCGATCCGCGTGCGCGGCACGCGTTCGATCTCGGCGTCGAACGAACCGCTGATCGTCGTCGACGGCGTGATCGACGCCGTGAGCGACCTGAACGACATCAACTCGGCCGACATCGAGCAGATTTCGGTCCTCAAGGACGCCTCGTCGACGGCCATCTACGGCTCGCGCGGCGCCAACGGCGTGATTATCGTCACCACGCGGCAGGGCGTCACCTCGAAGCCGTCGGTCACGGCCAAGGCTGAATTCGGCGTCTCGAAACTCGCCCGCGACCTCGATCTGATGGACGCGCAGGAGTTCGTCCGCTACCTCAACGACCGGAACTATTTCTCCTCGCGCGATCCGCAGCGTCCGCCGCGCTTCGACCCTTCGGAGTACGGGCGCGGGACCGACTGGATCGACGAGATCACCCGCACGGCTCTCTATCAGAACTATAACCTTTCGGTCAGCGGCCGCAGTCAGAAGTCGAGCTACTTCGCGGCGCTCGGCGGCAACGATACGCAGGGCATCGTCGACGGCAGCGGATTCCGCCGCATCACGGCCCGTCTGAATCTTTCGTACGACTTCGCCAAGTGGCTGACCGTCGGTTTCAAGGGCAGCTATACCTTCCGCGACGAGAATCCCAACCGGGCGACCATCGGCGGCGCGAACATCTGGGACGGCGCCGTCTACCTGGCCCCGACGATGGGTCCCAAAGACTACATCAACCCCCTCTACGAGAACGGCGTGCGCATTGATACGCCCCGCGCCAAGATCGACTGCAACGAGAACGAGAGCGAGCGCATGACCAATACCGACGTGCTGGAGTTCACGATCAAGCCCGTGCGCGGGCTGATCATCAAGAGTCAGAACTCCTATATGGTCTACCAGCGTCACGACTACCAGTTCTGGCCCAGCTATCTGCCGAAGCGCACCGAGGGCGAAGGGGCCGATGCCTACCGTTACGAGGGCGACGCACGCCGCCTGACTTCGGAAAATACGGTCTCCTATTCGAAGAAATTCGCCTCGGGGCACTATTTCGATGCGATGGCGGGCTTCTCGGCCACGCACGAAACGGCCAACTTTTTCTCGCTGAAGGCCGAAGGGTTGCTCACCGACGACCTGAAGTGGAACAACATGAACAGCATCGGCAGCAAGGAGAACTACAACGCTTCGACCAGCTCGAACAAAGTCGTGCGGGAGTCGGTGCTCATGCGCCTGAACTACAACTACAAGAGCCGCTACTACTTCACCTTCACGGGGCGTTACGACGGGTCGTCGAACTTCGCCGAGAACAACAAATGGGGTTTCTTCCCTTCGGCGGCCGTCAAGTGGAACGCCAAGAACGAGAATTTCCTCAAGCAGGTGCGCTGGCTCGATGAACTGTCGCTGCGCCTGAGCGCCGGACGCACGGGTAACGACGCCATCGCGACCTACCGTTCGCTCGAAGCCTACGGCACGACCACCAACGGTTATCTGTTCGGCGGCACGCAGTCGGCGTCGTTCTTCCCTTCGCGTGTGGCCAATCCCAACCTGACGTGGGAGAAAACCACGCTCTACAATGCGGGTCTCGATTTTTCGGCCTTCGACGGCCGCCTGAACATCACCGTCGACGGCTACTATTCGACCACCCGCGACCTGCTGCTTTCCTTGCAGACGATCCATACGACGGGTTACACGAGCCGTTTCACGAACCTGGGCAAGACGTCGAACCGCGGCGTCGAGGTCTCGGTCGAGAGCCGTAACATCGAGTTTCACCCTTTCGCACAACAAGCAGATGGTCGACGACATCGGCCACGAAGAGTACGTTTCGTGTCTCGAAAGCGGCGGCAATACCAACTACATGATGTATGGCTACAAGACGGGCTATCCGCTCAATGCACTCTGGGGATTCCAGTACGCCGGGGTCTGGAAGACGACCGACCAGTTCGAGCGCAATCGCTTTACCAAGAGTTATATATCCTCGTCGACGGGCAGCGACGCCCAGCTGATGCTGGGGTATCCCAAGTACGTCGATCAGAACCGCGACGGCATTCTGTCGGAGGAGGACCTGATCTATCTGGGCAACTCCGACCCCGTGCTTTACGGCGGTTTGCAGAACACCTTCAACATCGGCGGTCTGCGCATCGGATTCTACTTCTCCTATTCGCTGGGCGGCAAGATCTACAACTACTCCGAGCTTGCGATGGCCGGCGGTTACGCCACCAACCAGTACCGCTACATGCTCGACGCGTGGCATCCCGTGCGCAACCCGGATTCCGACCTGCCCCGTGCGGGAACCGACGACCGACTGGTTCCCAGTTCGCTGCAGGTGCACGATGCCTCGTACCTGCGTCTGAAGAACGCCACGGTCTCCTATACGTTCGACCTGCGGAAGAAAACCCGCCTGCTGCGCGACATCACGCTGGCCGTCACGGGCGAGAACCTCTGGCTCTGGACCAAGTACAACGGTTTCGACCCCGACGTTTCGAGCGAGGGGACCAGTTCGACCCTGCGCCGCGTCGACATGGGCGCCTATCCCCGTTCGCGGATGTTCGTGTTCAGCATCCAGCTGCGTTATTAAATCCACCCGACAATTTCCGAAGAAGATGAAAAACTTCAATCAATTCATACTGACGCTCCTCGCGGCGGGACTGCTCGCCTCCTGTTCGCTGACGGAGGAGCCGACCTCGTTCGTCAACCGCAAATCGTTCTACAAGAACGAGTCGCAGTGCATTGCGGCGCTCAATTCGTGTTACATGCCTGCGAATGCGATCTATACGGCCAACTTCATGCTGGTCACTGAGGCCTGCACCGACATCTGGTACTCCTCCTCGACGACCGTCGACGCCTGCCTCGACGTGACTCCCGCCAAGCCGCAATACGGCAAGAACGTCTGGACGCAGGGTTACAAAGGCGTCATGTACTGCAACGAGTGCGTCGAGTGCATCTCGTCCGCCGACCTGGCCGACGGGGTGAAGATGCCTCTGGCGGCCGAAGCCCGCGTGATGCGCGCGTTTTACTACTATGTGCTGACCTGCATGTTCGGCGACGTGCCGTTCTACACCACGATGGTCGACACCGACCAGCGGCTGGCCGAAATCCGCCGCCTGCCCCGAACCCCGGCCCATGAAATCCGCCAGGAGCTGTACGATGACCTGGAGCGGAACGCACTGCCGTGGTTCACCGCCGAGAACGGGCGCAAGTGCCGCGCCTCGGAGGCCGTCGACAACCGTTCGGGCTATGCGCTGGCGCTGATGCTGATGGCAAAGTTCGCCATGTGGAACGAGGACTGGAACGGGGCGCTGGTCCCCCTGCAAGCCCTTGAGGAGCTTTACGGCGACTTCAACGAAGGCAACTATCCGCTGGCCGAGACCCAGTGGCGCTACAAGAACCCTGCGGAGTCCATCTTCGAGATCCAGCACGCCTGGTCGCTCACCGGCACGCAGTACAACGGCAACGTGGCGGCGATCATGATGCCCACGCACAACGGAGACGGGGTCTTCGACGGCGTACCCCTGAAGGGTTACGGCACGTCGATGCCCGGCTGGTCGTCGCTGCGGGCCAACAACCGCTATGCGATCTTCCGCCCCGCGACGGGCAATACGCAGACCGAGAATGCGGCCTACGTCGACGCGCTGTTCAACCCCCTGCCCCT
>OBAI01001653.1_pt1 | contig 16226 bp, 10 predicted proteins | sample 1517461 | NCBI WGS metagenome assembly OBAI01 (sample SAMN04571696, study PRJEB22368) | human gut metagenome | biome: human gut; material: stool | host: Homo sapiens | place: Luxembourg | collected 2012-06-29
ACAAAAAAAGACTGCTGTCTTGCTTTTTGGCAAGATCGCAGCCTTTTTTCTTGGGGACTTTTTTTACAGCCCCATAAATTTAGCATTTTTCTTTCTTTTTGAACTTTGTCAGATTGATTATCAATGCAAAAAGTGCCATAAAAAGAACTGCCACTATGAGAGTAACTGTCGATAATTTAATAAGGCTGTCAGTTAAGCCATACATGGATCTTGTGAGTGCATTATACACAGTGTCATTATGTATCGCAAGCCCGTCATAATATTTTGTACCCTTTAGGATAGCACACGGAACAAGAATGAGCATTGAGGAACAGAAAAGTGAAGTACCTACCCAATAAAGCAAACCGCTTATATGCTTTCTGTTTACTGCTGCCATAACGCCTATAAGTATAACAGCCGTTGCAATAAGAGCTATCCTTATTTTTCTCGCAAGCACAAGCAGATCTTTAAGCTTTGTGGAAATGCCATTAGGTTTATTTATATGGCTCAAAAGCATAACGTCAAGGTCGGATTCAATTGCCTGTTCCACATTTTTTATTGTCTTCTGCTTTATGTCTTCAAGTTCCTGAGTATATTTAACGCCTTCTTTTTTAGCCCATTTTGTATAATCGTCTGAGATATTCTTTTCAAGAAGCGTAAAGTCTGCCTTAAACTCAGGAAGTTCGCTCTTTTTGCCAAGAATATAACTGAAAGTATCTTCAACATAGCTATAAATAGCGTTTGATACATCAGTTTTGTTAATCGACTTCTTCAGGGTATCAGCTTCAACACCAGTGTAGGCATATTGTTGTTCACAATATGTCTGTATCTCCTGGAAAGCCGTGTCCTCGATTTTTATCTTGTGCATACTGTTCGTATAGGTTGTCGGTTCAAAGAAAATATTGTCTGCCGCAAACAGAAGTGACAACGCAAGGAATATAAACGCCAAAAACAGCGAGATTATCAGATTAGGCAGGTAGTTGTATAGTTTTTTGTTTTTCACAGATCTTACCCTCCTAATTCTTATATTCTTTGCTTACGACTTTGCAGATAACATAAAGCCTCTGATCTGAAAGACCCATATATCCATTGTTCCAGCAAGTGTAGAGTATCAGATCATCTACAGGTGGATCTGCGGTCACGTCATAATACAAAAGGGAAGTATCTGTATCTGGAAGTACCTTAGTTTCTGTGACCTCATAAGTAAATTTGCCATAATCTGTTTTTAGTATCACTTGATCACCCACTAGAATATTAGGTAAATATCTGAAATAAGTGTGGTTATGTGCCGCAAGGACAACTCTGCCTGTAGCACCTATATATGCAGAATAGTTAGATTGCACAACCCCTTTTGCTAGGAGATCATCAGAGTCTCCCCAGTAAACAGGCTCTTTGTCAATGCCTGCCTTATCATTCTTTACGGTCAGCTCGGCATATTTGTCGCCGTAATACGGATAGATTATCTCATGCTGTTCCGTCTTATTTTCAGAATCTGGCACTGTGACTTTTGTTAATCCCTTCATAGGCAGTACGTCTGCATTTCTGTATTTATTATCCTCTGATGGGTTTTTCAAATGAGCGTTCTCATTGAACGCTATTGCTGCATATCCTTGCAGCTCTATGAATTTTTTATAACTTACCAGCGTCATGATAGACAAACAAAGAGCCAAAACTAAAAGAGGCGTCAAGACCATTACAGCCACTGACGTCCTCTTATTTTTTTTCAGTTTGTCTGCGTCAGACGAGGAAGCTTTATCTTCTTTCCTGACCATATCTTAGCACTCTTTGTTCTTCTTAACAGCTACTGTAATACCAAATGCACTAAGAGCAAGTGTAAGAACCGCAGCAACCTGAACAGCTGTCATGCTGTTTGCACCAGTATTAAGTGAACCGTTACCTGTGTTTGTTCCAATGTTTGTATTGCCATCTGAATCAACAACCTGAACGTTCCAATCCTTGCTTGTAAGCTCGTCTACCTTGATAGTAACACCAAAGTGTTTACCTGTAGCTACGCAAGCATCAGCAATAGCCTTTCTGCTATCCTCGCCCATTTCCTTAAACACCTGTCTAAGCTGATCGTTTGTTAGTGAAGCAAGATCTGTTCCTGCACCAAAAAGCTTGTCAGCAACAGGCTGAACATATTTAGCACCACAATCTGAGAGAGCCTTTACCATGTAATCATAGTCAGCAGAGCTGAACTTTGAAGCGTGGGAATCAAGGTAGTTCTTAAGCTCTGATACATGGTTAGAAGGAACACCTGCTGATTTAGCTGCAGAAACAACATCGGCAGAAGAAGCTGCTGATGCGCTTACAACCATTGTTGAAGCAATGATGAACGCAGTAACAGAAGCCGAAATTGACTTAAATATCTTTTTCATAACACCTATCACCTTTCGTAATAATTTCGTATAACAATATTATACACTATTAAAATTCGATTGTCAATATTTTTATTGGTATTTTTTTCAGAAAAAAGCAAATGTTTTTACGATAATTTGAAATAGTTATGTATAAGTGCGTATATGCGCTGTTTCATATAATTGTATATTACTGGAAAATACAAAAGATTTTCAGCATTCTCAAATAAAAGACTTATAACATTACTGTATTGGTGCTTTTATGATTTTTGTCAAAGCTGATCTCAAAGCATTTAGATATAATTTCTACATTATTTATTATAATTATACGCCTTGACACGATATCATGCCATGGTGTATAATTCTTGTGTATGATATAATTGATATAATGTGCAAGGAGGATATATGAAAAATTATCTCAATGAAAGCCTTTCGGCTCAGGAAAGAGCTGAAGCACTTGTAAATGAAATGACCGTAGAGGAGGCGGCTTCACAGCTTAGATATGACGCTCCTGCTGTTGAGCGGCTCGGCATTCCTGCCTATAACTGGTGGAATGAGGGTATCCATGGGCTTGCACGAAGCGGTGTTGCCACCATGTTTCCACAGGCAATAGGTCTTGCGGCTATGTTTGACACCGACCTTGTGTTCAAAGTGGCAGATATAACCTCTACAGAAGCTCGTGCCAAGTATAATGAGTATTCAAAGCGTGATGACAGGGATATATACAAAGGTCTTACCCTTTGGGCACCTAATATAAATATATTCAGAGATCCACGCTGGGGCAGAGGTCATGAGACTTACGGTGAAGACCCTTATCTTACCGCAGAGTGCGGCAAGGCATATGTAAAAGGCTTGCAGGGCAGTGGCAAGGTACTGAAAACTGCCGCTTGTGCAAAGCATTTTGCAGTACATAGCGGACCTGAGGCTGTTCGCCATGAATTTAATGCAGAGGTTAATTGGAAAGACCTTGAAGAGACCTATCTTTACGCCTTTGAGGAGCTTGTGAAAAAAGCAAAGGTCGAGGGTGTAATGGGTGCTTATAATCGTGTGAATGGCGAGCCGTCATGTGCTAGTGAGTTTCTAATGGGCAAGCTCGACAAATGGGGTTTTGATGGCTATTTTGTTTCTGATTGCTGGGCAATAAGGGATTTCCACGAACACCATTTGGTGACGTCTTCTCCTGTAGAGTCGGCCGCAATGGCACTTAAAGCAGGTTGTAATGTGAACTGCGGTTGTACGTATGTACACCTGCTTTCTGCTCTTGACAAGGGGCTTGTGACAGAAGATGAAATCCGGGCTTCCTGTGTTGCTCTTATGAGAACTCGCATAAGACTTGGCATGTTTGACAAGTCAACGGAATATGACAACATACCATACAGCGTTGTTTCTTGTCCTGAGCATAAAGCTGTATCCTACCAGTGTGCAGTGAAGTCCATGGTGTTGCTCAAAAACAAGGGTATTCTTCCGCTTGACAAAAAATCAATATCAACTATCGCTGTAATAGGTCCAAATGCGGACAGCAGAGCGGCTCTCGAGGGCAATTATAACGGCACAGCCGACAGGTATGTTACTTTCCTTGAGGGTATCGAGGACGCATTTGATGGCAGGGTGCTTTATGCTGAAGGCTGTCACTTGTATAAGGACAGAGTATCGGGTCTTGCACAGGCAGGAGATAGATACGCCGAAGCTGAGGCGGCAGCGGCAAATTCTGATGTTGTGATACTTTGCGTTGGTCTTGACGCCACTATCGAGGGCGAGGAGGGCGACACAGGTAATGAGTTTTCATCAGGTGACAAGAACGATCTAAGACTTCCTGAAAGTCAGCGTGAGCTTATAAAGCGTGTCGCAAAGATCGGCAAGCCTATGATAGTGGTATGTGCGGCAGGAAGCTCAATAAATATCGAGCATGATTGTGACGCTCTTATTCACGCATGGTATCCGGGCTCAGAGGGCGGCAAGGCTATTGCGGATATTATTTTTGGTAAAGTGTCGCCATCAGGAAAACTGCCTGTTACATTCTATAATAGCGCCGACAAGCTACCTTGCTTTACTGATTATGCTATGTCTGATAGAACATATAGGTATACGAGAGATAACATTCTTTATCCATTCGGCTATGGTCTTACTTATGGAGATGTTGTTGTTACATCGCTTAGTTATGACGATGGCAAAGTCAATGTAGAGGTAGAAAATAACGGTGCCGATACATGTGATGTTATCGAACTTTACATTAAATCACATTGTGATAATGCTCCGGCTTATCCTGTGCTGTGCGGCTTCAAGAGAATTTTTGCCAAAAAAGGTGAAAAGCTTGATGTTGAAATCGAAGTACCTGACAAAGCTTTCACAACAGTGTCAGATATCGGCGAGAGAAAACAGTTTGCAAAAGAATTCACCCTCTATGTTGGTACGCATCAGCCTGATGAACTTAGTTGTCAGCTTAGTGGTACAAACTGTATGAGTATCGAGATAGAACGATAGTGAAAAGAGATCTTACAAACGGCAGTATCACAAGCTTGCTTCTTGCTTTTTTAAGCCCGATGATACTGTGAAATCTGCTCCAACAGGTGTATAACATTGCCGACACATTTATTGTTGGCAGATTTCTTGGCTAAAACGCCCTTGCGGCTGTGGGCGGCACATACACCTCATTACTTTTCTTTATTCGATCATAATAGGTCTGTGCATGGGCTGTGGCTCGCTTGTTTCTTATTGTTTCGGTGAAAGAAATGAACGCCGCCTGAAAGGCTGTCTGAACATATCATTTCTGATCATAGGCTCTGTTACTTTGGTGACAGAGCCTATCACATTGTGCTTTTCCAATGAGATTTTGAAACTTTTGCATACTCCAATGAAAATAATGTTGTTGACATCTGATTATGTTATAATTATCCTGTCAGGTGTGGGACTTTGATTTTACACTCTTGCCAAAGAACCTCTTTTGCGACTATACTTCAAGAAAAAATCTTGGAAGGATTGCAGTTTTGGTGAAGTGGTGCGAATGTCGACCGCTGCCTCAGTTCAGCAATCTGTCATGAATTTCGGCATACTTATGATACAGGGACTGGTAAATAGTTTTGGAACGACTGTAATGGCGGCTTTTACAGTAGCCATTCATAATTGTTAAATTAAGCTGTCAGCTTATATGATTTTCCAACAAATACTTGGCTGATTTTGTTTATCTTATTGTATGTTATAACAAAAAACCATTTTTTTGTTGAAATACAAAAAAACGTATCGTTTAAAGTTGACTTTTTGAATAGAATGTGATAAAATTATTATTGTACGGTTTATTTTTTGGAAAAATAACGAAAATATCAACAATAGGGTGAATAATACAAATGAAAAAAAATTACACTATCAAGGATCTTCTGGTACTACTTCTCGGAAAGGTTTGGTATATCGTTGCCGCTTCAATAGTGTGTGCGATACTGGCCCTTTTCGTATCAAAATTTGTTATGAGTAAGCAGTATCAGTCACACGTTTCAATGTATGTTAAAAGTGCTGATAATCAGTCAACGGGTCAAGATAAGACTAATGTTGACTTACAGGATATTAACGCTTCAAAGTCATTGGTACAGACCTATATTGTTATACTTACTGATGACCCGGTAATGAACGAGGTAAGCGATAAGCTTCTTGAAATGTATACTCCTGAACAGCTTGCTCCTTATTTTACTGTAACAAGCGGCAGGGTTTCAAATGACGGCCTGAGAAATGCTTATAGCATGACCGCTGTAAATCAGACAGAGGTACTTCAGATAACTGCCACAACAACCAATGCAAAGCTTTCTTCTGACCTTTGTAACATCATGGCTGACGTCGCTCCGAGCTTTCTTATAAGAGTTATCGGTGCAGGCTCAGTTGAAAAGATAGGTGATGCTGAAGTTTACAATACACCTGTTTCTCCTAACACCACTAAAAATGTTGCCCTTGGCTTTGTTGGTGGCTTGATGGTGGCTGTTCTAGTGATACTTGTTATTGACTTCTTTGACAACACTGTAAAGAATTCTGATGAGCTTGGCGACATTTATCAGAAGCCTATCGTTGGTGAGATAATGAATATTGGCGGAAAGACTTCTAAAAAGGATGAAGGTTCTTCTGCTGACAGAAAAAAACAGCTTCTGTTCAATAATAAGGATATACCGTTTAATATTGTAGAGAACTACAAAACAATGCGTACAAACCTTATGTTTACACTTTCTACAACACGAAATAAGATAGTTGTCGTTTCTAGCCCTAATCCAAGTGAGGGTAAGTCTGTAACAGTTGCAAACCTTGCAGCTTCAATGGCTGAAACAGAAAATAAGGTTCTTCTTATTGACGCTGATATGAGAAGACCTGTTCAGCACAGAAACTTCAAGTTAAAAAATAATGTTGGACTTTCAACAATACTGAGTGGTGAAAGCACATTTGATAAGTGTGTGCATGAAACCAAGAATGGCAATTTTGCTGTTCTTACATCAGGCGTTTTGCCTCCAAACCCGTCAGAGCTTCTTGCTTCTGAGAAAATGCGTGAATTGCTTGAATATGTTCAGCATAAGTATGATTATGTTATTGTCGACGGAACCCCGCTGCTTCCTGTAACTGACGTAATGAGCCTTGCAGACGAGGTCGCAGGCGTTCTTCTTGTGGCAAGATATGGCAGAACTACATATCAGGAGATAGAGGAGTCTATGAAGAAGCTTGAGATAGGCGATTGCAATCTGCTTGGGTTCGTTCTTAATGATATTTCCGCAAAGAACGGTTCTCATTACGGATACAAGTATAGCTACAAGTATAAATATGACTACAGCTATAAATACGGTGGGAAGGATACTTCTGCCGAAAGTTAAATGACATGGAGATGTTAGATTGACTACCGATTATCACAGCCACATACTGCCGAATATTGATGACGGCTCTGACAGCATCAAAACATCACTTAAAATGATAAAAATGATGAAACAGCAGGGCATAGGTATAATTGTGGCAACACCGCATTTTTATATGCACAGGGAAGCTTCTTTAGACAGTTATCTTGTCAAACGGCAAAATGCTTATGAGAAGCTCATGGCATCTGACCCTGCCGTGAAGGATATACATATTGGTGCTGAGGTGGCTATAGAAAAAGGCATCAGCGTATTAGGAGAACTTGAAAAACTGTGTATCAGCGGAACAAGACTTATTCTTCTTGAACCACCATTCACTCAGTATAACAGTTGGATCGTCGAGGAGATAGACGAGATAGCAAATTCTCGAAGGCTTATTCCGATAATCGCCCATGTACATAGATATATGGGCGTTTATTCAAAGTCAGATCTGAAAAGTCTGATGTCTGTGGATGCAGTTTTTCAGATAAATGCAGAAGCTTTTGAGCATTTTTCCACTAGACGTTTTGTTAATAAGCTTATTTCAAGTGGCAGAGATTTTGTCTTTGGAAGCGATGCTCATAATCTTGATGATAGAAAACCTAATTTTGATCTTATAGCTAAAAGATCTGGAAGTGAAAATATAAGACGTTCTGATAAAGTACTCATGTCTGCTATGGCTGACGAAGAAAGAATGTTTGCTTTTTAAGTATAGAAAAAATATTGATGATATTATAAATAGCCTGCACTGTGCCATTGAGGGGTGGCCATGGTGTGATCTTATTCATTGCTTTAATTGAGCGGAGGTATGTTTTATTTATGGAGAAAACAAGTGAAAACACAGTTCAGGTGTGGAAAAACAAAAAGATAAAACATTGGATGCTTATTGCATTCTTTCTGTGTTTCTATGATATTGTTGCCGTAAATCTATCCTACATTTTCGGACTTTTCATCAGATTTGACCTTACTTTTTCTGCAATACCAAAGGAGTATATGCTTGCCTATGTAAAGTTTGCTCCAATATATACAGCTTTCTGTGTTGTGGTGTTTTTTGTGTTCAAGCTTTATAATAGTTTGTGGAGATTTGCTAGCATTGGCGAACTGTCAAGGATATTTTTGGCCTCGATAGTTACTACCATATTCCAGACTGTTGGTATAACATTACTCTTCATGAGAATGCCTGTGGCTTACTATATAGTAGGAGCGGGAACTCAGTTCGTGCTTAACAGCAGTGCGTTTTGCCTATAGATATGTTACCCTTTTAAGAGCAAAACAGGTAACAAATCAGGTGGCAGTGCATAATGCAATGGTCATTGGTGCAGGTGCTTCGGGTCAGATGATCCTTAAAGAGCTTACGATGTCAGAACGTGCAAATGCAAGACCACTCTGCATAATCGATGATAACCCAAATAAGTGGGGAAGAAATATCGGAGGAGTTCCTATCGTCGGTGGCCGTGATTGCATTATGGAAAGCGTCAAAAAGTATAATATTGATCAGATCCTTTTTGCAATCCCAACTGCATCACCCGAGAACAAAAGGGATATCCTTAATATTTGTAAGGAAACAGGCTGTGAGATGAAACAGCTTCCGGGCGTTTATCAGATAACAAATGGTGAGGTGCTTCTCAGCAAGATGAAGCCTGTTGCGGTCGAGGATCTGCTTGGAAGAGAGCCTATCAGAGTAAACATGGACGAGATATTCCAGCACCTTAAGGGTAAGACCATTTTGGTAACAGGTGGCGGTGGATCTATCGGAAGCGAGCTTTGCCGACAGATAGCAGGTCATGAGCCTAAACAGCTTATCATATTTGACATTTATGAAAACAACGCTTATGAAATAGAGCAGGAGCTTAAACGTAAATATGGCAGTAAACTCAATCTTGTGACGCTTATCGGCTCTGTTCGTGACAGCAGACGTATCAATGACGTTTTTGAAAAATACAAGCCTGATATCGTTTATCACGCTGCAGCACATAAGCACGTTCCGCTTATGGAAACAAGCCCTAATGAAGCTATCAAAAACAATGTTGTTGGTACATACAAGACAGCCTATGCCGCTTTGAAGCATGGCACAAAGAGGTTTGTGCTTATAAGCACTGATAAGGCTGTAAACCCTACTAATATTATGGGTGCAAGTAAAAGACTCTGCGAAATGGTCATCCAGAGCATGGACGCTATCAGCAAGGCAGGCAGAACTGATCTTCTACCTATGCTCCATGCACACGTTGATGAAATGACAGACGGTATGCTTGAGAACGATCCGATAGACGAGATAGCTGTTGATAATATAGAGAGCAGTGAAGCGGTTAAAATCGAAAGCGTTGGCAATAAGGATAGAAATGGCACACAGTTTGTTGCAGTTCGTTTTGGAAACGTTCTTGGAAGCAACGGCTCTGTGATCCCACTGTTCAAAAAGCAGATAGAAGCAGGCGGTCCTGTTACTGTTACTCACCCTGATATCATAAGATATTTCATGACTATACCTGAGGCTGTGAGCCTTGTTCTTCAGGCAGGCACATACGCATGGGGCGGCGAGATATTTGTCCTTGATATGGGTGCGCCTGTGAAGATAGACACACTTGCGAGAAATCTTATCAGACTTTCAGGCTATAAGCCTGATGTAGATATCAAGATAGTTTACTCAGGTCTGCGTCCTGGCGAGAAGCTTTTTGAGGAGAAGCTTATGGCAGAGGAGGGCATGATGAAAACGGACAATGAGCTTATCCATATCGGAAAGCCTATACCGTTTGACACAGAAACGTTCCTTGGTCAGCTTGGAGAGCTTGCTCGTGCAAGCTATAACAATGACGAAAATATCGTTGAAATGGTCGAAAAGATCGTTCCAACATTCAGTCCTGTAGGTGATAAACCAACAGGTAATGAAAAATATGGCAGAAACGCTGTTGCAGTTTCTGCGGCAAAATAATAAAAGATCCATATTTCACAGCACCGCGGGGTTTTCTGCGGTGCTGTTTTTATGCCTAAAATTTCACACTTTTTCTTGATGCTACTTGAAAAAAGGCAGTTTATGTGGTATAATGAATAATGAATGTAAATTTGCGTAAAGGACTATTTCTATATGAAAAAATGGAGAATAAACAGACCTGACCCTGTGAAAACTGCAGAGTTTATGAACAAGTGTGACTTGAAAAGCCTTACCCTAGATGTTATGACTTCAAGGGGGTTCACTGACTTTGACAGCCTTGCTGGTTTTTTTAAAGGCGAAGAACTTAGTGATCCTTTTCTTATAAAGGATATGGCTATAGCCGCCGAGGTGATAAACAAGGCGGTTGATCAGTATGACCTTATTTGTATTTACGGTGACTATGACTGCGATGGAGTTACGTCAACCACTATACTTTACAACTATCTTGAAAGCATGGGCGCAAACATTATGTACTATATTCCTGAGCGTGATGCTGGATATGGCATGAACATGGAAGCTATTGAAATGCTTGCAGAAAAGGGTGTTAAGCTTATCGTCACTGTGGATAACGGCATTTCTGCGGTTGAGGAAGCAGAGCGTATTGCTGAACTTGATATGGAACTTGTTATCACAGATCACCACCAACCGCCTGAGAAGCTTCCGAGGGCAAGGGCTATCGTTAATCCGCATCGTGCAGATTGTCCTTCGTCGTACAAAGACCTTGCAGGAGTTGGTGTAGCTTTCAAGCTTTGTGCTGCACTTGACGGTGGCAGTTACGACACTGTTATGGAACAGTATGCCGACATTTGTGCTATCGGTACAGTTGCGGACGTTGTGCCACTCACAGGGGAAAACAGAACTATTGTCAAGCGTGGTCTTGAATATCTTGCAAACACTGAAATATTGGGACTAAACTATCTTATAGATAAAGCAAAGCTTGATAGAAATGCTCTTGACTCAACAGGCATTGCTTTTAGGATTGCCCCTGTTATAAATGCTTCGGGCAGATTTGGCTCACCTCTTACAGCGGTAAAAACACTTCTCAGCGAAGACCCAGAGGACGCTGAGAATTATGTTGACACTCTTTTAAATCTTAACGCCCAGCGCAAGCAGACGGAAACAGAGATAATGACAGAAATAGTAAACCATATAAACGCTCACCCTGAAACTCTTGACCATAGAGTGCTTGTGCTTTCAGGCAAGGGCTGGCATCACGGAGTTATTGGCATTGTTTCTTCACGCATTTTGGAATTTTACGGAAAGCCGAATGTTATAATCTCCATTGATGATGATGGAAACGCACGAGGCTCTGCGAGAAGCGTAAAGGGCTTCAATATATTCAAGTGTTTTCAGCATTGCGGAGAGCTGCTTGATAAATTTGGTGGACATGAGTGTGCAGGAGGTCTGTCGCTGAAGGCTGAGAACATTGAAAAGTTCACTCAAATGGTGTATGAATACAGCGATCCTATGGAGAAATTCCCTAGCGTTGAGCTTATAGCGGATAAGCTTCTTATGCCGCAGGATATCAACCTTGATAATGTAAAGGGTCTTGCCGCAATGGAGCCTTTTGGTGCAGAGAACCCTGTTCCAGTTTTTGCAATGCTTGGAGTAAGAGTAGATAAGATAATACCGCTGTCACAGGGCAAGCATACAAAGATCGAGTTTTCATACGGAAGCTATAGAGGACAGGCTCTTATTTTCTCCCTTGCACCTGAAAAAGCTTGTTTCGCAGTTGGCGATAAACTTGATATGCTCGTGGAGCTTGGAATAAATGTGTTCAATAACCGTGAGTCCATATCCATAAGAGTTATCGACCATAGATTGAGTGGAGTAAAGCAGGAAAGATATTTTGCGGCAAAGGATTGTTATGAAAAGCTCATGCGCGGGGAACAGCTTCCTGCAAGTTTTATACGAAAAATAATCCCGACAAGGCAGGAGCTTATCGGTGTATATAAATACATAAGTGCAGTTAAGAATATTACGTTGGATAATCTTTTCATGAAAATATCAGGCGACAGCATGAATTATTGCAAACTGCATATTTGCGTTGATATTTTCCGTGATAAGGGTCTTATCGAGTTCAGACCCGCAACTATGAAAATAAGCTACGTTGTGCCGAAACAAAAGGTAAATCTTGAGGACTCTGAAACTCTTGTTAAGCTGAATGAAATGCTTGGAAAGGCAGGTAACTAAAATGTCAGATAAAGAGAATATTTTGCTTGATCCTGCTGAAATGGATAAGATAGAAAATATACCTGAGATAAAAACTGTCAGTGAAGAAGATCTTCCTGCCGAATCCGAGGTTAAAGAGCAGTTTGAAGAAAAGCCTGCTCCTACGGCTTCTCCTGACTATACCGACGCTGTGCCTGAAGCTTCAAAGCCTGAGCATATAGGTGAGAGGTCGGTGTGTTCCATTGATGCACTTATTCAGAAAATACTTGATGGCGAGAGGCAGTACGATCTGTCAAAAATCGTTTCCGCCTATGAACTTGCTGAAAAGTATCATCACAATCAGAAAAGAGAGTCTGGCGAGCCGTATATAACCCACCCGCTGTCTGTTGCATATATTCTTTTGGAGCTTGGCATGGATACTGATACTATTTGTGCAGCACTTCTTCATGACGTTGTGGAGGACACTCCATGCACTCTTGAAGAATTACAGAAGAATTTTGGCTCAGACGTTGCAATGCTTGTAAATGGCGTTACAAAGCTGAAAAAGGTAGAAACTTTCACCAAAGACGAGCAGAAAGCCGAGAATATCAGAAAAATTCTTCTTGCAATGAGCGAGGATATTCGTGTTATTATCATAAAGCTTGCAGATAGACTTCACAATATGCGTACTCTTAATTATTGCAAAGATTCAAAACGCAGAACTATCGCCCATGAAACAATGAACATCTATGCACCGATAGCTCACCGCCTTGGAATACGCTCAATTAAAGATGAATTTGAAGATCTTGCTTTTTACTATCTTGATCCTTATGCTTATGCCGAGATAGACGAGCAAATGCAGCTCAGAAAGGGCAGCCGTGAACAGCTTGTTGAAAACATCAAGCACAAGATACATGACAGGCTTGAAAAGGATTTTGACCCTGTTCCCCTTATCGAGGGTCGAGTTAAAAGCAATTATGGTATTTATAAAAAAGTGTATCGTGACGGCAAGGAGATAGACCAGATATATGATCGTTATGCCGTAAGAATTATCGTCAATACAGTTACCGAGTGCTATAACGTACTTGGCATAATCCACGATATGTTCAGACCTATCCCAAATAGATTTAAGGATTATATTTCCACGCCTAAGGCTAATATGTATCAATCTCTTCACACAACTGTTATCGGCAGAGAGGGAATACCTTTCGAGGTTCAGATAAGAACATGGGAAATGCACAGAACGGCTGAATATGGTATCGCCGCCCACTGGAAATATAAAGAGGGCGTAAGGGGTAGCTCAAAGGACGATCAGCGCCTTGCTTGGATAAGACAGATAATCGAGTCACAGCAGGAGTCAAACGACGTTGAGGAAATAGTAAGGGCTATCAAAAATGACCTTGCCCCTGAGGACGTTTTTGCTTTCACTCCAAAGGGAGATATGATAACACTGCCTGTTGGCTCAACTGTTATCGACTTTGCTTACGCTATCCACACACAGGTGGGTCATAAGATGTGCGGAGCAAAGGTAGACAAGAAAATGGTGTCTTATGATTATCAGATAAAAACTGGTGAGATAATCGAGATACTTACTACCAACGTTGAAGGTCATGGTCCAAGCCGTTCATGGCTTAATATCTGCAAGACCAATGAAGCCAAATCCAAGATACGTTCATGGTTCAAAAAGGAAAGACGAGAGGAAAATATCTTTGAGGGAAGAAATGCTCTTGAAAGAGAGTTCCGCAGAAATAATATAAGAGTGCCTGAGGAAGAACTTGAGGACTTTCTCAAAATGGATATGCACAGACACAGTTGTGATACTCTTGATGATTTCTTTGCAGCCATAGGTTACGGTGGTGTTCAGCTTTCAAAGGTGATGCAAAGGCTGAAATCTGAGTATAATAAGAAATATGGTGAAAAGGCTCAGCCTGATACTTCTGACCTTGAAAATAAGATAAAGACTTCCAAAAATTCCACTGGTGTTATCGTTGACGGCATCGACAACTGCGCTATCAAGTTTGCACAGTGCTGTAATCCGCTTCCAGGTGACGAAATAGTCGGTTTTATCACGAGAGGTCACGGCATATCCGTGCATAAAAAGGATTGCGTGAACTATCTTTCGCAGAAAGATGATCCTGAAAATGCCGCTCGTTGGATAAATGTTAAGTGGGAAAGTTCTGAAAAGCATACGGGCTATTTCAAGTGTACTTTGGATATCGTTGCGGTTGACAGAATAGGTCTGCTGGCAGACGTTTCGTCAGCGCTTGCAATGATCAATATTTTTATCTATGAGTCAACCTCAAGGGAACTGAAAAACGGCAATGCAATGCTTTCCGTAACTGTCAGCATTGCAGGAATGGAACAGCTCAACAATGTTATAAACAAGCTTCAGAAAATAAAGAACGTTATTTCTGTTGAAAGAAGCGGTAAATAAGAAAGGACAGATAATGAAAATATATAGGCTCAAACCATTGAGTGTTTGTGAAACGAACAGCTATATTGTTGCAAGCGAAGAAAATAACTGCGTCCTTATCGATGCACCTGCCGACCCTGATTATATTCTCGGTGAGATAGCGAGTCACGGTCTTACGCTTAAAAAGATCTTTCTTACCCATGGCCATTTTGACCATATCGGTGCTGTGGCTGACCTTGTAGACAGGACAGGCTGCGAGGTGTATATCCACATTATGGATAAGCCTAAGCTTACAGATGACGCAGGAATGCTTGCTAATCTTTTCAGAATAAGAGGACACAGAAATTACACAGGCAAGGTCAATGTGTTTACAGAGGACGATATACTAAAGCTTGACGAGCTTGAATTTGACGTGTTGGAAACGCCGGGACATACAAGCGGTTCTGTTTGTTTCATATGCGGCATGAATATGTTTTCGGGAGATACCCTATTTTCAAGAAGTGTTGGCAGAACTGATATGCCTGATGGAAGCAGCACAGCCCTTATGAAGTCGCTTATGAAAATAGCTGACCTTGGTGGAAATCTAACTGTTTATCCTGGTCACATGAATGTCACGACACTTGACGCTGAGAGAAAGTATAACCCATATCTCAGGCAGGCTGCGGAGGCTTTGAAATGACTCTGATATTCAGCGGCAACGATTATAAATATGAGCTTGAGGGAGTAATGAAGCTTTTTATCCCTGCAACGCTCTTTACCCACGTTTTTTCTGACAGCATAGATACAGAGGACGATTATGTGTTCGCTCAGAAAAAGGATAACGCTGACAATGTTTGTTTGAGCGTTAAGGTGAGATATGACGGCAAGACTTGCGAAAAAGAGGAGTTTGTGCATTTTGAAAGCGACATGGAACTTTCACTTTCAAGACTTCTTTTTAAGGCAATGAGCGAGATAACAGGCATTGTGCCGAAATGGGGCGTTATAACGGGAATAAGACCTGTGAAGCGCGTGAATGATATGCTCAGTGAGGGCATGAACAAGGCGGAGATATTTAAAACCATGGAGAGCAGATATCTTTGCAGCGAAGAAAAGTGCGATATTGCATACAAAACTGCTATAACCCAGAAGCCTGTCCTCGATGAGCTTGAAAAGGACAGCTTTAGTCTTTATGTGTCAGTGCCGTTTTGTCCCACAAGATGCTCCTACTGTTCTTTCGTTTCGCAATCTATTGAGGGCTGTATGAAGCTTATCCCTGAGTATGTGAACAAGCTGTGTGAGGAGATAGTTTATACTGCGAAGATAACGGAAAAGCTTGGTTTGAAGCTTGACACCGTATATTTTGGCGGCGGCACTCCTACCACGCTCACTGCTGCTCAGCTTGACAGAGTTATGAAAGTCATTGCAAACAGCTTTGATATGTCAACTGTCCGTGAATACACTGTTGAAGCGGGAAGACCTGACACCATAACTGAAGAAAAGCTGAAGGTGCTTAAAGCAAACGGCTGTGGCAGAGTATCTATAAATCCACAGACTTTGAATGACAGCGTTCT
>OBAI01001655.1_pt1 | contig 16211 bp, 14 predicted proteins | sample 1517461 | NCBI WGS metagenome assembly OBAI01 (sample SAMN04571696, study PRJEB22368) | human gut metagenome | biome: human gut; material: stool | host: Homo sapiens | place: Luxembourg | collected 2012-06-29
CCCCTGGGTGGTCAGGACGGTGGCGGCATGAAGTTTCAGGGCATGCCGTGCCGCTCCGAAGTCGATCAGCACGGGCGTGCCTTCCTCCGTCAGCAGGATGTTGCCGGGTTTGATATCCCGGTGGTAAATGTGCCGGGAATGGAGATAGTCCAGAATCCGGAGCAGGCGCGTCAGCAGCCCCTTGAGTTCGTCTTCCGTATACCGGTACCCGGTGCTGTGAAGTTTTTCCCCCAGATAATCCAGGGAAAGGCCGGTAATATGCTCCATGGCGAAGTAGGCCGTGCCGTTGGCTTCAAAGACGGAAAGGATTCTGACGATGCCGGGGTTGTTGAGCTCCGCCAGCGTCTGAGCCTCGCTCAGAAAGCTTTTCAGAGCCCAGGTGTAATTTTCCAGATCGTGTTCATTATTGGGCCGGATATGCCCGGTCAGAGGGTCCCGGTAGGAGTATCTTGAAGGGAAGTTTTCCTTGATAACCACGTTGCGGTTCAGGAACAGATCCTTCGCCAGGTATGTGATGCCAAAACCTCCGCTACCCAGGACGCGGATGATTTCATATTGTTCCAGGCGCGTGCCGGGAGCCAGCTCCCGCTGGTAAACGAAAAAGGCCCCTTTTTCTTCCGCATGGGGCAGGGGCGGACGTCCGGGCAGAATCTGTTCCAGGCCTGTCGTCGGAGCGGGAGGCGGGACTTGCCCTGTCACCCGGGGCTGGTCGTCTGGCTGGCCTTCTTCTGCTGGCATGAGGGGAAAGTTCCTGAAACGGAGCTGGAGCATTCTTATATGCCGCGGAAGTCAAGTCAAGGGGAATGCCTGTTTTCCTCCGTCTCCGGGGGGGCGGTATGGAAGATGTTTTCCTGACGTTAAATGGACGCAACAAACCCGGAAGGCAAAATGAAGGAGGAAGTTTTCTGCGGTGCCCTTTCTGCCTGTTCCTCTCGCAGAGGTTTGCGGCATTCCGGGAAGCTTGTTTCTTCAAATGTTCAGGGTTTATGGCGTTTGATGAATTCCCGGGCTGCTTTCAGGTAGGCGTCCGCCGCAGCTCCGGAAGGATCGTGTTCAAAAATGGTGTGGCCGAAACTGGGGGCCTCCCCCAGCCGGATGGAACGGGGGATGACCGTTTTGTACAGCATCTGGGGCAGATGCCGTTCCACCTGGTCGATGACCTGGCGGGAAAGATTGGTGCGGCCGTCATACATGGTCATCAGTACTCCTTCATGCCGAATGCGGGGATTGGCGCCGCTGGCGCAGATTTGCGCCGTCACGTGCAGAATCTTGGCCAGCCCTTCCAAACCGAACCATTCGCATTGGAGGGGAGTCAGCACTTCGTCGCAGGCGGCCAGGGCGGAGGTCATTAAAACGCCCAGGGAAGGTGGCGTGTCCATGATGCAGTAATCATAGGTGTCTGACTCCCGCAGGGGAGCGAGCGTTTCCCGGAGGCGGGTCAGATGGTTGCCGGAACGGGCCAATTCTATTTCCACGCCGGCCAGGTCCATGGTGGAGGGGATGATATCCAGCCGTTTCCTGCCGGAAGGCAGGATGCACTCTTCCGCCGGAAGCTGGCCGAGCAGGGCCGGATACAGGCTGGGCATGTCTTTTCCGTCAATGCCCATGCCGCTGGTGGCATTGGCCTGCGGGTCCAGGTCAATGACAAGGATTTTCTTTTTCAGCTGAGCCAGGGCGGCAGCCATGTTGATGGCCGTAGTGGTTTTTCCCACTCCCCCCTTCTGGTTGGCGATGGCGATGATTTTCATTCAGGAAAAGGATGCGGAAAAATGGTAGCATAACGGGAGGCCCTTTCAATCATTTTCCCGGAGAGCCGGAAGCTCTCTCAAGCCTCAGGGCTTTCCCCCTTGGGGGGGCGGTGTGTTTCAGAGGGGGAAAGAGCGGGGAAAACCGCTGCCGCAGATACGGCGTCAGGGAGCTGTTGGAATGGCGGGGCGTTCGGAAGACAGGATAAGACGGAAGCCCAGCGCGTTATCCCTCGTATTTTCCGGCAGGGGAGTGCGGATGGAAGTGGTGAGCTGTTTGGGGCGGAAGGACAGGTAGCTGCCTCCGCGGGCGACGCCGTAGTTGCGGATGGGGAGGGATTCCGGCCCCCCGTAGGAATCGTCTACCCATTCCATGACGTTTCCTTCCAGGTCGTACAGGCCCAGGTGGTTGGGCGGAAAGGTTTTTACGGGGGCCGTATACGGCTGTCCGTCGTTATATCCTACGATAACGCGGGAGGACAGCAGGTAAATCAGGGCGGACTGGTCCGCAAAATTTCCCGTTTTATCAGGCGGCGGCCATGAATACCCCCACGGGAAGGCTTCCCGGGAGTTTTCATGAGGCAGCGTCTTTTCATAGGGGGAGGCTCCCTGTTCATCCGTCAGACGCACCCAGGAACTCCATTCCTCATCCTTGGGAAGACGGTAGGAGTCGTGCTGATCAATCAGGCCCAGGGCCCGCTCTTTGCTGGTAAGCCATCTGGCGAAGGCGCGCGCATCCTGCCTGCTGACATTCACCACCGGGTGGTCTTCTCCCTGGGGAAAGCCGGGCCGGGCCGGAGCTTTCCTTCCGGTAGCTTTCAGGAATTCCTGAAAGTCCTTTACGCGCACTTCGTGGGTCATGACCAGAGCATTTCCTCCCACAGGGACCAGTTTGATGCCCAGGCTGTTGGTCCAGGGCGAGCCAAAAACGACAGACTTGTCCGGTTCCAACTGCAGGGAAAGGTATAAGTCCTGCGGATCCAGCCCCCTGCGACGCATGGTGGCGTGCCCCGGCAGTTTGATTTCAATGACGTAGGGAACCTGGTTGACGTATTCTTCAATGGGGGTACGTCCGATGAGCCTGTTATTGAAAAAGACGCTGGCTCCCGGCGGGTTAGTGGTGACGGTAATGGGCACCTGGAACACGCGGGTGACATTCAGGACGTAGGCATTGTGGTTTTCCGTGCTGCCGGAAGCCTGCGGAAGCGGATCCGCATTGATGGAAAATTCCTTGCCCAGCAGCCCCTCCCGCTCGCATTTCTTATTCAGCCACGCCAGGTAGGCCGTGATGCCGTCCTGCGTGAGCAGGGCCACATCTTTCTCCGGATGCTCCGGTTCCGTCTGTTCCCTTTTCATCTGGAAGTTCCCTTTCTGGCGGTCCTCCTTCAGAAATTTGTTGAACAGGGCGGCGGTAAGGGGGCCTTGCGCCACATGGCGCGTTTCTGCGGGCAGGTACGTAACACCCTCCGTATCCTTCCAGGGCTGGCTGTCCGTAGGGGGATGGTACTCCTTCAGTACGCCGCCCAGGGCCAGCGTGGCCCCTCCTTTGACGGTTCCCGCCTCTTCTTTGTCCGCAAACCCCGATTTCTTGATGGTATAGGCTACCGGGGAGCCGGAAGGCAGTTCAATGGGGCCATAGGGAGTTTCATCCAGATAGTTGCCGTCCGCATCATACACGGACGCTCCCGCCGGGGAGCTGGTCACCAGCACGTATCCGGTCCGGGATTCTTCTTCCGGAGCGGATGAGTGGATATCCGGATGAATATCCGAGGCAGGTTCCTCCGGCGGATGCTGGCTGTTGTTGAGCCATAAAGCCCCCCAGTAGGCAGTCAGGGCTCCGGCGGCGGCTGCAGCCAGAAGTTGGAGGGCCCGTCTGAGTTTGCGGCGTTTCTTTTTCTTCTGAAGACGGAAACGGGAAGGCACTTCATATCCCCGGAGGGCGTCTATTTTTTCCGCCAGCTCCTCTGCGGAATCAATGGGGCATTCTTCAATGCGGGGTTCCGCCGCCTGGCAAATGATGGTGTTGAAGGCCTGCCATTTCTTGCGCACGGTGCCTTCCGGCAAGTCATCCGGGAGTTCGGGAAAATCCATGCGGTCCTTTCCCGTGCTGATTTCATACAGAACCTTGGCCAGCGCGTAAACGTCCGCCCGCCGGGGCCGTCGGGGGGGATGAATCCCTCCGTCCCTACAAAGCTGCGCTGGTCCAGATGGGCCACCATGCCTATGTCCGCCAGTTTGGGGCGCCCGTTGACAAAGATGACGTTCGCCGGCTTGATGTCCCGGTGCGTCAGGTTCTTGCTGTGCAGGTACAGCAGGGCGTGGGCCAGCTGGCTGCCTACCTCCAGGCAGTAATCCAGGGGCAGAGGCTTGTTGCCGGAAAACTTCTTGTCCGTCTGGAGCGTGCGCGGAATATATTCGTCCGGTGTAATATGAACTCCGGTGCGGGCGTCGTCGCCCAGTTCCATGACGTAATAATAAAACGGGGAATCCTGGTCATGCCTCCCTACATGCAGGATATGGACCAGCCCCGGATGGTTGCGGGCGATGGGTTCATACTGGAGAATGCCCTCAAATTCCCGGTTGAAAGAGCGCTCGTCTTCAAAATCCTCCCTCCATACGATTTTGACGGCGCGCCACGCCCCGGTCAGGGATTTTGCCAGCCATACTTCTCCGTACGCGCCGCTCCCTATCTGGCGCACAACTTCATGGTCCGGAATGGAGGGAGTGGGACGCACCACCCGCTTGACGGGCAGCGTCGGCAGGTTGCCGCCGGACATGGGTGATGCGTCCGAAGCCATGGAAAGCGCGGGAATCAGGAAATAACGCCCAGGTTTTTACCTACCTTGCAGAAGGCCTCAATCGCCTTGTCCAGCTGTTCGCGGGTATGGGCCGCAGAAATCTGCGTGCGGATGCGGGCCTGTCCCTTGGGAACGACGGGATAGAAGAAGCCGACGGCGTACACTCCTTCGTCCAAAAGCTGGGCGGAGAATTTCTGGGACAGGACGGCATCCCCCAACATGACCGGGGAAATGGGGTGGTCCTTGCCGCCGATGGTGAATCCGGCTCCCGTCATGGCGTCACGGAAATACTTGGTATTGGCTTCTACGCGGTCGCGCGCTTCCGTGGACTGTTCCAACAGGTCCAGCACTTTGATGGAAGCGGCTACGATAGCCGGGGCCACGCTGTTGGAGAACAGGTACGGGCGCGCCTTCTGGCGCAGGACATCCACTACTTCCTTCGGGCCGGAGACGTAGCCGCCGGAAGCGCCTCCCAGTGCCTTGCCCAGGGTACCGGTGGTGATGTCTATATGGCCGAACAGTCCACGGTATTCATGCGTGCCGCGGCCCTTTTCGCCCAGGAAGCCCGTGGCGTGGCAGTCGTCAAAGTGGACAATGGCATTGTACTTGGCTGCCAGCTCGTGAATCTTGTCCAGCTGAGCAATGATGCCGTCCATGGAAAAGACGCCGTCCGTGGAAATCAACTTCACGCGCGCTCCGGCGGCGTCCGCTTCCTGGAGCTTGGCTTCCAGGTCTGCCATGTCGTTGTTGGCATAACGGAAGCGCTTGGCTTTGCAGAGGCGCACGCCGTCAATAATGGAAGCGTGGTTCAGGGAATCGGAAATAATAGCGTCGTCTGCAGTCAGGAGGCCTTCAAACAGCCCGCCGTTGGCGTCAAAGCAGGAGGGAAACAGAATCGTGTCTTCCGTGCCGAGAAATTGGGTAAGACGTTCTTCCAATTGACGGTGAAGGGTCTGCGTGCCGCAGATAAAACGCACGGACGCCATGCCGAAACCCCACTGGTCGATGGCTTTCTTGGCGGCTTCCATCACTTCCGGATTATTAGCAAGGCCCAGATAATTATTGGCGCACATGTTGATGACGGAGCGTCCGTCCTTCAGCGTCACCTGGGAGTACTGCTGGGAGGCGATAAAGCGTTCTTCCTTGTAAAGTCCTTCCGCACGCAGTCCGTCCAGGGTGGAAGTGAGGATGTTTTTGAATTCGGGGGTATACATGTTGAATAATGGAATATGAATTGAAATAGTCAGCAAGTGAACGATCAAGGATCACACGGTTGCTCCCGCATCATTATCACAACGGAAGCGGGAGGAAAAGCTTAAAGAATACGGCTTGATGCCCGGAGGCGGGAGCCGTCCTTTCCCCGTGCAAAGTAAAAAAGCGGCAAGGGCGCAGGCATCCGCGCATTACCTGAAAAAGAAGGCAAAACATCGGAAAAATCAGCATTTCCCGGATACCGGGCAAAAAGAAAAGCCCACGCCCGTTTACGGAAAAGGGATTTGATGCACCAGTGGATATTCGGATGCGCTTGGAAAAAATAAAGGCCGGAGCTGATTTGCTCCCTTAAACCTCCATTACCGGTCCGGTTATGCAACCATCCCCCCCGTTTTCTTACGAAGCCGCGGATTTGGCTGAATTCCAGCCCTTCGCATGAACCTCAAGCCGGAACCGGTTTCCGGCAGGGAGAACTTTCCTTTTTCTGGACGCCATGGGGAAATCTCTGCGATGCTGGCGTCCGGAGCAATTCCTATGATCCGTTTCAGGATACCTGGAGGGAAGGAGATGAATATGATGTATCCCGGTACAAGGGGAAAGGTCCATTTTTTTCGGAAGCCGGCCCTTCAACGTTAGCTGCTGTTCAGAATGGTCTTCAGGGGCAAATGCCCCCTCTTTGCCCCCCACCTTCAGGTGAATTTCAGGGAATCTTTTCTGGAGCGCCGGGCAGTACTGTTTCCCCCTCCTTCTGAATCTGTTGCCTCCGTGGGGAAGGACGGAATAAAAAAAGTTCAGCGTTCCCCATCCGGCTTAAAGGGAGGAGGCCGCAACCTGGGGTTTCTTGGCGGTTCAATCCCCGGTTTTCAGGGAAAATTCCATCATCCGGTCCCCCTCGAACGTGAAAAACGCCTCAAACCGTTTCCCGTCCAGCATGGCGGGCAGCCAGAACCGGTCATCCTGCCACATGAGGTCATAGGGAATCCCGTCCACCGGACACCAGAAGGGCTCCGCCTCGGGGGTTTCCGTGGGGGTGCCTGTAAAAGACGTCGCCATAAACACATGGCAGCGGATTTCCGGAATGGTGCCGCAGGCAAAGGAAAAATTCAGCACGCCCATTTCCCGGGCATCCTCAATATCAATGTGAAGCTCTTCCCGAACTTCCCGCAAAACGCATTGCAGGGCCGTTTCCCCCGGTTCAAACTTTCCGCCGGGGCCGTTCACCTTGCCCGCGCCGATTCCCCTCTTTTTGCGTATCAGGAGAATCCTTCCTTTCTGCACCACGAACATTAACGTGGCGAGAATATCGGGGGTCCACTGTGCGGGCCATTGAAAGCCGCTGCTTTTTTCTTGCATGGGCGCATATTACAGGATGGGAAGGGAATCATGAAGAAAAATGCGGAATACTGTGACCATCACACATGCTTGAAAAGGGTTGAATTCTCTTAAAGAAGCTTGAAATGCCTTGAAAATGCGTGTTTGTTGCGGAGGAATGGGAGGGAGCAGAAGAAGTCGCGCCCATAAATGCCCGTAAGGGGGCATTTCCTGAGTGGAGGGCGTTAGGGATATATGCCATACTTGTTCACATTCGGATGCTCCATCAACCTTCGAGGTTTCTGCAGGGCGGGATAAAAGGGGAAATTCCTTTTCCGCCATGACTGGAATGAATCTCTTTTTCCTTTTCCCGCAAGGCCGTCGCGTTCTATGCTTCTTTATCTCTCCCGGTTTATATTTCGCCGGAAGGTTTACTTTCAACATTTGCAAAAGCATGTATGACGTCGTAGCTCTCGGAGAATTGCTGATAGACTTCACTCCCTGCGGAATAAATGACCGGGAACTGCCCGTTTATCAGGCCAATCCGGGCGGAGCGCCCTGCAACGTCCTGTCCATGCTGTCCAGGCTCGGGCGCAAAACCTCCTTTATTGGCAAGGTGGGCCACGACATGTTCGGGAAAATGCTTCGCCGCACGCTTCAGGAAGAAGGCATCGGAGATTCAGGTCTCGTCGCATCCCGGGAAGTCAATACGACGTTGGCTTTCGTTCAGATTGACGAACACGGAGACCGTGAATTTTCCTTTTACCGTAATCCCGGCGCCGATATGAAGCTGACTGCGGGAGAAGTGGACCTTGAATTGGTGGAGCACGCGCGCGTCTTCCATTTCGGGACGATTTCCATGACGCATGATGATGTTCGGAGGGCTACCCGGCATGCCGTCAGCCATGCGCGGAAAAAAGGAGAACTCATCTCTTTTGACCCCAATCTCCGTCCGCCCCTGTGGCCTGATATGAAACTGGCCCGGGAACAAATGCTCTACGGATGCGGCGCATGCGGCATCATGAAAATAGAAATGGAGGAACTTTTCTTTCTCACCGGCTGCGCCACCATGGAAGAAGGATTGAGGATTTTGCAGAGGGAGTTCGACAATTTGCGCCTTATTCTGGTGACGGGGGGCAGAAAAGGAAGCTGGGCTGCCTATGAAAGCAAACTTATTCACCAGCCTACGTACTTGAATGTCAAGACTATTGACACAACAGGAGCCGGAGACGCCTTTTTGGGATGCTGCCTGGACCGGATTTTGGAAACCGGGCTGGAAAACCTGACGGAAGGCCAGTTGGCGGACATGCTTTTATTCGCCAATGCCGCCGCTTCCATTGTGACGACACGCAAGGGAGCCATCCGTTCCATGCCGAGCCGTGAAGAAGCCGTGGCCCTGATGGCGGAGGGTTTTTAACGGATGCCGTAAGGGCCAATCCTTTACTGATTACGTCCGGATTGTTTCCGGCAAGTAAGAGTTCGGGGGGGCCGGAAGTGGGGAAATGCCTTTCTTTTTATAGCGCATGCCCTCCCCTGTTGATAAAAAATGTGTTGCGGCTTATTTTCCCGCCGCCGGCAAACGAAAACCGCAAGAGCTGAAAACCAGCAACTTGCGGTATGAAAGAGGATGGTGCTCGGGAGGGGACTCGAACCCCTACGGTTTATCACCACTAGATCCTTAGTCTAGCGCGTCTACCAATTCCGCCACCTGAGCATGGAGGCCTTAAGGCGGGAAGTTTTTAGCGCAGAGAAATGAAAATATCAAGCTTTTTCTTCTTTTTTATCTTTCCGTGGCCCGTTTTTGCGGAAAGGTTGTTCTTACCGGACCGGGAGGGAGGTTATCGCGGGCATGATAGCAGGGCGCAGAGTAACGGCTCCGGTATCATATTTTTCCGAGGGTTTGAAGAGCCAGCCGGGGCTGGTGTTAGCCACTTCAAACCTGGTCGGTTTGAAGATGGGCAGCCTCAGATTGGAATTGGGTTCGTAACCGTATTTGCCCGTGTATTTGCCATACACCCTGTATTCATAGTTATTGTCGTAGGCGTAGCGCGGATTTCCGGTGTATTCCGGCAGGCGGTCCGGGTTACGGCAGGCGCTCTCATCCATAATGACGAGTTGGGCCGTTCTCCAAGTCTGGCCCGGCTGGCGCAGGTATCCCCAGAAACGCGTTGCCGGTACATGGTAACGGCGGCCGACAAAGTAGTTTCCCCTGGGTTCGCGGGCTATTTCCGCATTGCGGGCGTTGATGCCGGCAATGTCTTTTTCCAGGGTGTTGCACTGGGTCAATGCGGGAAGGAGGGCGGCCCCCAGCAGGGAAAGCAGAAGTTTGTTCATGATGACGATGGTGTTTTTTTCTTATTGAAGAGCATTTGAATGGCGGCGGAAGCCGCAAAGAGCCGAAGGTTCCCGTGATATGGGTGATGGAGCCGAATCCGGCGTCACAACCCATTTTCCCCTGGAATTCCGGATCACGTGTGCAGGAGGTTTTTCCGTCGCAGGTGGGATACACGGGCGTTTCCTGGGAGAAAACACAGGGGATTTTCAGTTTACGGGCTTTTTCTCCAAGGGGGAGGGCATAATCTCTTTTCAGCCTGTAGCGCAGGCTGGAGAGCAGGGGATCCCCTTTGGTGCGGGAGAGGTCGTCTATTTCTATCCGGGCGGGATTGATGCGCCCTCCCGCGCCGCCGCAGGTCACCAGCGGTTGCCTGCCGCGGTAACAGGAGGCGATGAGGTGGGCCTTGGGTATCAGGGAGTCAATGGCGTCAATGATGACATCCGGTTCCGCCGACAACAGTTTTTCCGCGTTGGAGGCCGTGTAGAAACTGTTGATGGAGATGACTTCCGCTTCCGGGTTGATTTCCCGGAGGCGTGTGGCCATGGTTTCCGTTTTGGGTTGCCCGATTGTGGACGCCAGCGCATGTATTTGCCGGTTGGTGTTGGTGACGCAAAGGTCGTCCATATCCATCAGAATAATGGTGCCTACTCCTGACCGGGCCAGGGCTTCCGCCGCCCATGAACCTACGCCCCCAATGCCGACGACGGCTATGCGGGCGCTTCTGAGAAGAGATAGTCCGCTGTTTCCGTACAGGCGGCCTATGCCGCCGAATCTGGCTTCATAGTTCATGACCACGTATTTTTCCGGAGTATGGGCTTAAGGAGAATAAGGGCGCTAATTTTCCGTTATTCCAGGAAAGGAGAGCAGGCCGCCGGCAACCTTTTCCTTCCGCGAGTATGATGAAGGGCGCCCGCTGAAACAGGTTTTTCTTATGATCCGCATTCTGGCCGCGCTTCACGAGGCTCCCGCCATGTCCGGAACATCCGCAGGGCGCCGTCACCGGGCACGGAAAGAGGAATGCTGCTGAAGCATGCATGTCAGGAGGCCGGTTTTTCCACGATTTTGCTGATGCGGGTGATGTTGAGCGCCCTGCCCGTGGCTTCATCTATTTGCACGACGGCTCCGCAGAGGCGCACGGGCCAGTTAGCTACGGGGAATTTGGCCGGCATGGAGGTGCGGAAACGCTGGAGAATAGGTTCCCGTTCCCGTCCCAGCACCCCGACGGCCGGACCGCACATGCCTGCGTCCGTCAGGTAGGCCGTGCCGCGCTCCAGAATGGTTTCATCCGCTGTCTGCACATGGGTATGTGTCCCGACGACGGCGGAAACCAGTCCATCCAGATTGTAGCCGGTGGAGATTTTTTCACTGGTCGTTTCCGCATGCATGTCCACAAAGATAACCTGCACGCCTTTTTCTTCCCTGAGTCTTTTAGCTTCCGCTTCCGAGATGAGAAAGGGGTTTTCCAGCGGCGGCTGAATGAATGAGCGTCCCTGCACCTGCATGACGGCTATGTTACCTTTGGGAGTTTCCACGACTACGCTTCCGTGTCCAGGTGTTCCCTGCGGATAGTTGACGGGGCGCAGCACCCGCGGTTCGGATTCCATCCACGGAGCCAGCTCCGCCTGGTCCCAGACATGGTCTCCTGTTGTGATGACATCCACTCCGGCGTGCAGCAGTTCCTGTGCCAGACGGGGCGTGATGCCTCTCCCGGCAGCCGCGTTTTCCCCGTTGACGATGACGAAGTCCGCCCCGTGTTCCCGTTTGAGTTCCGGCAACATATGTTTCACGGCGGTGCGTCCGGGTTCGCCGACCACATCGCCTATAAAAAGTATGGTAATCATGAATTGGAACGGGGCTGGCGCAGACGGCGGTTTTTACTGTTCTTCCCTGGTGACGGGCACCACCAGAACGGGCACGGGGGATTTTCGCATCACGGAGCTTGCTACGCTGCCCAGAAAGACGGTGGAGAGGAAGCCGTGGTTATGCTTGCCCACCACGATCATGTCAATGTGGTGTTTTTCAGCATAATTGATGACTGCTTCGCTGATTTCAAATTCATCTTCCACCGCCTGGATGATCGTGGCGTCCGTCAGCCGGGAGAGTTTTTCCGCCGTTTGCTTCAAATGGTTTTTGGCGATGGAAATGACTTCGTTTTCTTCCGTCTGGTCCATCACGGGAACGGGCACTTCATCCGGCAGAACGCCGGAGACTTCATAGCAAATGCTGGGTTCCACAATGTGGAGCAAATGGATGATGCTGTCGTTGGGGCAGGCCAGTTTGCCGATTTGATGGATGACGGCGTCCGTGGCGTTGGAGAAATCAATAGCTACCAGAATATTCTTCATATCTTTCTGTATAACATTCCGTACTTTTCCATGCCACCAAAAAACGTGTGCTGTGTTCCGTTTCAGGCCAGCCCCACGGCGCGGCGCACTCTGTCCAGCACGACAGAGGCCGTCTCGCGCGCCTTGCGGGCGCCTTCTTCCAGCGTCCGGCGCACATAGTCCTGATTGGCTTCCAGTTCCGCCCTGCGTTCGCGCGCGGGCCGGAAGTATTCCCAGTAAGCGTCAAAGAGGCGCTTTTTGAAATCTCCATAGCCGCATCCCCCGTTCTGGAAGCCGCGCACCATGTCTTCATAACCCTGCGCGGAGGCAAAAAGTTTGTAAAGCTGCAGGATGACGGACCCTTCCGTCGGTTTGGGATCTTCCACGGGAGTGGAATCCGTGGGGATTCTCATGATGAGTTTGCGGACGGCTTTTTCCTCTCCGAAAATAGGGAGCGTGTTATTATAGCTTTTACTCATTTTCTGCCCGTCCAGCCCCGGTACAATGGCTGTGCTTTCCGCAATGAGCGCATCCGGCAGTTTGCAGGTGCCTTCTCCGAATTGTTCGTTCATTTTGCCCGCCAGGTCGCGTGTGACTTCCAGATGCTGCTTCTGGTCCTTGCCTACGGGCACCAGGTCGGAGTCATACATCAGGATGTCAGCCGCCATCAGCACGGGGTAGGTGAACAGGGCGTTGCTGGGGGAGAATCCCTTGGCGATTTTATCTTTGTAGGAATGGCAGCGTTCCAGCAGGCCCATTGGACAGACGGTGCTGAGTATCCAGGCCAGTTCATTGACTTCCGGCACGGCGGACTGGCGGAAAAAGACGCATTTTTCGGGATCCAGGCCCACGGCCAGAAAGTCCGTAGCGAGGCTGTTGCAGTTTTCCCTCAGCGTGTTCGCGTCGTGAACGGTGCTCATGGCGTGGTAGTCCGCCAGGAAGTAGAAAGATTCCCCGCTTTCCTGCATGCGGACAGCCGGTTCCATGGCTCCGAAGTAGTTGCCGACATGCAGCTTGCCGCTGGGTTGAAGACCTGTGATGATACGCATTGCGCGCAGGATTTTGCCTGTTCGCGCCCGGCAAGTCAAGAAAGGGGAGAGTCACAGGCAGGCGGGGGCGCTGGCTGGATTTTTTCCGGCATGTTCCTGCCTCACGAGACGCGTTCGGAAGGTTTGCCTCCTCCTGTTCAGGGAACGTCCAGAAAGAGCCGGACAGCGTGGAAAAGGATGGGTATGAGATTTACTCTTCCAGCGCCTCCAGCACGTTGTGCACACCGTCCGCAAAGCTTGGGTAGAGCGGTTCCCAGCCCAGGGCCATAAGGCGGGAGCAGGAAATCCTCTGGTTGGAGAAGCCCCGGCGCGCTTCCGCCGGGAGCGGTTCAGGCTGCGGAGCGGGTTTCCCCAGCAAATTGGAAAGGTAGGAGTATATTTCTCCCATTTGCATGGGGGTGCGGTCCGTCAGGTTGTAAATGCCGGCAGGCGGTTCCCGCAGGGTGCAGAGCAGGTGCAGGGCGGCAGCGGCATCGTCCCGGTGGATGTAATTGAGCCATCTGTCCATGGCTCCGGGGAGGGCCGTGCCCTTCGTGAAGTATTGGGAGACGAGAACGCAGCGGTCCGGCCCGTACAGGGCTCCCAGCCGGACGACCGTGCCCCCCGCCGCCAGAACCGCCTGTTCCGCCCGAATCAGCAGACCGTTTTTCACGGAGGAGGGATAGACGTTGTGTTCCTCCGTAATCCAGCGTCCGTCCGTGATTCCATAGACGGCGGTGCTGGAACAGAAGATGAGCGGCGTTCCGGGAAAGGCTTCCAGCGTGTTCCGCGTTCCATTGGCGTAAAGGTTGCGGTAGGCTTCCTCTCCGCCTCCTCTCGTGCTGGCGCACATGACGATGATCTGGGGGGAGGGGATGCGGGCGGCCAGCCCCTGCATGGAGGCCCGGTCTGCGACATCGGCTTCATAAATGGCTTTTTGCGGGTCAATATCCGCCGTCAGGGCCGTATGTCCCGCTTTCCGCAGACTTTCCGCCAGGGCTTTTCCCAGATACCCTGTGCCCAGAATGAGAATGACGCGGGGGTTTTTACACAGAAAGCTGGTCATGAGTCATTGCGGAGGTGCTTGAGGTCCATTAGCATTTCAGCGCGGGAAATGTCTTCCGGCCATGTGATTTTGGGATTGGGCTCATGATTATGCACCAGGCGCGTAGGATGGCCGATGAGCTGCAGGGCGGTGACTTCATCCGTTACCTGGATATTCCGTTCCGTGACTTCCACATAAGCGTCCAGCAGAAGAGGATATTGGAAGACCTGCGGGGTTTCCATGCACCACAGGCCGTCCCGTTCCACCTGTTCCGGAATCGTAAAGCGTTCTTTATCCGCACGCTTCAGGGTATCCGTTACGGGATGTGCGGAAGCCGCCGCCCCATATTCCCTGGCGGTTTGAATGCAGCGGGAGATTTGCTCCGCCGTAATGAGCGGGCGGGCTCCATCATGCACGGCCACGAATTCCGGGGTATAAAGCAGGGCTGCCAGTCCGTTCTGCACGGATTCATGCCGTTCCGCCCCTCCATCCACACGGGTAACGGGTATTTCCGTTTCCAGGTCCGCGCCGTTAATGGCATGAAAACGTTCTTCCGGGCAGACGACTACGATTTCCGTGATTTCCCGGCAGCTGGCAAAGGCGCGGATGCTGCGTTCCAGCACCTTGACTCCGTGCAGGGGGGCCAGCAGCTTGTCAAATCCGGCGCGCCGGGAGGACCCGGCCGCAACGATGATGGCGGCGCAGCATTTCATGACAGTCTGGCTGACACCATGCGGGCCAGCTCCTTGCCGTTGACTCTGCCGGCCGTGCGTTCCTGCATGAGTTTCATGACCTGCCCCATGTCTTTTTTGGTAGAGGCTCCCGTTTCCTTCATCACGGTTTCCAGAATGGCTGCCGTTTCTTCTGCTGTGAGTTCCGCGGGCATGAACTGTTTGAGCACGGCGATTTCAGCTTCTTCCTTTTCCGCCAGTTCCGGGCGTCCGGCGGAGCGGAATTGCTCCGCAGAGTCCTCACGCTGCTTGATTTGCTTGCGGACTACGGCCAGTTCTTCCGCTTCTTCCAGCAGGGTTCCCAGGCCTCCCTTGGCGATGGCCGTGTTCGTGAGGGCCGTCTTGAGGGCGCGCAGGGTATTGAGGGTAACGGTGTCTTTTGCTTTCATGGCGGTTTTCATCCCCTCCATGATTTGGTCGGAAATCTTGTTCATATTTCCATTAACTAAGCGCATCCCCAGGTGTACTTCAAGCCGTAAATTGAAAAAGGCCGCCAGCGCAGGAAATGCCGCGGCGGCCCGGATAAGGGGAATAAAAGCGGAACAGCCGTGTTTATTTTTTCCCGCCAATGGGCATGATGTGGATTTTCTTTTCCGTCATGCCCGGAACCACCATCATGGAGTCATACAGGATAAAGTCCGCCGCTCCTTCAACAGGGCCGGTGGCTACCGGGGCGGAACGCCCCGTTTTCAGATCCAGCCTGCGGACAGCTTCCGGTTTTTTATCCTTGGACCAGTCGCTGTAGTAAAGGGCGTTGTCACGGTACACCAGCCCATCGTACTGTCCCCGTTCCTTGGAAAGTTCCGTGACTTCCCGGGAAACGGGGTTGATGGAGAGCAGGCGTCCGCTGGGTTTGCCCTTTTCATCCGTTGCGTATTCGCAGAGGTAAATGACCTTTCTTTCCGGGTCCCAGGCCAGGCCGTTCGGCTTGTAGATGGGCTGTTTGGTGACCAGTTCCCCATAGGAGCTGGTATTCGTGTCCACATAGAAAATCTGGTTGGTATCCGTGGAGGAAACCATGAGCCTGCCGTTGATGAATGCCAGGTCATTGAGGAATTTCATGCGGGACGGGGACAAGTCCACGTATCCTTCAATAGCGCCGGTCTTGGCGTTTATCTTGAAGACCATGTCCACGTCCGTGCAGTAAAGAAAGCCGTCCTGATACAGTAACCCCTTCGGCGCGTCCAGGGTATCTACGTCCGTGATTTTTTTCGGCTCTGTGGAACCGTGCGGAATGACGCCCAGATAGCCGTCCTTGTCTTTTTCCGTAGGTGTGAGCCTGGAGCCGATGCAGGTGAAATAGATATTGCCCTCGGCATCCGCCGCCACGCTTTCCGGATGGCCGTCAATGGCAATGGTGTTTTTTTCCAGGGCGGGCAGCGGTTCGGCGGGTTCCGGCTGTTTTTTTGTTGGCGGTGCGGCCAGCGCGCTGCACGCTAGGCAGAGAAGGAGTGGTGTCGCTTTCATGGGGTGGTGCGGTATAGGAGTCTTGATCCTTATGACATGGGAGCAATGGAAATGCAAGCCCTGTAGAGGATGATAGGCTGCCGGGCAGAGTCGCGCCCCGTTCGGGCGAACGGGGCGCTTTCCTTGTTAGATGGTTCCTGAATCCAGGTTGTTGGGCCGGGGCATGTTTTCCATGCGGATGGAGCGGTTGACCGCGTTCAGGTAGGCGCGGGCGG
>OBAI01001669.1_pt1 | contig 16107 bp, 10 predicted proteins | sample 1517461 | NCBI WGS metagenome assembly OBAI01 (sample SAMN04571696, study PRJEB22368) | human gut metagenome | biome: human gut; material: stool | host: Homo sapiens | place: Luxembourg | collected 2012-06-29
CCGGGGACACAAGGATTTTCAGTCCTTTGCTCTACCAACTGAGCTATGGCACCTCGTGCTTGTTCGGTCCGGTAATATCTCTTTTGCGGTTGCAAAGGTAGTGAAACTTTTGGATTCTGCAAGTCTTATGGAAATAAAAAACACTGATAAAAAGTTAGTCGGCTAATTATCAGTGTTGTATAAGATGAAAAATATTTCAGGTATGTGATGAAATCTATTATTTATCTTCTTTTAATGGATTCCATCCCTGTGCTTTTAGTTCGAATTCTTGTCCATCACGGGTAATCAATGCACAGCCAAGTTCAGGTTTGGTAATATGTCCGATGAGACGAACTCCTTCCATTTGTGAAATTTTCTCATGATCGGCGATGGAAACAGTAAAGAGTAGTTCATAATCTTCTCCACCATTCAAGGCACAAGTCGTAAGATTTATGTTAAACTCTTCGGCCATAACAGCTGTCTGATAATCGATTGGGATATGCTCCTCGTAAACGCGGCAACCAGTATTGCTTTGTTTGCAGATATGCATCAGTTCTGATGATAGGCCGTCAGAAATGTCCATCATAGAAGTAGGGATTATATTGGCGGCTGCCAATTTCTCAATGATATCTTTGCGCGCTTCCGGTTTCAATTGGCGTTCTAATAAATACTCTTTGCCGGAGAAATCCGGTTGGACATCTTTATCACCTTGCAATACGACTTTTTCACGTTCCAAGAGTTGTAAACCCATATAGGCTGCCCCCAAGTCGCCGCTGACGCAGATCAGGTCAGTGTCTTTGGCTCCATTACGGTAAACTACTTTATCCTTGTCGGCATCGCCAATACAGGTGATGCTGATAGCAAGGCCTGTCAAGGAAGAAGTGGTATCGCCTCCCACAATGTCGACATTATATTGCTGGCAAGCCAGACGGATACCGGAATAAAGTTCGTCCATATCTTCCACGCTGAAACGCTTGGAAAGACCAAGAGATACCGTAATCTGCCGGGGAGTACCGTTCATGGCATAAATATCGGAGAAATTAACTACTGCTGATTTATATCCCAAATGCTTCAAGGGAACATAAGTCAGGTCAAAATGCACACCTTCCATAAGCAGGTCGGTTGTTACCAGTACTTGCTTTTCTGAAGGGTAGGAGAGAACGGCGGCATCGTCGCCCACTCCATATTTGCTGGATTCGTTTTCCAGTTTGATTCCCTCGGTGAGGCGGTCAATCAGACCAAACTCACCGAGAGATGCTATTTCAGTTCTCATAAATCGGGATGATTGTTTAGGCACGGTTGATAAGTTCGCGCATGATCGTGGTCATTTTCGGTTGAGCAGCGTCAGCGGCTTTCTGAACTTCTTCGTGTGTTACTTCTACGATTTTTCCTTCTACTCCTAAGTCGGTAATGACGGAAATACCAAAAACTTTGATACCACAATGGTTGGCTACGATAACTTCCGGAACGGTAGACATACCAACCGCATCAGCACCAAGGATATGGAATAATTTATATTCGGCAGGAGTTTCGAAAGTAGGACCTTGCGTACCAATATACACTCCGTGTTGTACTTTAATTCCTTTTTCTTTGGCAATCTCGTCAGCCTTACTAATCAATTCTTTGCAGTATGCTTCGCTCATGTCCGGGAAGCGAGGTCCGTAAGGGATATTTTTTCCGCGAAGCGGATGTTCGGGGAAATAGTTGATATGGTCAGTGATAATCATCAGGTCACCGATTTCGAAATCTGCATTTGTACCGCCACTGGCATTGGATACAAACAAGGTTTTGATACCTAATTCACGCATGACACGTATAGGGAAAGTTACTTCTTTCATAGAATAACCCTCGTAATAGTGGAAGCGTCCCTGCATAGCCATGATATCCTTATTTCCTAGTTTGCCGAAAATCAGCTTACCGCTATGACCTTCGACGGTAGATACCGGGAAGTTGGGGATATCTGAATACTTTATTTCATACTTCTCGGTGATTTCGTTTGCCAAACTGCCAAGTCCGGTGCCTAGTATAATGGCAGTTTCCGGACTGGTATGCATCTTACCTTTCAGATAAGCTGCGGTTTCTTGTATTTTCTCTAACATAGTCAATAATATGTTGGTTAAATTTATCTTGTTGATTTTGTAATATTTCAATTTCAATAGGCAAGGCGTAGATAAATGGTTTCAATTCCTTGTCCAAAGCCGGATGGTTAATCAGGCGTGTTGCATCTTTCTCGGTGGTAATAATCAACCGGTGTTCTCCTTTCAGTTTATGAAACCGTTCTTTGATAAGCTGTATATCCCGCTGAGTGAAATTGTGGTGATCGTCAAACGATAGTAAATCTATTTGTTTGGTACAACCTTCCAGTCTTTCGAGAATAGGGGCAGGTGAGGCAATTCCCGTCATCAATAATATATCAGTGTTTGTCAGTGAGGACAAAGCAACCTCATGGTTTGTCGAAATTGCATTTGTGTCCGGAGACATGGTAGGGAACACTGGTTGCAGGTTACCATACCGGAACGATGAGAAGAATAACTGTTGATATGGATAAAGGTTCAGCCGTTTCGTGATAATGTTATAATCAATAGGCTTGATGTCTTGCGGGCATTTGGTGACAATAACGATTTGCGCCCGATTCTTGCCGCTAATTGGTTCACGAAGCCGTCCTGCGGGGAGCAAAGTGTCATCACAGAATAATCGGTGATAATCCGTTAACAGAATACTCAATCCCGGTTTGACGTATCGGTGCTGGAAAGCATCGTCCAATAGGATAACATCTATTGAAGGCTTTTGCAGTGCAAGCAACTTTTCTATGCCATGACAACGCTTTTCATCGACAGCTACTGTGACAGACGGGAATTTTTGATGCATCTGGTAAGGTTCGTCGCCAATGCTTCTTGCCGTACTTTCCGGAGTTGCCAATACATAACCTTTCGTGTGCCGTTTATATCCCCGGCTTAATACAGCTATCTTATATTGATTACAAAGAAACTTTATCAGATATTCAGTGTGTGGAGTTTTTCCTGTCCCTCCTACAGCGAGATTACCCACGCTGATGATAGGTATATCAAAACTCTTTGATTGAAGAACTTCCCAGTCAAAGAGTTTATTTCTCATCATTACCACTGCTCCGTAGAGCCAGGAGGCAGGGTAGAGCCACTTATGTATCTTGATAAAGTGTTCGTCCATGTATTACGGTTTATTTAATATTCAGTTCGAACGGAATACGTGCCTGAATCATGGATTGTTCTTGCAGATTTTTCAGTAAACCGAATTGCTGGTAGTACTCGCCTAATTTACTTTTCAGTAATTGTGATTCTACATAATTCGTCGGTTTCGTATCAAGCAGGGAAGACAGGAAATCTTGTTTCTCCGGATAAGAGACAACGGTATAGCCTTCGATACCGGCTTTTGCAACAGCGATATCCAGTGCCTTGTCAATGCCACCTAATTCGTCTACTAATCCCAGTTCTTTAGCAGTTTCCCCAGTCCATACACGGCCTTCGGCAATCTTCTCGATAGCTTCCTTCGTCATGTGACGTCCTTCGGCACAACGAGTTACAAAGGTATCATATCCTTCAGTTATCATCATTTGAAGCAATGATTTCTCATCCTCGTTAAACGGACGCATGATATTTCCGAAATCAGCGAATTTATTCGTTTTTAAGACATCATAACTTAAACCGATTTTATCAGTCAATCCTTTCACATTAGGAATCATACCGAAGATTCCGATAGAACCGGTCAGGGTAGTAGGCTCTGCAACAATCGTATCGGCAACGCAAGAGATATAGTAACCTCCTGACGCGGCATAATCACCCATAGAGACAATGACCGGTTTCTTTGTTTTCAGCTCTTTTACAGCATGCCAGATTTGTTCCGAGGCGAAAGCACTTCCACCTGGAGAATTGACACGGAGTACAACAGCTTTCACATCATCATTATCTTTCAATTTGCGCAGGTCACGAATTACTTTCGAACCGACAATCCCATCTTCGGAAGTTGCAGAGCTCGGATAGTCTGTAATTTCACCGGATGCATAATAAACAGCTACGATATTACCGCTTTTATCTTTCGGCACATTTTTCCTTACGTTCATCATGTCGCCCAATCCTAATATAGGAAGATTATCATCTTCATTGATCTCAACCAATTTCTTAAGATAATTGCGCACATCATTGCGGTAAATCAATGTATCAGCCAATCCGCATTTTACACTCTCTTCTGCCGGATAGAACATGAGCATACGATCTGCATAAACATTCAGTGAGTCTACAGAAATATTACGTGAAGTAGATACCCCTTCCGTAACCTGCCCCCAGATAGAAGTGATAAATGTGGTAACCTGTTCGCGGTTGGCAGGACTCATTTCCGTAGCAATAAACGGCTCTACGGCAGATTTGTAAGTTCCCACCTTGAACACCTGCATCTCAACTCCTATTTTTTGCAGCAGATCTTTGTAGAACAGGGGAGCAGAGGCGATACCCCGCCATTCAATCATTCCTTTGGGATTGAGCAACACCTTATCGGCTGCGCTGGAAAGATAATAAAGTCCCTGCGTATAGGAGTCTGCATAAGCAATAACGAATTTTCCACTTTCTTTGAAGTCGAGCAGTGCGTTGCGGATTTCCTGCAAAGAAGCATAGGAGGTGCCTAATGAGTTTGCCTGTAGATAAATCCCTTTAATATTTTCGTTTTCTTTAGCCTTCTGGATGGAAGAAAGAATATCGTCCAGTCCGTACGTGTTAGATCCGTCACCCAACAACTGTGATAAAATACCCAGCGGATCTTCTTGCGTACGTTCAACCAACGTTCCGTTTAAGTCGAGCATCATTACAGAATTCTTTTTTACGATTGTTTCCGTGTCCGAAGCAGACATGATGCCAAACAACGTTACCATGCTGATTATAAATAATACAATACTTGACAAAATGATACCTGTCACCGTGGCAAGTGTAAATTTCAAGAAATCTTTCATTATACTTATTGTTTTTTGCGCCAGCTTGTTATTAAGCTAACAAAGATAAATAATTGAGTTGATATTTATTCAATAAGTCGTACGAATTTTTGTTTTATCACAGCGAATCCACATAAATAGGAACTTCCTCCATTTAAGATTTAAGTATATTTGTCTGTATCAAATCCTTTTAAATGAGAAGAAATCTCTAATTTTGTGGCACAACTATTAATACATTGAATAATACTATCATGAAAAAACTCACATCTATCCTTTTATTGCTTTTGTTTGTATGGACGGTACAAGCGCAAACTGCTCGTGAAGAGATCCGTGCAAACCGGTATTTATCCGCTAATAATTATTATGCATATCCCACGCCTACTGCCAAGCAGACAGCTGCTCCTAAGGGGTACGAACCTTTTTATATCAGCACATATATGCGTCATGGTTCACGGTATTTGATTGATCCGAATGATTATCGTTTCCCCAAGCAAACTTTATTAAAAGCCGACTCTTTAAACAAACTTACTGCAACAGGTAAAAACACACTGGATATTGTTTTGCGCATGGCTGATATGGCGGAAGGTCGTCTTGGTGAACTGACTTCGGTGGGAGCACGCCAACACAGAGGAATTGCAAAGCGTATGTATACTAATTTCCCACAGATATTTGCGGATGGAACAGAAGTGGATGCCCGTTCCACAGTTGTCATCCGGTGTATATTATCCATGACATCCGAATGCCTCCAATTGCAGGCGATGAATCCTAATCTATGTATCAAGAATGATGCAAGTTACCATGATATGTATTACATGAATCCTCCTGCTAAGGATTTGAGTAAAATAGCTAGTTCCGATAAAGTGAAAAAGGTTCAGAAAGATTTTGAGGCTACCCATGTACGTCCGGAACGGTTGATGAAAACATTGTTTACAGACGAAGCGTATGTAAAAGCAAACGTTGATGAAGCGCGCCTGATGAGACGTCTTTTTGATTTGGCTTGTAATATGCAGAGTCATGATACAGATATGCAGCTATATTCTCTTTTCACGGATGAAGAGTGTTATGATCTATGGAGTTGTAACAACTTATATTGGTATCTGACACACGCTTGTTCTCCTGTAACGGATGGTTTGATGCCCTATCGGGAAGCCGACTTGTTGCGTAATATTTTAGATAGGGCAGATGCTGCTTTGAAAGAAGGTAAGAACCAGGCCACTTTAAGATTTGGTCATGAGTCTTGTCTGTTACCGTTAGTCGCTTTATTGGAACTGAATCATTATGGAGAATCTTACCCTGACGTAGAAAAGTTATCCGAACAATGGAGAGCGTATGATATTTTCCCGATGGCTAGTAACGTGCAATTCGTCTTTTTCCATAAAAAAGGAAGTAACGATGTATTGGTAAAAGTATTACTTAATGAAAAGGAAGCTAAACTACCGGTGAAAACAGACGTAGCTCCTTATTACCACTGGAAAGATGTAGAAAGCTACTATCGTGAAAAATTAGATAAATATCAGCATATATAATGCGACATTAACTTAACATTATTATATTTACCATGAGAAGAAAAACCCCTTTTATGGCTGCAACTCTGGCAGCAGGCTTGTTTTTTTATTCTTCTTGTACTCCGGCTGAAAAGACGGATACAAAAGATTATACTCAATACGTTAATACCTTTATCGGTGGCGCAGACAACGGGCATACATTTCCCGGCGCATGTTATCCTTTCGGTATGATACAGACCAGCCCTGTGACGGGTGCAGTCGGTTGGCGTTACTGTTCTGAATATGTTTATGAGGATTCTCTGGTTTGGGGATTTACACAGACACATTTGAATGGAACAGGCTGTATGGATTTAGGCGATATTCTGGTGATGCCGGTCACGGGTACACGTGTCCGTGCATGGGATGCTTATCGTAGTCATTTCCCTAAAGACAAAGAAGCGGCTACTCCGGGATATTACACTACGGAACTTTCCGATCCGCAGGTAAAAGCGGAACTGACTGCCTCTATACATGCTGCCCTTCATCGCTATACTTATCACAAGGCTGATTCTGCCTCTATATTGATTGACTTGCAACATGGCCCTGCATGGAGAGAAGAACAATATCATTCACAAGTCAACAGTTGTGAAGTGAACTGGGAAGATGCTCAAACACTGACAGGACATGTCAATAACACGGTATGGGTCAATCAAGATTATTTCTTTGTGATGAAATTCAACCGTCCGGTAGTCGATTCACTTTATCTTCCGATGGGCGAAACAGAAAAAGGAAAACGCATCATTGCCTCTTTTGACATGCAGCCGGGAGACGAGCTGATGATGAAAGTGGCTCTTTCCACCACCAGCATAGACGGGGCTAAAAAGAATCTGGAAGCAGAAATTCCTGCCTGGGATTTTGAAGGAGTAAGAGCTACCGCCCACAATGAATGGAATAACTATTTGAGCCGTATTGAAATAGAGGGTACCGATGATGAAAAGACAAATTTCTATACTTGTTTCTACCACGCATTGATTCAGCCTAATCAAATTTCGGACGTAGATGGTATGTATCGTAATGCCGCCGACTCTATTGTAAAAGCCGGAACTGGTGCTTTCTATTCTACATTCTCTTTGTGGGATACTTACCGTGCCGCTCATCCATTTTATACATTGGTGATTCCCGAACGTGTGGACGGTTTTGTGAATTCTCTCATCGAACAGGGTGAAGTGCAAGGCTTCCTGCCTATTTGGGGATTGTGGGGAAAAGAGAATTTCTGTATGATTGGTAATCATGGCGTATCAGTCATTGCCGAGGCTTATCGCAAAGGATTCCGTGGCTTTGACGCTGAACGTGCTTTCAATATAATAAAGAAGACGCAGACTGTATCTCATCCGTTGAAGTCTGATTGGGAGGTTTATACGAAATATGGTTATTTTCCGACAGATCTGATAAAAGCAGAATCTGTATCTTCCACTTTAGAATCTGTATATGATGATTATGCTGCTGCCGATATGGCACGTCGTATGGGTAAAGAGGAAGATGCCGCTTACTTCGCGAAACGTGCTGACTATTATAAGAATCTTTTCGATCCGGAGACGAAGTTCATGCGTCCGCGCAAAGCTGACGGAACTTGGAAAGCTCCGTTTAACCCAAGTGCATTGGCACATTCTGAAAGTGTCGGTGGAGATTATACGGAAGGAAATGCATGGCAATATACTTGGCATGTACAACATGATGTGCCAGGATTAATCCAGTTGTTTGGGGGAGAAAAACCTTTCTTGAATAAATTAGACTCATTGTTTACGGTTAAGCTAGAAGGTGAAAGTTTGGCAGATGTTACTGGATTAATCGGGCAATATGCTCATGGAAATGAGCCAAGCCATCATGTTACTTATTTGTATGCACTGGCTGGTCGTCCGGAACGTACACAGGAATTGGTTCGTGAAATATTTGATACTCAATATAAAAACAAACCCGACGGACTTTGCGGAAATGATGATTGCGGACAGATGTCTGCTTGGTATATGCTTAGTGCGATGGGATTCTATCCGGTAGATCCGGTAAGTGCGGAATATGTATTCGGTGCTCCACAGTTGCCGAAGATGACCTTGCATTTGGCCGATGGCAAGACTTTCACAATTATTGCGGAGAATTTGTCGAAAGAACATAAATATGTAGATAGTATTACATTGAATGGCGAACCATATACAAAGAAAACGATCTCACATGAAGATATTGTAAAAGGTGGTACACTGGTGTATAAGATGAAGTAATAAATTCTCAAGCATTCTCACTGCGATGAGAAAAAATACTCATCGCAGTGAGAATTTTTTCTCATTCCTATGAGAATTTTTTCTCATAGTATTGAGAATTATCCCTTGTCAGAGCATACGGAAACGGCGTTTTACACAGACTGAAACTACCTTTATTGCATAGTCCTGCTCACCTCTATACGCTGCTTTTCAAACTTCTCATTATTGGTGTTGCGGTTACTAACCTCTTTACAGCGAATAGGTGCACTCATTTCAAGCAAGCGCAAAATCTCATTTAAAGATTCACCTTCAAAAGTCGCTTTATAGGAATACTTTCCTAATTCAGCGTCTTTCAGAATAAATTCCACGTTATAAGTCTGTCCCAAACGCTTGAATACATATTCCAGCGGGTCATCTCTAAAAATGAGTATTCCATCTTTCCATGAGCACCATTTATAAGTATTGGTCTTATTGACGTTATATAGAGCAGTGCCTAGATTATAGTCAATCTTCTCTCCCGGTGAAAGGGAAATCGTCTTTTTCTGGTCAAGAGTAACTGCGACCTTTCCTTTTACTAACGTCACTGCTGCTACATGATCCGGAGCGTATGCGTTCACATTGAATGCAGTGCCGGTAGCTTCTACAGTCAGTTGTTTCGTTTTTACGATGAAGGGATGCTCCTTGTCGGATTCTACTTCAAAATAGGCTTCACCCTGCATCGAAACAACTCTTTGCTTATCACTGAATTGAGTCGGATACTTTAAAGAACTTCCGGCGTTTAGCCAAACCTTAGAACCGTCAGGCAGATTAACTACCGACCAAGTGCCATAAGGAGTGAATAACTCCTGATAAGTCTCTGCAATTTGAGAAGCGGGTTTAAAATAAAGATAAGCAGATACTATCAGTAAAGGAAGAAGTAAGATGGCTGCCACTTGCTGCCAATAGTGCAGGAAGGACAACTTAGGACGAACGGAAACCGCCGGCTGGTGTTGATGGAGAATCTGCTCCATTACTTTTCTGTGCGCACTGTCCACATCTATCTCTTCCGGATTAAAAGCCGGGTGACTGATCTCCCATACGTTCTTTTGTGCCAGAAAGCTTTTGTAGTTTTCTGGAGTAGCTGATATCCAATCATCCAGTACCTTGATGTCCTCTGGTGTAGCCTCTTTCGAGAGATATCTGGAGATTATAATTTCTATGTCTGAATCTTTATTTATCATATGCATTTTACCTTATATATAATAGACGTTTCAGAAAGAAAATCCCACATCCATTAGTGGAAAAGAAAGAAAAAAAGTAGTAAATAAAAATCTTTTAATAAGATGCGAAGCTGCTTCAACGCTTTGCTGATACGTACTTCTACCGTTCTGACAGAGATATTCAGGCGATTGGCAATTTCCTGATATTTAATATTTTCTAATCGGCTCATCTCGAACACTTCTCTTTCTTGAGGAGGTAATTGTTCCAATGCATTTTTAAGTTGCCGGCATAAATCAGAATACAGTATGTAGTTTTCTGTCGTATCTGTATTTATAGAACCCGATTTAAGTTCGTAAGCAATGTGCTCATCTATAATCCTGCGATGGCGTAATTCGTCCAGACAGTAATTCCTGACCGCTTTCAGTAAATATGATTTTAGTGAGTTCTCAATTACCAATGATTTCCGGTCATTCCATAGTTTGAGAAAGATATTTTGCACAATATCTTCACAGGTAGATTTCTCCGGAATGTAAGTACCGCCAAACAATACCAAATCTTTATAATAAATATGGAATAGTCGGGTAAAAGCCTGTTTATCATCCTGTTTTAGTGCTATTACCAGAAAACGGTTGTCGGAAGTCTGTTGTTGGATATTCGGCATAGTATTGTACTAAAGGTTCTATTGTCGGGGGTAAAAATAGAAAGATTATTTGGGATAAACGATAGTTTGAAGAAAAAATAATGCAGATGAAAAAATAATGCGATATCCAATGTGGCTTTTATTTTTAGAAACGTCTTATTGATAGAAACGAGAGAAAAACACATTTATTAACCTTTAAATAATACAAGCCATGAGAAAGACATAATCAGTGAATTCAGCTTCCGACAACTGATAAAAAAAGGAAGGTCTGACTCACCTTCCTTTCCAAAGATTCAGTTATTCGTTAATCAACTTATTTGTAGAACCAATAACCAAACATGTAAAGGTATGAAACTTATTTCAATTAGAAAAATGAAAAAGAGAATTAATGTACCTGCGAGTGTAAAAATGGGGAGAATCTGTGCTATATGGTTGTTTTGTATAGCTTTGCAAGCTATCAGTATACCTATCCTGGCACAATCCGCCAAAATTACATTGCGACTGAAGAATGTGACTGTAGAGGAGGTCTTGACTAGTATCGAAAATCAGACAGAATATCGTTTTTTATACAACAAAGATATTGTTGATGTAAGCCGTATCGTAAGTATTTCTGTGAAAAATGAATTGATGACTCTGGTACTGGATAGACTTTTTAAAGGCGAAGGAGTATCTTATACGATTGAAAAACGTCAGATTGTATTAAACAAAGTTTCATCTCGGGCACAGGATAACAAACAGCCGGTCAAGGTGACAGGCAAAGTAGTGGACGAATCCGGAGAGGTTCTTCCGGGAGTGACTGTGATGATAGAAGGGGCTACTCAAGGAACCATTACCGGTATAGATGGCAATTACCAGTTGCAAGTTCCGGAAGGCTCGACACTGAAATTTACTTCAATAGGTTACACTACATATACGCAAAAAATTACCCGACCGATGACGTTGAATGTGACGATGAAAGAGGATTCGAAACAGTTGGATGAAGTTGTTGTGGTAGGGTATGGAACGACCACCCGTAAGAATCTGACAACTTCCATTGCAACGGTAAAAACGGAAAAAATATCGCGAGCCGCAACAAGTAATATGTCACAGATGTTGCTTGGGCGGGCTGCCGGACTGGAAGCTACGTTGACAAGCCCGCAACCGGGTGGAGCAGTTGACCTTTCAATTCGTGGGGCAGGTACTCCTATCTTTATAGTGGATGGCGTAATGATGCCTTCCACTTCTTTAGAGGTTGGAAACGGAAATCAGGTTATGCCCAACTCTATCAATCGTTCGGGATTGGCCGGACTTAATCCTGCCGATATTGAATCTATCGAAGTGTTAAAGGATGCATCTGCCTCCATTTATGGAATTGGTGCAGCCAATGGTGTCGTATTAATTACTACAAAGAAAGGTACTGAAACTCGTCCCCAAATCACTTATGAAGGAAATTATTCTATCGTGAAAAACTATCCGTATCTGGAACCTTTGAGTGGGGAAGAATATATGAATGTTGCCAACATTTTCAATAAAGAAAACTATTTATTTACGAACGGTATGTATCCTTACGGTGATAAACCTTTTGATAATAAATGGGTACCTCAATTCTCACCTCAACAGATAGCTGCCGCTCAAACAACAGACTGGCTGGATTGTGTATTAAAGGATGGTAACATCAATAATCATAATATCACAATTACGGGTGGTTCTAAACTGCTGAAATATTATCTGTCCGGAAATTATTACAAACAGGAAGGTACGGTAGAAAACTCCGCTATGGAACGTTATGCTCTTCGGACAAACATTTCTTCACAATTGCTTCCATTTCTTAAGTTGACAGCAATTGTCAATGTAAATGAGAATGAATATACAAACTCAACTTCCGGTGGCGGTGGTGGTGGAAATGGGTACGATGCCATACAATCAGCATTGACTTATCCTTCTTATTTACCAATCAGAGGTGAGGACGGAAAGCCTACCTTATATTCAAATTACCCTAACCCGGCGGAAATGATAAAAGTTAGTGACCGGACTAAAACAAGCGGTTATTATCTAAACTTTGCTGCCGATGTGGATATAATCAAAGATATGTTGTCCTTCCGTTTGATGTATGGCATTAATAAGGAGAATGCTAATCGTAATCTGTATATTCCTTCTGATATATATTTTATGGACATGTATAAATCAAGAGGGCATTTGGGATATGTTGAACGTAGAAACCAAACTATGGAAGGCACATTGACTTTCAAAAAACAGTTTGGAGATTTGTTACGTGTCGATGCCGTAGTCGGTATGGGAAGATATACGAACGATTCAAATGGACTTGAACTTGACTACGAACAGATTAACGATCACATTGCAGCTGATAAGGTGGAAGCTGCGGAAGGCGCTTTCTACCCGACTTCTTTCAGGGCAGCCGATGAACGTCGTTCTCAATTTGCCAGGGCAAGTGTGGATGTGCTCGACAGATATGTAGTTGCCGCTACTATTCGTCGCGATGGAACGGATAAGTTTTTCCCGGGAAAGAAATATGCCTATTTCCCTTCAGTATCATTGGCTTGGAAATTATCTAACGAGCCGTTTATGAAGCATATATCATGGATTGACCAGTTGAAGATTCGTGGTAGTTATGGACAGACAGGTAATGATAATCTGGGTAGTTCGCTTTATGGCACTTTCAGTCTGGCAGCCCAATATATCAAGTTCTCTAACAATTCAGTGACTTATGTACCCTATCTGCTTAGCGGTCCTGATTACCCGAATGTTACCTGGGAAAAGACTACCATGAAAAATATAGGTATAGACTTTTCAGTTCTGAAAGATAGAATCTGGGGAAGTTTTGATATGTTCCGCAATGATGTAACCAACTTGCTGGGATATGACTCTGCCTCTCCGCTTAGTATGACATCTTCCGTCCCGATGAATTATGGACATTATGTACGTTACGGATGGGATGCGACTATCAACTCACTAAACTTTGAAATCCCCCGTGTGTTTAAGTGGACCTCACAATTGACCTTATCACATCATAATGCCGTTTGGAAAGAACGGATGCCCAACTATTATTATGAAGAATATCGAATCCGCAAGAACGAACCGGTGAATGCTTATTATTACTATGAAACGGAAGGCGTTATCAACATAGATAAAAGTAATATGCCCGAATCGCAGAAATCTTTGCCGGCAGATGCGCAACAGCCCGGTTATCCGATTATTAAGGATGCAAATGGGGATAACAAAATAACGATTGATGATGTGAAGATGCGGAATACACTTCCAAAAATTCACATAGGCTTTGGAAATACATTTGTATACAAAGATTTTGATCTGGATGTATTTATGTATGGACAATTCGGACGTACACGCTATAACTATGCATATCGTTGGGCACTTGTCGGAGATGTGTATTACACGAGTCCCAAGAATTCGAACAAATATGTATATACTATCTGGAATTCTCAAACCAATCAGAATGGAAACCGGCGTGGTATTGCTTCAACAAAGGCTGTCGCTTTGCCTGGTAACGTAGGTTTTGAGGAAGATTATCAGAATGCTTCGTTCGTACGTGTCAGGAATATCACTTTAGGATATAACCTTTCAGGAAAGAAGCTGGGAAGAGTAGGTGATTATGTGAGTTCTATCAGAGTTTTTGTCGACTGTCAGAATCCGTTTACTTTTACCAAGTTTGTAGGTGTCGATCCTGAAATAAAGACGGGTGGCGACGGCTCCAAAGCGGAGTATCCGATGACGAGAACATACTCCTTCGGAGCAAAAATATGTTTCTAAGAAAACCTGTAACGAAAGAAAAGATTGAAAATATGAACAAGAATAAATTATTTAAGGTGTTTGTCATGATTGCATTTATCATGTGCAGTTGTGAGGATAATTTTGATCCGAAGATGTATGGCACGTTGAATGTTTCTAATTATCCGGTGACTGAAGCCGAATACGAATCATTTATGATGACCTGCTATATGCCTTTTACAACAACATGGACCTATTGGATCGGTGCCGGAACAAGTGGCAATCAGCACGGTTGGTATATCCCTGCCGGAGGTGTACTGAAGTTCTTTGATTATCCGACAGATGAGGTGGCTGTGTGGAATAATGGTTGGGGAGGCGGATATTATTTCCTTTCTAAAGCCGATTTCAGTCAGTGTGTTTATTACGCAAGCGGTACATTAAGCGATGAAAACCCGAACCACTTTCCGAAAGTAAGTGAGATTTCCTACTTCACCAATGTGATCGGCACACTGGAGAAGGCTTCTACCGAAGTGGTCTCTGAAGAGCGTAAAAGAGAATTTATTGCTGAAGCCCGTCTTTGTCGTGGATTGATGATGTATTATCTATTGCATGTATATGGTCCTGTTCCTTTGATTGTCGATCCGAACGACCTGATTAATCCTTCAAAACTGGAAAATCTGGTACGTCCGACATTGCAGCAAATGACGGAGTGGATTATGGCTGACTTTGAGTATGCTTATCAGTATATTGCAGATACGCAGCCGGAACAGGGACGTTACAATAAAGACTATGCACGTGTATGCATCATGCGGCATTGCCTGAATGAAGGCTATTATATGTCCGGTTATTATCAGAAAGCGATTGATATGTATAACGAGTTGAAGGGACGGTATAGTCTTTTCAAGAAAGGGGACAATCCTTATATCGAGCAATTTAAAAATGCCAATAACTTTAATTCGGAAGTGATTATGGCTGTCAGTTGTGATGAAACGGCGGATGGTACGAATAAGTCCGGCAACTTTAATCCGCTGATGATGCTCGCTACTCCCGATAATGCAGCCAGAGTGGACGATCAGGGAAATCCGACTCCTTTCTATCTGCAAGGGCAGGGATGGGGACAAACTTTCAACGTGTCTCCGAAATTTTGGGATACGTATGATCCTTCGGACAAACGTCGTGAAGTGATCCTTACTAAATATTATACGACTGCAGGAACCTGGATTGACCGGAATACTACTACATGGGATGGGTTTATCATTAATAAATTTCCGGTGGAAACAGCTACGGCTTTTCAGGGGACTGATATACCGTTAGCCCGTTGGGCAGATGTATTGCTCATGTATGCGGAAGCCGAAGTACGTAAAAACAATGCAGCTCCGTCTGCTGACGCTATTGCTGCGGTCAATGAGGTGCGTAAGCGTGCTGGACTGGGGGAGCTTCCGTCATCGGCAACAGCGAATGTTGAAGCTTTCCTGGATGCTTTACTTACGGAAAGAGGACATGAAATGTTGTATGAAGGGATGCGTAAAATAGATCTCATCCGTTTTAATCAGTATGCGCAGCGTACAGCGAAGATCAAAGGAGTGGCTCCTACACATCAATATGTGCCTATTCCTAATTATGCGGTTCAACAAGCTTCGGAATCTTATGGAAAAGTGTTGGTACAGACATTTGAACGTGAGGGATGGAAAGCGGATCTTGCGGCAGCTCGCAATTAATGTCATCATTCATTATTGTTAAACTAGAGATCTTAAGAAAAATGAAAAAGATATATGTATTATTCATGTCGTCGTTATTGCTCCTTTCGTGTGCAAAAGATGATGTTAGTAAGCCAAGTGAATGGCCGGAGTGGCCTACACCTTCAAAACCTAAAAT
>OBAI01001675.1_pt1 | contig 16091 bp, 14 predicted proteins | sample 1517461 | NCBI WGS metagenome assembly OBAI01 (sample SAMN04571696, study PRJEB22368) | human gut metagenome | biome: human gut; material: stool | host: Homo sapiens | place: Luxembourg | collected 2012-06-29
CCATTCTGCACACCACCTCTACATCATCTTTGTGCTTGTTATTATAGACGATACACCTATAATTGTCAATAAATAAAGACATTAAGAGCGGCGTGTCTGCGATGATTCTCTACTTCATTGTGCGCTGACCATCTTACCGATATGCATCCGGTCTTAGAGGTCTTTGTTGATTGCGCCGCAAAGGGGACAGATTACAGCTTCTGTGTTCATTGGATGCTCATCTCCGCCCTAAGGATTTGATAAACTGAAAAGAGGTTGGTATCAAAATGTGATACCAGCCTCTTCAATAAAAAGTTTCAAATTATTTAGGAAAGACGAGCAATAAAAAGTATCCGAGAGCGTAAAGTCCGCCATAAAGCAGGCCAAATCAGCCGAGAATTTAGTTCAAGTCCTGCCTAACGCTCTTAATTGGCTTTGTGTATCTATAAAACACGCTTTGAAAAAATGAGCCATAAAAACGGTGAAACCCCTGATTTCTCAAGGGTTTCAGGTGAGTGTATCTATTTTGGTCACTCAAGATGGTTGCGGGAGGAGGACTTGAACCTCCGACCTCCGGGTTATGAGCCCGACGAGCTACCAGCTGCTCTATCCCGCGATATGGAATTGTGGAAATACTGGTGCCGGTGACCGGACTCGAACCGGTACAGTATCGCTACCGGGGGATTTTAAGTCCCCTGTGTCTACCTATTCCACCACACCGGCGGATATCGGCAACGATTAATATACCATATTTCGGTCACCGTGTCAACACCTGAAACGAAAAAATATAGCGAATGTTCCGTCGAACGGCGGCGAGGGGAGAAGTTTCGATGGACAAGCCCCGGTGCGTTTGCTATACTGAGAGCAGAATTTCCGCTCTTGCCGGCTTGTTCCGGCGAGGGGAGAGGAGCCGAGACTATGCCGCACATCATCGAAGTGACCGACCTGGCCGCGCCGGAGCTGGACGTCTACGCCCGCCTGACCGAGGCGCAGCTGCGAAACCGTCTGGAGCCGGACAAGGGCGTTTTCATCGCCGAGAGTCCCAAGGTCATCGCCACCGCGCTCGACGCAGGCTATGAGCCGCTCTCGCTTTTGATGGAGCGGCGGCACATCGAGGGCGACGCGCAGCCCATCCTTGCGCGCTGCGGCGGCATTCCCGTCTACACCGCCGAACGCGAAACGCTCGCACGGCTGACGGGCTTTGAACTCACGCGCGGGGTGCTGTGCGCCATGCGCCGGCCAAGGCTCCCGAGCGTGGAGGAGGTCTGCGCGAGGGCGCGGCGCGTGGCGGTGCTTGAGGGCATCGTGGACCACACGAATGTGGGGGCGATCTTCCGCTCGGCGGCGGCGCTCGGTATCGACGCGGTGCTGGTGACGCCGACCTGCTGCGACCCCTTTTACCGCCGCGCGGTGCGCGTGAGCATGGGCACGGTCTTTCAGGTGCCGTGGGCACGCATCGGCGAGGACGCCGCCGACTGGCCGCAAAAGGGCGTCGAGCGTCTGCACGCGCTCGGCTTCCGGACCGCGGCGATGGCGCTGACGGACGACTCCGTAAGCATTGACGACGCGCGGCTCGCTGCCGAGCCGCGGCTGGCGATCGTGCTCGGCACGGAGGGCGACGGCCTTTCGCCGCGCACCATTGCCGCGTGCGACTACACGGTGAAGATCCCCATGGCGCACGGCGTGAATTCGCTCAACGTGGCGGCGGCGAGCGCCGTGGCATTCTGGCAGCTTCGGACAAAATGAGGACCGAATACCAAAGCCTATAAGAAAACGCTCCGACCGAAAATCGGTCGGAGCGTTTTTATCGGCGGAAGCAGTGCGCGGAGCCTTGCGCTCAAGCGGTCTTCCTGCTCTGCACGGAGCGGATGACCAGCAGCGTGCCGATGACCATGACCACGCCGATGGCGAGGCTGATGACCACGTTGCGGATGAACGCTGCGAGGATGTAGTTCACAAAGCAGATGGCAGCCACGGTGACGGCGTAGGGGATCTGCGTGGAGACATGGTCAATGTGGTTGCAGTTTGCGCCGGCGGACGCCATGATGGTGGTGTCGGAGATGGGGGAGCAGTGGTCGCCGCAGACCGCACCGGCGAGACAGGCGGAAATGCCCATGATCTGCAGGTCGGGAGCCGCGTTGAAGATAGGAAGCACGATGGGGATGAGAATGCCGAAGGTGCCCCAGCTGGTGCCGGTGGCGAAGGCCAGCAGGCAGGCGACCACGAAGATGATAGCGGGCAGCAGCATGAAGAGGCCTTCGGACGCCTGCTTCATCAGACCCTCCACATAATCGGCGGCGCCGAGGAGACCCGTCATGCTCTTGAGGGAGACGGCGAAGGTGAGGATCAGAATGGCGGGGACCATGGCGTTGAAGCCCTTGGTCATGCAGCCCATAGCGCCCTTGAAGGTGATGACACGGCGCGCGCAGAGGTAGATGATGGACAGGACCAGCGCAATCAACGCGCCCCAGGGCAGACCCACAAAGGCATCAGTATCACCGAAGGCTGCGATGAAGTCGCCCGCGTTGGTCTCAGGATCCCAGAAGCCGCCGACGTAGATGAGGCCGATGACGCAGAAGATGATGAGCAGGATGATGGGAATGAGCATATCCCACATATTCGCGCGGGAGGAGCCCTCCTCCTGCTCCTCGCTCAGCGCGCCGAGGTCGCCGGTCTGGGCAGCCTTGAGCTCTGCCGCGGCCATGGGACCGTAGTCCACACCGAGAACGACCATGGTGATGACAAACACGATGGTGAGCAGAGAGTAGAAGTTATAGGGAATGGCCTCGATGAAAAGCTGAATGCCGGACACGCCGGTGTCGAGCTTCGCGGCGACGCCAGAGACGGCGGCCGCCCACGAGGAGATCGGCGCGATCATGCAGATCGGCGCGGCGGTGGCGTCAATGAGGTAGGCGAGCTTCACACGGGAGATGCGCTGGCTGTCGGTCACGGGGGTCATGACGGAGCCGACGGTGAGGCAGTTGAAGTAGTCGTCGATGAAGATCAGCACACCGAGGGCGAAGGTGGCGAGCAGCGCGCCGGCCTTGGAATGGATGTGGCTCGCGGCCCAGCGGCCGAACGCGGCGGAGCCGCCGGTGGCGTTGACGAGCGCGACCATCACGCCGAGGATCACGAGGAAGAGGAAGATGCCGGCGTTATCGGCGATGGCGGCGGTCAGACCGTCGTTGATGATGGTGTCGAGCGCGCCGATGGGGCTGAAGTCCGTGGCGAGCAGGGCGCCGACGACGATGCCGATGAAGAGGGAGGAGTAGGTCTCCTTCGTCAGCAGGGCAAGGCCGATGGCGACGATCGGGGGAACGAGGGACCAGAAGGTGTTGACAAACATGAGGGATTCTCCTTTCGTGCGTCTGCACAAAAAATTTAAGCCATGATGCTTCCATCATGACTTAAACACAACACCCTTTGCAAATACGCTTTCGGTCGTATTCCGATCATGACAGCTCTCCGCCTTTCGGCGACAGTCCGACGGATGTTATCCCCCGGCCCGGTGAACGCACGCACAGGAATCCGTGTGTCCCCTCGGCGGCCGCCCCTTTCGCTCTCCGGTTCCTGCCGGTCATGCAGAGCTACTGATGTTGGCCGCGCCTCTATCAAGACTTATTAAAAACAAGGACAGTATACACCCTCACAGCGTTTTGTCAAGAGAAAATGTAAAATTTTTGTGTCTTTTTTTGGTCATTCCGCGAATTCTGCCGCTTTCGGTGGGGTTCAGCTCTGCGGTCCCATGCAGAAGCCACGCGCAAGACAGCGTCCCAGCATCTGCACGAAGGTCACATGGCCCACGTCCTCGCCCGCGAGGATGGGCAGCTCGGCGACCGTGTTCCCCGCCGCGTCGCGCACCGTGAGCTGCCCGAGCGTGTCGCCCGCGTATACCGGCGCGGCGACGCTTTCTGCCAGCGCGACTTCCTTCGTCAGGCCGTTTGCCAGCGTCTTTTCCACCAGCAGGGTGTTCTCGCTCGTGAGCACCGGTTGCACCGTGCCGCGCACGCCGAGCGTCACCGGTACGGGCGGCAGCACCTCGTCGGGCGTGACGGTCACGAGCGACCAGGTCGAAAAGCCGTAGTTGAGCAGGCTCTTGGCGTCGGAGAAGCGCTCGTCGCTCGTCTTGCCCTTGAGCACGACCGCGATGAGCTCCATGCCGTTTTTCTCCGCCGTCGCGCTCAGGCAATAGCCCGCCGAGCCGGTCGAGCCGGTCTTGAGGCCGGTCGCGCCGTCGTAGAAGCGGATGAGCTTGTTTGTATTTACGAGCATGGACTCTCCGCCGCGCAGCGAATCCATCCAGACGGTCGTGAATTGCCGGATGTCGGGGTGCCTGAGGATCAGCTCGCGCGACATGAGCGCGATGTCATAGGCGCTTGTGAGATGCCTCTCGGCGGGCAGGCCCGTGCAGTTGACAAAGTGCGTGTCGTTCATGCCGAGCTCCTGCGCCCGCGCGTTCATGCGCTCCACGAAGGCGTCCTCGCTGCCGGCAAGATGCTCGGCGAGCGCCACCGCCGCGTCGTTGCCCGAGACGATGCACACAGCCTTGAGCAGGTCGCGCACCGTCATCTGTTCGTTCTCCTTGAGCCAGATCTGGCTGCCGCCCATGCCAGCCGCGTGCGCCGAGCCCGTCACCACGTCGTCGTAGGAGAGCGCGCCGGAGTCGATGGCCTCCATCACCAGCAGCAGCGTCATGATCTTCGTCACGCTCGCCGGCTCGCGCGGCGTGTGTTCATCCTGCGCGAAGAGCACCGTGCCGGTCTGCTTTTCCATCAACAGCGCGCTCGGACAGCTCACCGCCGGCCCCACCGCCGCGGCGCTGACGCACAGGGCGAAGGCTGCCAGCAGAGAAAATACCGTTCGTTTCATGGGATGCACTCCTTTTTATGTCCTTTGCCCCATCCTATGCCGCCCGCCGGGGGCATATACGGAAAACTGTGCCGGCAGGCAAATTTCGCCTTGCATTGCGCGGGGAAGTCTGCTATAATAGCCTCACTTTGCAGGGTTAGTACATCGGTAGTGCATCGGCTTCCCAAGCCGAGAAGGCGGGTTCGATTCCCGTACCCTGCTCCAAAAAAGAAGCGGCTTGCAATGCAAGCCGCTTCTTTTTTGGAATCCCGGATCGGGAATTGAAATGCTTGGGCGAAGTGAATTCGCCCTCCGTCAAGGTTTTGCCGCGCAAAACGCTTGCGGCGGCGCACTCGCGCCGGCAGACGAAAACGCGCGAAGCGGCTTGCAATGCAAGCCGCTTCTGCTTTACTTGAAATACGCCACCAGCAGGTCGACGCAGGCGCCGTAGCTCTTGACGCCGATGGTGCCGTAGCTCTTGAGAAAGCCGTCGTAGACGGCGTTGGAGACCGTGTCCGCCAGTCCCTCAAACTGTGCCCAGTAGGCGCCGGAAGCGCGCAGGTCGGCGACCACGCGCTCGTCAAGCGTTTCGCGCACGGCGCGCCAGCGCTCCGCGTCGGCGGAATAGAGCGCGTTGGCAAGGTAGATGTAGCCCGACAGCGCGCCCGCGTAGCGGTAGGCGGCGTCGCCGCAGCGCAGGCAGGCGAGCACGGCGAGAAAATTGCACTCCTGCTCGCTCGCGATGCCGCGGCGGTGAGAAAGCTCATGCGCGACGGTGGTGGGCAGCGTCGCGGCGGGGAAATCGACGTTTACATTGCACTCGCCCGTGAACGGGAAGTAGAAGCCGGTGAAGCCCATCGCGCTCATCACGCGGGAAAAGCGCATGGTCTTGGGCGGCACGTCGGTCATTTCGAGGAACGGAAATTCCTCATACAGATTTTCGTAGATCTTCGGCGCGTAGGCGAGGATCTCCGCGCGGTCGCCGGCAAAGGCGCCGTCGGCGGCGCGGGGGACGTCTCCGGCGTATTCGTTCACCAGTGCGGCGAATTGCCGCGTCACGCGCTCGAGGTCGTCGACGGCGACCGGCCCGACATCGATGCCGCTTTTGTCGGTGAAGCTGTCAGCGTAGTAATTCGCACCCCAGAGCAGGCAAAAGAGCACATAGACGGTCAAAACCGCGTTCCCAAGCCCAAGCACGAGCGCGTAGACTGTGCCGCTTCTGTGCCGCTGCGCGCGACGGCGCGCACACCCAGCACGAGGAAGGCGAGAAAGCCCAGCGCCGCGAGGACGTACAGCCCCTCCGCGACGGAGAAGGGGACGCACTCGCACAGCTGTCCGATCGCGCGCCGCAGCGGATTCGTGAAGCCCTCCGTCAGGGCGTTCATAGCGCCTCGGCTTTGACGCGCGAGCAAAAAGGCCGCAAGAAACGCAAGGTCCGCGAGCAGCCAGAGATGCAGTTTTTTATGGCGAAGAAGCAGCACTTTCATCTTTTCAGTCGGCGGCAGAGAGCAGCTCGCGCGTGTAGGCGTGCTGCGGGTGGTCGAAAAGCTCCTGCACCGTGTTTTCCTCCACGATGCGCCCGTCCTTCATCACCATCACACGGTCGCAGAGCTGATAGACCACGTTGAGGTCGTGCGAGATAAAGAGGAACGAGATGCCCAGCTCGTCGCGCACCGTGCGCATCAGCTCTAAAATCTGACGCTGAATGGTCACGTCCAGCGCGCTGACCGGCTCGTCGGCGATGATGAGCCGCGGCTTTTGGATGAGCGCTACCCCGATGGAGACGCGCTGGCGCTGCCCGCCGGAAAGCTCGTTCGGCCTGCGCGTCAGGCACTCGGCGGGAAGTCCGACCTTTTCGGCGATCTCCGCGACGCGGCGGCGCCGCTCAGCGGCGTCGTACTTGCCGTAGATGCGCAGCGGCTCCTCTAAGCTCCAGCCGACGGTGTAGGCGGGGTTGAGCGAGGAGTAGGGGTCCTGAAAGATCATCTGCGGACGCTTGGTGTAGTGGATGATCTCGCCCGTGTGGGTCTTGACCAGACCGAGGATATTCTTCACCAGCGTGGTTTTGCCGGTGCCGCTTTCACCTACAAGCCCCAAAATTTCGCCGCGGCGGAGCGTGAAGCTCACGTCGTGCAGCACGGTATGGTCGTGCCGCCGCCCATGCTCATCGGTGTCGCGGTACCAGCTTGTAAGGCTTTTGACTTCTAAAACAAGGTCGTCCATGGCGTTAACCTCTGCGCACGCGGCGCGGGATGGCGTTGATGAGCTCGGCGGTGTAGGGGTGCTGCGGCGCGGTGAAAAGCTGCTCGGGCGCGCCCTCCTCAACGATGTGACCGCGCTGCATCACGGCAACGCGCGAGCAGATGCGACGCACGACCTGCAAATTGTGCGAGATGAGCAGCATCGAGATGCCGCGCTCCCGATTCAAACGGCGCAAAAGCGCGAGGATCTGTGCCTGCACGGTCACGTCGAGCGCGGTGGTCGGCTCGTCGAGCAGCAGCAAATGCGGATCGGTGACGATGGCTGCGGCGATCATCACGCGCTGGAGCTGACCGCCGGAGCACTCGTGCGGGTACTTGCGGTAAATTTCCTCCGGCGCGGGGAGGTCCACATCGCGCAGCGCCTCGAGCGCACGCGCGCGGCGCTGCTCCTTCGTCAGCTGCGTGTGGACGGCCAGCGCCTCCTCGACCTGCGGGCCGATGCGCATGAGCGGGTCCATCGCGGTCATCGGCTCCTGAAAGACCACGCCGAGCTCGCGGCCCTGGATGGCGCGCAGCTCCGCGCGGGGCAGGCGCAGGATATCGCGCCCGTCGAAGCGCACCTCGCCGGAGAGCGTGACCTTTTTGCGCTCGATGAGGCCCGAGAGCGTCATGGCGGTCACGGTCTTGCCGCTGCCGCTCTCGCCCACGAGCCCGACGACCTCGCCGTCGCGGATAGTCAGGTCAATGCCCGCCACGGCCTCGCGCGAGGCGCCGTGAAAGCGGACGTGCAGATCATGGATCTCGACCATGGGGGCATCTCCTTTCCAGAAAATCAGTTCTCGCCGCGCTGCAGGCCCTCGCCGATCAGGCTCACGCCGAGGATCAGCAGCACAATGACCGCGCCCGCGCCGAGCGCGTACCACGGCGCGGAGCCGAGCATGCTCTGCGACTCCGAGAGCATATAGCCAAGGCTCGCCTCATCGGGCGAAACGCCGATGGAGAGGTAGCTCATCGCCGCCTCGGCGAGCACGGCGTTGTTGAAGCCGATGGTGATGGCGGAGACGAGCGTGTGCCAGATGTTCGGCAGAATGTGAACAAAGAGGATGCGCGCGGTGGATGCGCCCATCAGTTCCGCCGAATGGACGTAGTTCTGCGTGCGCGCGCGGGCAAACTCGCTGCGCACGATACGCGCGTAGCTTGGGATAAAGACGATGCCGAGCGCAAGCGTCATGTGCTCCCGCCCGCCGCCGAGCAGGCTCACGAGCACGAGCAGAATGAGAATGCTCGGAAAGGAGGCGAGCGCGTCGTTCAGACGCATGAGCACCTCGTCCACCCAGCCGCCGTACCAGCCGGTCAGCGCGCCGACGAGCGTGCCTACCACGGTGCCGATGGCGACGGTACCGAGCGCAATGAGCAGCGTATCGCCCGCGCCGACCATGACGCGGCTCAAAATGTCGCGGCCGAACTTGTCCGTGCCCATCGGGTGCGCGGCGGACGGCGGCAGCAGGCGTGAAAAGTCCATGGCGTTGGGGGAGTAGGGCGTCCAGAAAAGGCCGAGGACAATGAAGCCGACGACCAGCGCCGTGAGCACGAGGCCCACGCGCAGGAAGGTGTTTTTTCTCATGCCGCACCTCCCGCTCCGGAGCCGAGCCGTGGGTCGATGCGCCGCGCGAGCAGATCGGCAAGGAGATTGCAGAGAATGACGGCGAAGGCCAGCAGCACAACGATGGCGCGCGCGACCGGCTCGTCGCGCCCCTCGATGGAGGTCAGCAGCAGCCGCCCGAGACCGGGGACGGCGAACACCTGCTCGATGACGACGCTGCCCGCGAGCAGATCGGCGACCGTCATGGCGAGGAAGGTCAGGACCGGCACGAGCGTGTTTTTCAGCACATGGCGGTAGAGGATGCCGCTGCGCGAGCGTCCGCGGCTCATAGAGGTGCGGACGTAGTCGCGCTGTGCCTCGTCTAAGATCGACGTGCGCAGGAGCTTGACCGTCATGGCGATGCGCGGCAGCGCGACGGCGAGCGCGGGGAAGAAGAGATAACCGATATAATGCCCCACGCCGCCCGCAGGGAACGCGCCCGCGATGAACAGATGCAGCACAAGGCCGAAGAGATAGGTAAAGAGGATGCCGGTGAAAAACGGCGGCACCGCCATCACGACCTGATTGATCACGGTCAGCGCGCGGTCGAGCCAGCCGCCGGCGTATTTGGCCGACAGCACGCCGAGCGGAATGGAGACCGCCACGATGAGCGCGAGACCCAGCCGCTGCGCGATGAGCGAGCTCACGCTCTGTCCGTAGCGGTACGAGGTGCCGAGGTCGCCGTGCAGCGCATCCCACAGCCAGCGGCCGTAGCGCACGAGAAGCGGGTCGTTCAGCCCCAGCTCGATGCGCAGGGCCTCAAGCCGCTCGGGAGTCGCCTCCGTACCGAGCAGGCGCGTCGCCGCGTCGCCGGAGAGGAGGGAGAAGGCAACGAAGGTCAAAAACGAGACGATCACCATCGTCAGCAGCATCGTTGCGATTTTTTTCGCTGTATAACGCATGGTGTTCGCCTCGCTTTGTCGGTCAGGGCGTCTGCCCTCGAATTTTCGTCAGGTGTAGGCCACGGTGCTCAGGTCGATGGCGTAGAGCGGGTAGAACCGGTAGCCGGTGAGACCCTTACGCACGGCGACGAGATCCGCGAGGTCCTGAATGTAAACGTTCGCGGCGGTCTCGGCCAAAATTTCCTCGCAGCGGAGGTATTGGGCGGTCGCTTCCTCGTCGGTCGCGGCGCGGATGGCGGCGGCAAAGGCTTCATCGTATTCTGCGTTGGAATAATTTATGAAATTATTACTCGCCGTAGAGGTAAAGCGTTCGAGCATGGCACGGGCGGTCAGGGTGCTGGCGTCCACGCCGACAACGGTAGCCTGATAGCGGCGGCCGGAATAGACGTTCTCCAGCCAGCTCGCCCACTCGACGGGGTCGATGGTCACGTTCACGCCGATGGCGCGGAGCTGCTCGGCGACGACCTGCGCGGTGTCCATGTGCGGCTGGTAGTTGCTGGGAACGGTGATGGTGAGGTCAAAGCCGTCGGGATAGCCCGCCTCGGCGAGCATCGCCTTGGCCTTTTCCGTGTCATGCGGATAGAGGTCGGCAAGCTCGGGCAGGAAATACTTGCGGAAGTTGGGATACATGCTGCTGCCGACCGCCGTGCCGTGACCGTCGGCGACCACGTCAAAGACCTGCTCACGGTCGAGCGCGTAGCACAGCGCCTTGCGTACCGTTTCGTTCGCAAGCGGCTCGTAGGCGTGGTTGAGATACACGGCCTGCACGAGGTTCATGGTGCCCTCGAGAATGTCAAAGCTCTCGGTGAGCTGGTTTGCCTGCGTGGCGGTCAGGTGGGCGCAGATGTCCACCGCGCCGCTCTTGAGCGCCATGACGAGCGCCTCGGCATTCTCATAAATTTGATAGGTGACCTTGTCCACCTTCGCGCCCTCGCCCCAGTAGTCGGCGAAGCGCTCCAGCACAAGATTCTGCTGCGCGGCGCGGGAGACGTACTTGAACGGACCGGTACCGACCGGGTCCGCGCCGTCGGCGTGGTTCTCCGGTGTGATGGCCAGCGTCATGTAGGAGAGGAAATCGCTGTCGGCAGCCTTGAGTACAACGGAGAAGGTATCGCCGATATTTACGGCATCGATATTGTCCAGCGCCTTCCAGTTACCGGACTGCATAGCCTTGTCGATCGACCATGCGACATCCATTGCCGTGACCTCGCTGCCGTCGTGGAACTTCACGCCGGGGCGGAGATGGAACGTATAAGTGAGCTGATCGTCGGAGATCTCCCAGCGTTCAGCGACGGCAGGGATCAGGTTGCCGTCCGCGTCGGGCTTGACGAGGCCCTCAAACACGTTGAACAGCACCTCGCGGTTCGCGGCGGTGACAGAGGTGTAGGGGTCAAGGCTGTTTTCCAGGTCCTGCGCGATGCCGACGACGATCTCGTTCGCGTCGCGCCGCGCGTCGGTCGTGTCGACGTTCCCGCCGCAGGCGGCGAGGGAGAGGAGCAGAGTCAGGGAAAGAAACAGGGTGAGGATGCGCTTATTCATGGTTTTCTCCTTTTGGTGTTGTGGTCGTGCCCGTCAAAACCCGACGGGGCGCAAATATCGCGTCGTCCGTCACGCCCTTTTTGCGCAGGGACGATTCACACAGGAAGCTCACGGCGGAATGGATGCAGGCGAACACCGGCACGCCGAGGAAGATACCCAGCACGCCGCCGAAGCCGCCGCCGACAAGGATGGCGACGACGATCCAGAAGCTCGAAATGCCGACGGTCTCGCCCAAAATTTTGGGACCGAGGATGTTGCCGTCGAACTGCTGGAGGGCAATGATGAAAATGATAAAGTAGAGGCACTGGCGGGGGCTCACGAGCAGGATCAAAAACGCGCTGGGGATCGCGCCGAGGAAGGGGCCGAAGATGGGGATGATGTTCGTCACGCCCACAAAGACCGCGATGATGGGCGTGTAGGGGAACTTCAAAATCGAGCAGACGATGAAGCACAGAATGCCGATGATGAGCGAGTCGAGCAGCTTGCCGCGCACAAAGCCGGAGAAGATGCGGTCGGCCTCGCGGGTGGCACGCAGCGCGCGCTCATAGTGCGGCGCGGAGACGAGCGAGTAGAGCAGCTTGCGCGTGTGGAGGCCGAAGGTCTCCTTGCGGGCGAGGATGTAAACGGAAACGACGATGCCCACGAGCAGGTCCTTGGCAAAGACCAGCACGCTCAGCACGCCGCCGGTCACGGCGACGATGGCGACCTGTGCGCCGGGAATGACGGTGTTCTTCACCCAGTCGACCAGCTCATTGTAGTAATCACGAACCAGCGTGAGCACGCGCTCGGAGATGTAGGGATTGTCCTCCACAAGCTGCGTGACCCAGGTGTAGATGGTGCGGTAATAGCTCTCGAGATTGGAAAAGAGCAGCGATACGCTCGCGACCAGCTCGGGGATCAGGATGCTGAAGAGCAGATACACGAGTCCCAGCGCAAGGAGCCAGGTCACAAGGATGCTCAGGCAGCGCATCAGTCCGGCACGCTTGACGCCGAGCCTGTCGCGGAGGAGACGGTCGAAAAAGTCCACGATGGGCGTGAGCAGGTAGGCCATCGCAAGACCGTAAAGCACGGGCTTGAGGATGCCGAAGAGCTTTTCTATAAAAATAAACAGCACGCCGTCCTGAAAGAAGGTGTCGTAAAACACGAGAATGGCGCAGGCCGCGGCGGTAATGGTCACGCCCCAGTGAAGATAGGTTTTCTGCTTCATGTTTCCTCCCTTGCCCTCGGCCGGCACAGTGCCTGCCCGTATTCAGAATAGATCAAGCTTAGCATACTATGATTATTGCGGAATTGCAATAGCACAATTTCTGTGCTATACTAAAATTAACCGAATCTTCAAACTTTTTCCGTTCGCAGAAAGGATGAATGCTGTGGAAAAGAAGCTGCTGTTTATCGTCAATCCCCGCGCGGGCAAGACGAAATCGCGCGCACCGCTGTTCGACGCCGTTTCGATCTTCTCCAAGGCGGGCTATCTGGTCCGCGTGGCAGAGACGCGGCGGCACGGTGACGCGACCGAGCTGGCCGAGCGCTTCGGCGGAGATTTCGATCTCGTCGTCTGCCACGGCGGAGACGGCACGCTCAACGAGACGGTCAACGGCATCATGCGCCTGCCGCGGGAGAAGCGTCCGCCGCTGAGCTACCTGCCCGGCGGCAGCACGAACGACTTCGCGGCAAGCCTGTCCATTTCCTCCGATCCCGCGCTCGCGGCGCAGAGCGCCATGCGCCTTCAGCCGCGCGACCTGGACGTGGGCGTGTTCAATGAAAAGAACTTCGTTTACGTCGCGTCCTTCGGCGCGTTCACGCGCACGGCCTACACCGTGCCGCAGGACATCAAGAATATGTTCGGCCACTTCGCCTATCTTCTCGAGGGCGTGAAGGACCTTGAAACGCTCTGCCCCTATCCCATGAAGATTACCGCCGACGGTGAGGTGTTCGAGGGCGAGTACCTCTTCGGCGCGGTATGCAACTCGACCTCCATCGCGGGACTGATGAAGCTCTCACCCGACGCGGTGGACCTGTGCGACGGGCAGTTTGAGCTGATGCTCGTGCCCGTGCCGAAAACACCGCTGCAGCTCCAGCGCACCATCCGCGCCATCGTTTACGAGGAATACGAAACGAGCAACGCGCTCATCTTCCGCCATGTCCGCCATGTCACGGCGGAGAGCGACGGCAGCATTCCATGGACGCTCGACGGCGAATACGCCCCCGGTGTGCCGAAAATCGAGATCGGCATTGAGGACAACGGGATACAGATGATGATCTGAGCCTGTGCAGAGGCTAAGAAACGCGCGGCGTCGCCGCGCGTTTCTCTTTTACTCGCTCGTGAGCTGGTAAACGCCCTCTGTATTGCCGAGCAGATACTGCGCAAATTCCACAGCCTGCGTGTCGGCCCCACCGTAGCGCACACCGTCTCCATCGTAGAGCCGCAGCACCGTCTGTGCCGTCTCGTCCGCACTGAGCTTTTCCAGCGCGGCAAGCAGCGCCGCAGCGAACTCGTCGCCGCCGACGATGGCGTCAGCGGTACTGACGGACACCGTCTCGCCGCCGACCGTGCAGCCGTAAATCTCCATCCAAAGCGCCTCATCCGGAGCCTCGCCGTGCAGCACCACAAGATCCGCAGTGGAGAACACCTCATCCGCGCTGACGTACTCTGTCAGGCGCGGAATGCTGTCCGCCATCATGCCATTGGCGTTCACGTCCATCATGCTGTCGAGAAACCGCCGGGCCACATCGTCATCCACAGGCACGGCGAACACGGGGTCGCTCCCATTATCCATCCAGAAGCTGCCGAGCAGCGTCTCCCACGCATGCAGCGCGCCGCCGTCCGCCGCGTCCTTTTCAAACGCCGCGCGCAGCGTGCGGTTCTGGTCGGAGGCCGGGAAATACAGCCCGACACGCTCCGTGTCGCCGGCGGGTTCCTCCGGCACAGAGACCAGCCGCAGCGTGTCCTTGTGCGCCAGATACGTCTCCATCGGCATGAAGCCGACCTGCACCGAGCCGCGCGCGAGCGCGTCGGCGGTGGCCTCGTCACTTGCGCCGAAGGTCACATTGACCCTGCCGACCGTCACGCCCTCGTCGGCGAGCGCGCCGATGAGCAGCGGCGGCAGTTCCTTCTTTAATTGCATCAGCGCGTCTGTGTCACGGTCGCCCGCAACAAATTCCACATTCAGCTCCGCGAGCGTGATGCCCTCCTCCGGCGGTGGCGTCGGCTCGTCGGGCTTGCTCGGGGTGGGCTCCTGCTTTCCGCAGCCGCTGAGCACGGCGAGCAGCGCAAGGGCAAGGAAGAAAGAAAACATACGCTTCATGGTCAGCGCCTCCTCACAGAATAAGCTGGAATGAAATCCTCTGGTGTGGCTATTATAGCATAGGGCGCGGCGGGAAAGTGTGACGATTTCATTACAAATCACTTGATAATCCGCAAAAGCATGGTATGATTGGAAAAACAGTCTTTTCGGGGAGGTGAGCGCGCCGTGACGGCGAGGAAAAACAGGATACGGCTCGTCGGCGCGCTGCTCGTGCTCGTGCTTTCGCTTTCGCTCGTCGGCTGCGCTGTGCGGGAGGGATCGGCAGACGATGGGCGGCTGCGCGTCGTGACGACGCTCTTCCCCTACTACGATTTTGCCCGCGCCATTGCGGGGGGCCGCGCGGACGTGACGCTTTTGCTCGCCCCGGGCCGCGAGGCGCACAGCTTTGAGCCGACCCCGCTCGACGCCGTGACCATCTCGCGCGCCGACGTCTTCATCTACAACGGCGGCGAGGGCGAGGTCTGGGCGGACGATATGCTCGACGCCGTGGGCGAGGACATCGGCACGGTGCTGCGCATGATGGACTTTGTCGATGCCCGCGAGGAGGAATTCTCCGAGGGGATGCAGGGCGCGGACAGCCACGACCACGCGCATGAGCATGACCATGACCACGACCACGAGCTTCACGACCATGCGGAGCATGACCATGACGACAGCGACGAGGTCGAGTACGACGAACACATCTGGACGTCGCCGAAAAACGCCATCAGGCTCTGCCGCGTCGTCGCCGACGCGCTCTGCGCGGCGGACGCGGAAAACGCGGATCTCTACCGCGCGAACTGCGAGGACTACTGCGCGCAGCTTGAAGCTCTCGACGCGGACCTCCGCGCCCTGCGCGCGAACGCCGTGCGCGATCTGCTGATCTTTGCCGACCGCTTCCCGTTTTTGTACTTCTGTGAGGAATACGACCTCCATTACCGCGCGGCGTTCCACGGCTGCTCGGGCGACACCGAGCCGAGCCTCGCCACGCTCAAGTACCTCATCGACAAGGTGAACGACGAGCACATTCCGGTCGTCTACACCATCGACCTGAGCAGCCAGAAGGTCGCGGAGGCGGTGAGCGAATGCACCGGCGCGCGCATCGAACGGCTGTGGTCGATGCAGACCGTCTCGCGCGCGGACTTCGACGCGGGCGAGACCTATTTAACGCTGATGCAGCGAAATTACGAGGCTTTGAAAGGAGGCTTGCTGTGATGGATCGGGATATTCTGCTTGCGTGCCGTGACGCAAGCCTCGGCTACGAGCACCGCGCGCTGCTCGAGCATCTGACGTTTATCGTCCGCGCGGGGGATTACCTCTGCGTGGTGGGCGAGAACGGCAGCGGCAAGTCGACGCTGATGAAAAGCCTGCTCGGGCTGCTTCCTCCGCTCGCCGGCACGATCGACTGCCCCGCGCAGCGCGCGGGCGCCATCGGCTACCTTCCGCAGCAGACGAGCGCGCAGCGCGATTTTCCCGCTACGGTGAGCGAGGTCGTGCTCTCGGGCTTTGCCAACAAGCGTGGGCTGCACTTTTTCTACTCCGCCGCGGAGAAGAGCGCGGCGCTGATGAACATGGGCAAGCTCGGCGTGCTGGAGCTGCAGAACCGCTGCTACCGCGAGCTTTCCGGCGGACAGCAGCAGCGCGTGCTGCTCGCGCGCGCCCTGTGCGCGGCGGACCGCCTGCTCATTTTGGACGA
>OBAI01001697.1_pt1 | contig 15907 bp, 13 predicted proteins | sample 1517461 | NCBI WGS metagenome assembly OBAI01 (sample SAMN04571696, study PRJEB22368) | human gut metagenome | biome: human gut; material: stool | host: Homo sapiens | place: Luxembourg | collected 2012-06-29
GTCCTCCAGCGCATTGACCTGCTCGAACCATTCCTTCCCGATGGAAGAATACTTTTTCAAGCCATAATCGTAGCCCAGCTCTTTTTTACTTTTGTAGGTGCCCGGCCAAGTAACATTCCCGCTGGTATTGTAGCTTGCGGCGGCTTCCACGCAGTCAAATGTAACCGAGAGGATCTTTCCTTCTTGGTCCAGTAGCAGGGCACAGGTCGTTACAGCAGCCTCCGCACGGCCATCGTCATCGTCCTCCGCCGGGCTGACGGTGGATTCCACCGTCATGCCCAGCCCTACGCGGTACGCAGTTCCATTGACTGTACCACCGTTATTGGTCTCGTTCCCGTTATTATCATTGGTTCCGTTGGTGCCATTTGTACCATTGTTGTCGTTGTTGCCGTTATTGGGGGTGCTATTGTTGCAGGCAACCAACGCACACACCATAACCAGGCAGAGAAGAATTGCAAAAAAACATTTCATTTTACTTCCTCCATTATTTCTTTTTGGCTCCGCAGAGTCATCAATAGTATGCACCAAAAACACAAAAAACATAATAAACACACAAAAAAAATAGAGCGCCGGTATTCCAGCGCTCCATTTTATTTAAGCTATGAGATTATTTCGCGTTAGCAGCAGCCTTAGCGATGGCGTTAAGGAAAGCAGTAACGGAGATGGTGCAGGTGCTCTTGAGCTCCTCAGCAGCGGGAGCATCGGTATAGCCGTGAGCGTTCTCGCCCAAAGGCATGCCAGCAACCTCATCGGCAGTCTTACCAATGCAGTAAGCTTCAAAAGCATTGGCCTGCTCATACCACTCACCAACAGCAGCAGGGGAAGCATACTTCTTCATGTTGTAGTCATCGCCCAGCTCACGCTTGGTCTTGACATCCTCGGCAACAGTAACAACGCCGTCAGCATCAACGGTAGCCTTCGCCTGAACAACATCAATGGAAATGGCTACGATCTTGCCATCAGCATCCAAAGCCAGTGCCACAGCGGTAACATCAGCCTGGGTCTTGGCGGGATCCTCATCCTCAGCATCGGTGCCGCTCATGTTGGTTACCATGCCCAGGCCAGCCTTAGCATAGCCAGTGTACTCAGTGGTAGCATTGTCATAAGCCTTGGTCAGCGCATTGAGGAAAGCGGTAACAGAGATGGTGCAGGTGGACTTCAGCTCTTCCACAGCGGGGGTGTCGGTGTGGTCATGGGCATTGGGGCCCAGCTCCATAGCGGCAACCTCGGCAGCGGTCTTACCGATGCAGTAAGCTTCCAGGGCAGCAGCCTGCTCATACCACTCACCGACAGCGGCAGGGTTGGCATACTTCTTCATGTTGTAGTCATCGCCCAGCTCGCTCTTGGTCTTGACATCCTCGGCAACAGTAACAACGCCGTCAGCGTCAACGGTAGCCTTCGCCTGAACTACATCAAAGGAGATGGCAACGATCTTACCATCCTGATCGAAGGTAGCCTCGCAAACAGTAACATCAGCCTGAGTCTTGGCGGGATCCTCATCCTCGGCATCAGTGCCGCTCATGGAAACAACCATGCCCAGACCAGTCTTGTAGGTGGAAGCGGTGGGCTCGGGATCAGGAGTAGGAGCGGGATCATTGCCGCAGGCTACCAGAGAAAGAGCCATCATCGCAACCAGAAGCATTGCAATAAACTTTTTCATTTTCTTTTCCTCCTTGAAAAGTATGTATCGTTTTGTTTTTTGTTCGATACTTGTTTATTATACTATTTTACAAGTTATTCTGCAAGATGCCTATAATTTTTTTGTTAAAATGCTGTATTTTCTAATTCGATAATCCGTATATCTGTTAATTGTTACAGCACACGAATGACTATAACTGTATGAGGAGGAAATACAAAGATTGATTTTATGCCATAAGAATTGTAGAATATAAAGAAAGACAAGAAACGGAGAGTTCAAGATGAAAAAACTGATTGCTTTGCTGACGGCGGTGTTCCTGCTGCTGCCCGGATGCGGCGTCCAAAAAACGCCCGATACCGGCTACACCAAATATTCCGCCCAGTTCTACGGGACCTTTGATACGGTGGTGCAGATCGTGGGATACTGCAAGACCGAGGAGGAATTTTCGCGGTATGCGGGGCAGATTAAGTCCCGCATGGAGGAACTGAGCCAGTTGTATGATATCTACTATGAATATAGCGATGAAAATAATCTCAAAACTATCAATGATAATGCTGGAATCCAGCCTGTTCCGGTACGAGAAGAAATACTTGACCTTATCGAATTTTGCCAAGAGTGGTATGGAAAAACCGATGGAAAAGTAAATATTGCGCTGGGGCCCGTGCTATCTATTTGGCACAATTATATGGAACGCTACTCTGCTGACCCCACCGATGCCAAGTTGCCTAAGATAGAATCATTGATGGAAAAGCTCCCAGTGTGTAATATTGAAGATGTCATTGTGGATAGGGAAGCAGGAACAGTGTATTTAGCAAAGGAAGGCATGAGCCTCGATGTTGGCGCTGTAGCCAAAGGGTATGCCACGCAGTTGGCGTGCCAGGAAGCCTACGATGCCGGTTTCACCTCCTTTATTGTTAGTGCCGGTGGCAATGTAGTGGCCGCCGATCCACCCCTTGACGGTATTCGTTCCGGCTGGGGCATTGGAATTCAGGATCCCTTTACGGCGGAAGAACTGGGCGGCGGCAATTCCATTGATGTGGCATATGTCAATAATACCTGCGTAGTTACCAGCGGAGACTACCAGCGCTACTATATGGTAGGAAAACAGCGTGTTCACCACATTATCGATCCAGACACCCTGATGCCTGCTGCTTATTACCGAGGTGTCACTGTTATTATCCCGGATAGCGGTATTGCTGACCTTGCATCCACAACACTGTATACCCTTCCATATGAGGATTCCCGTGCTATGGCGGAAAAAATGGGCTGGGAGGCCATGTGGATCTTCGCGGACGGAACAGTAGAATGTACTGATGGAATGATCCCGCTGTTGCGGGATCGTGGCGGTGCTGACGGCCTTTTGAAATAAACTGTTCAAAATTTATCTTTTGATTGCTCTTTACTGATTTGATTCATTCATGTATAATAGTTAAGAAGCAGCGGTATCAACCAAAGGGGGAATACAGATTGGGTCGTTACAGTCCGTTGGAAGTTCGCTATAAGCGTGTGATTCTGAAGCTGAGCGGAGAAGCTCTTGCCGGGCAGCAGGGGAATGGCATCAATTATGATGTGGTGCTGGAGATCTGTAAAAATATAAAAACCGCAGTCCAAACATTGGGAGTACAGATGGGCATCGTTGTCGGCGGCGGCAACTTTTGGCGTGGCCGCTCCAGCGGTAAAATGGACAGGACTCGTGCAGACCACATGGGTATGCTGGCTACCGTTATCAACGCGTTGGCCCTGGATGTGCCGGTGCGCGTTCAGACCGCTATAACCATGGAACAGTTCGCGGAGCCCTATATCCGCAACCGTGCGGTACGGCACATGGAAAAAGACCGTGTTGTGATCTTTGGCTGCGGCACGGGCAATCCGTTCTTTTCCACCGATACAGCCGCCGCGCTGAGAGCTGCTGAAATCGATGCCGATGCGATTCTGAAGGCTACCATGGTGGATGGTGTTTATGACAAAGACCCTAAGAAGTACCCCGATGCCAAGAGGTACAGCACCGTCAGCTTTTCGCAGGTGCTGGCGCAGAATCTTAATGTGATGGATATGACAGCAGCGTCTCTCTGCCGCGAAAGCAAAATCCCGATTGTAGTATTTGATCTTTCTGATCCCGAGAATATTTGCCGTGCGCTGTGCGGCTATGATATTGGAACAATTGTGAAGGAGGCATAAAATAATGAACCCCGAACTAAAACTGCATGAAGAGAAAATGACCAAAACTATTTCCGTCCTGCGTGAGGAACTGGCTGCCATCCGTGCCGGCCGCGCCAACCCTGCCGTGCTGGATAAGCTGGAGGTGGATTACTATGGCGTGCCCACCCGCGTTAACCAGCTGGCCGCGGTATCTGTTTCGGAGGCTCGTACACTGGTCATCCAGCCATACGATAAGTCTACCCTTAAATCCATCGAGAAGGCCATTCAGGCTTCTGATATTGGTATCAATCCCAATAACGATGGTACTGTCCTGCGCCTTTTGTTCCCACCTCTCACCGAAGAGCGCAGAAAAGATTTAGCGAAAAGCATCGCCAAGATGGGTGAAGAATCCAAGGTTGCGATCCGCTCCATCCGCCGTGATGCCAACGATAAACTGAAAGCGATGAAGAAAGCCAGCGAGATCACAGAGGATGACCTGAAAAACCTGGAGAATGATTGTCAAAAGATTACTGACAAGTACATCGCAGAGATCGATAAGATTACCGCCGAAAAAGAAAAAGAGATCATGTCCGTTTAAGTGGAACCTACGGCCGTCCACAAAAATCGTCAGCCTCACCGGCCGTTCCCGGTTGGTGGGGCTGATTTTGAATTTTGGTTTTTGAGCACAGGAGGGAGATTAGCAATGGAATATATGCCTAAGGATAAAACTGCTGTACCGCCCCCGACAGAATACCTCCCTCAGCACATCGGCATTATTATGGATGGCAATGGCCGATGGGCCAAGGCACGCGGACTGGCTCGTGAATATGGACACCGCCGTGGCAGCGAGGTCTTTATGGACATTGCCCGCTACTGCAAAAAAATTGGTATTCGTTACTTGACGGTATATGCCTTTTCCACGGAAAACTGGAAGCGACCAGCGCACGAAGTAGCAGTCATCATGCAAATGCTGCAGCACTACCTGGATGACAGTGAGCAGTATATCAAAGAAGAAATCCGTCTGCGTATCATCGGTGACCGCGCCCGCCTAAGTGAAAGACTGCAAAAGGCCATTGATAAGGCAGAAAAGGCCAGTGAGCATTTTACCGATCTTACGGTCAATCTAGCTGTTAATTACGGCGGCAGGGAAGAGCTACTGCATGCCGCACACATGATAGCGCAGGACTGCAGTACAGGAAAGAAAAACGCCACCCAGCTCGAATTTCCGGATTTGGAGCAATACTTGTATACTATCGGGCAACCGGATCCGGATCTTATCATCCGGCCTAGTGGGGAAAAACGCCTTTCTAATTTTATGCTATGGCAGAGTGCCTATGCTGAATTTGTGTTTATGGATGTACTGTGGCCAGATTTTACCCAGCAGCACCTGAATGAAGCCTTGTGGGAATATGTCGGGCGGGACCGCCGCTTTGGAGGAATCAAATGAAAACACGGATCATTTCCGCATTGGTTGGTCTTATCATTCTGGGAGTCGCCATTGCGTTTTACGATACGATCATCTTTAATCTGTTTATTACAGCACTGGCGGTTATCGGCATCTATGAAGGCCACCATGCCGCCAGCTTAACTAAAAAACACTGGCGTGTTACGCTTTACAGTATGTTGTTTGCTGTTCTTATTCTGCTTATTCCGCATGGCAGAAGCTACATCATGCCAGCCGTATATGCATTGGTCGTACTGGTATTTGCATATATTTTGGAACACCATAAGGTGTTCACCATCCGAGAAGGTGCTTACGCCCTTTTAATGGGAGTTGGTTTGCCGGTCGTATTTGGTTTGATTCTTCAGTTCCGGGATCAGTTTGGCAATGAACAGGGGATTTTATATCTTGCTTTCCTGCTTGGCAGTGCCTGGTGGAGTGATATCGGTGGCTATTTTACCGGTATGCTGTGTGGAAAACATAAGCTCTGCCCGGAGATCAGTCCTAAAAAGACAGTGGAGGGGCTCATTGGCGGTTTGGTCTTTGCCATTCTGGGCAATATAGGTATTATGGCGCTTATCAACTGGCTGGCTGCGCAGGGGATTGGCTATCTTATCAATCCGCTTACTCTTCATTTTGGTCGTATCTGCTTGCTTACCCCGCTGCTGGCACTGCTTAGTGTTGTGGGGGATCTTTCGTTCTCCATTATCAAGCGTACATACGGTATTAAAGACTATGGTAACCTAATGCCGGGCCACGGCGGTGTGCTGGATCGCTTTGACAGCGTACTGTTCATCACCCCGGCGGTATATTTCATCGCTACTTACTGGCCCATTGCTTTTTAATCTTAGGAGGCACATTTGAAAACCGTTATTCTCACCATTTTGGTCTTTGGCGTTATCATCATGCTGCACGAAAGCGGCCATTTTCTCTTTGCCAAGCTCTTTCATGTAAAAGTGGAGGAGTTTTCCTTTGGTATGGGGCCGAAGCTGTGGAGCCGCATTAAACGCGGTACACAGTATACCCTTCGGGCGTTTCCCATCGGCGGCTATGTGGCCATGGAAGGAGAGGATGACGCTGGAAGCGGTGCAGTTGTCCGGGAGAAAATTGTTTCCGCGGCAGAGGGCGGCCCACTGTATGAAAAACCAGCCTGGCAGCGGTTTATTATTATGGCTGCAGGCGCCGTCATGAATGTGATCCTTGGTTTTATCATTCTCATCGTTGTCACCGCCATGTCCGGACTCATCGGCACCACAACGGTAGCAGTATTTGATGAGGATTCCGTTTCTGCCAATTATCTGCAAGCCGGTGATGAGATCATCAAGGTAAATGGTTACAACACCCGATTTTATGGCGATGCTACCTTTCAAATGCTTCGTGACCAGGATGGCACAATTGATTTTACCCTGATCCGTGACGGCGAGGTGATGGAGGTCACCGTTCCATTTAGAACCGAGGAGCTCTCCGATGGCATTACAGGGATGCACATGGACTTCAAATTCCTTGGCGAACCGGTGAATTTCAGCAATACCATCACCTATGCATGGCACTGGACCTTCTCCCTCGTTAAGCAGGTGTGGTATTCTGTCATTGATGTCTTTACTGGCCGATATGGCTTGCAGGCAATCAGCGGTCCAGTGGGCACTGCGACGATTATCTCACAGGCATCTTCGCAGGGGCTTCGTTCTTTCCTGCTGCTTGTGGCCTATATCACCATCAATGTTGGTGTATTTAATTTGCTGCCTCTGCCGGCATTGGATGGAGGACGCATCCTGTTCGTTCTTATTGAAATGATCCTCCGCCGGCCTGTACCTCTAAGGTTTGAAGCATGGGTACACCGCATTGGCATTATTCTGCTGTTGGGACTTATTGCCATCGTCACATTCAGCGATATAATAAAGCTCATTCATTAAAAGCAGGGAGGGAAGTACCATGCAGCGCAGAACAACAAATACAGTCCATGTTGGTGATATAGCGATCGGTTCTGGCCATCCCATAGCGGTGCAATCTATGCTATGTGTTGCTCCCTCAGATCTTGCGGCCAACATTGCTCAAACGCTGGTATTAAAAGAGGCTGGCTGTGATATCGTACGCCTGGCCATTCCCACTATGGATGATATTCGGTTGATCTCCGCCATCAAAAATGAAGTGGATATCCCACTGGTTGCCGATATTCAGTTCGATTATCGGTTGGCAATTGCAGCAGTTAAAGCCGGCATCGATAAAGTCCGAATCAATCCAGGCAACATTGGCGGAAGTGATCGCGTTCATGCCGTGGTAGAAGCATGCCGTGATCGACATATCCCCATTAGGATTGGTGTTAACAGCGGATCGCTGGAAAAGGATATTCTGCAAAAATACGGCCGCCCCACCGCGGAAGCACTGGTGGAATCGGCATTAAGGCATATTCAGCTGCTGGAGGACGAGCATTTTACCGATTATCTTGTTGCCATTAAGTCCAGCGATACCATTACAACGGTGGAAGCGAACAGACTGCTGGCGCAAAAGGTGGACTGCCCGCTGCACCTAGGTGTGACAGAAGCCGGCACCGAACGCATGGGGATTATCAAATCCAGTGCCGGCCTTGGGGCGCTGCTGTGCGAAGGCATAGGCGATACAGTTCGTGTATCACTCACTGCTGATCCTGTACGGGAGGTATATGCCGCCAGGGATTTATTGGCTGCGCTTGGTTTTGAACACAGCCGGGTTCAATTTGTATCCTGCCCCACCTGCGGCCGCTGCCAAGTCGATTTGCTCCGAATTGCAGAGGAAGCGGAGCATGTACTTTCCGCAGTACATAAGGACATTAAAGTTGCTGTAATGGGCTGTGCGGTCAATGGCCCTGGTGAAGCCGCTGATGCTGATATCGGCATTGCTGGCGGCAATGGGGAGTTTTTGTTTTTTGCAAAGGGCAAACCGCTGTATAAGGTTTCACCCGAGCAAGTAATAAATACTCTACTGGATGAAGTTGAAAAGCTGTAAAGGAGAATAGCTTTGCAGAGATTTGAAGATGTATTCGGTAAATACATAGAAAAAAACTGCTATAACGCCCCACTGCGGGAAAGCGAAGTGGTAGGGTTACAAATTGCCACAGAGGACAATGCTATTCGTGTTGCCCTTTCTTCTCCATGCATTATCCCATATTCAGCAATTGCCGAAGCTCAGCGCATTCTTTCCATGAATCTCAGCGCTCGTTCAGTTGCCATTTCTGCTCGGTATCCATCTGAGTTACTTGGTCCCGAAGCATTTTCCCTCGTGATAGACCATCTAAAGGCTGCTAATGTTCCCGTCAATGGCTTTTTTCGCCGGGCAGAGATTATGTATGATAACAGGTGCTTTACAGTTAGGCTGCCGGAACAAACGGTGACATTTCTGGAGCCACTTGCTTTGCCAGGGAAAATTGCCGCACAAGCAGAAGCGTTATTTGGTATACGGCCGCAGGTTAGTTTTATTCCCGTTCCGGATTACGAGCTGAAACCCATGGATCCGAGACCAACTGTAGTAGATGACTATATCCCGGAGACTCCTCCCATTCCGGAAGAGGCACCTCCGTGGGAAGATGCTACTCCTTTGTCGAAGCCGCTACAGGAAGAGAGCGCTTTTGCTCCTGCAGCGCCAAAGACATCTTCCAAGCCCCGTGCCCCTAAGCGAGAAAAAGCGGATACCCCTTATGAGGAAAGCAGCAAAAAGCCTGTAGGCAATTACCGTCTAATTAAAGGCTCCCCCATGCCCATTTCCGGTTTGGCACTGGATACCGGTTCAGCGGTTATTTGGGGTGATGTTTTTTCTACGGAAAGCCGCATCACTCGGGATAATAACCACTTCATCATGAGTATCGCGATCACCGATTATACCGGCTCCATCAATCTCAAAATATTTGATGAGATTGGCAATAAGGCCAAGTTGGAAGCCATCAGTGTCGGTGACACGATCCTGATCCAAGGCGATATTTCATACGATAAATATGACCGCGATATGGTCATGCGTCCTCGCAATATCAACACCGTCAAGAAGAACATTATCACCGATGACGCCCCAGTAAAGCGTGTAGAGCTGCATCTGCACACCACCATGTCAGCCATGGATGCCCGGCAGAACAGTTGGTATACCGTGCCCATGAATGGGGGCATCCGGCCATCGCCATTACCGACCACGGCGTGGTGCAGGCCTTCCCAGAGGTCATGAACGCTGTTGATAAGATTCGGAAGGATGATCCTGAGTTTAAGGCGATTTATGGCGTCGAAGGCTATTTCATCAATGACATGCTGCCCGCCGTAAAGGGCCAAACAGACGCAGTAATCGATGGTCGATATATTGTATTCGATCTGGAAACCACTGGTCTCTCTAACGCCAGTGAGCGCATCATCGAAATTGGTGCGGTTAAGGTAGAAAACGGCCAGATCATCGACTCATTTGATACCTTTGTCGACCCCGAAAAAGCCATTTCACCCGAAATTACCCGACTTACCAGTATCACCAATGAGATGGTGGCCGGTGCCCCCACCGAAAGCGAAGCGCTAGAACAGTTTTTCCATTTCTGTGATGGCTGTGATATCTTTGTCGCCCACAATGCAGATTTCGATATGGGCTTTTTGCGGACAGCCATCCGTCGCTGTGGCAGGGAAGAGGACCCGGTGCAGATAGACACCCTGGTGATGGGCCGTGCCATGTATCCGGAACTGAGAAAACACAAGTTGGATACCCTAGCGGAGCATATGGGTGTGGAACAGAAGCACCATCATCGTGCCGATGACGATGCCCGCGTACTTGCCGAGATCTTCCTCAAGATGCTGGACGAACTGGTTGCAGAAAAGAAGATTACTATGGTGTCGGAGATTAATCACTCCATTGGCCAGCAGAACAACACCAAAACTCATCCCTACCATATTGTTCTGCTAGTGCAAAATCAAGTTGGCCTTAAAAACCTCTACAAGATAATCTCCGCTTCTCATTTGGAATACTTCCATAAAAAGCCTCGAATTCCTAAGAGTCTGCTGGTAAAATACCGGGAGGGACTGTTGGTTGGCTCCGCCTGTGAAGCCGGCGAACTCTATAAAGCAATCCGGGAAGGGAAGAAATGGGCTGAGCTTTGCGATATCGCTTCTTTTTACGATTATTTGGAGATCCAGCCCCTAGGTAATAATATGTTCATGGTACGGGATGGAGAGGTCCGCAGTGAAAAGGACATTCAGAACTTCAATATCACTGTACTTAAACTCGGCAAACAGCTTGGTATTCCGGTCGTTGCCACCGGTGATGTTCACTTTATGGAACAGAAAGATGCTCGCTTTCGGGAAATCCTGATGGCTGGGATGGGCTTTAAGGATGCGGATAATCAGGCACCACTCTTCTTCCGTACAACTGACCAGATGCTGAAGGAATTTGATTATCTGCCAGATGAGACCGCGCGGGAAATCGTTATTGATAACCCCCGCAAAATTGCCGAAAGCGTGGAATATGTTCGTCCAATTCCAAAAGGCACATTCCCGCCCAGCATTCCAGGCTCGGAAGAGGATCTGATTCGCATTACCACTACCCGCGCCAAGGAAATGTACGGCGACCCCCTGCCAGAGATTGTGGAGAAGCGCCTGAATCGCGAGTTGGATTCTATTACCAAACACGGCTTTGCAGTGCTGTATATGATCGCCCAAAAGCTTATTTACCGTTCCAATGAGGAAGGCTATCAGGTCGGTTCCCGTGGATCGGTTGGTTCCTCATTTGTAGCTACTATGGCAGGCATTTCGGAGGTCAACCCGCTGGCGCCGCATTATCTTTGCCGTAAGTGCAAGCACAGCGAATTTATCACTGATGGCAGCTATGGTTCCGGATTTGACCTTCCCCATAAAAAATGTCCGAACTGCGGGATAGAGATGTACCAGGATGGTCACGAGATCCCATTTGAGACTTTCCTGGGCTTTGATGGCGATAAAGAACCGGATATCGATCTTAACTTTGCCAATGAATATCAGTCCCGTGCCCACCGGTATACCGAAGAACTATTTGGCCGTGACCATGTGTTCAAAGCAGGTACTATCAGTACCGTTAAGGATAAGACCGCTTTTGGCTATGTTAAGCATTTCCTGGAGGAGCGCGGCCAAACTGTCACCAATGCCGAAGAAAATCGACTGATCCAAGGCTGCACTGGTGTCAAGCGCACCACTGGCCAACATCCCGGTGGCATGGTCGTTATTCCCAATGACTATGAGGTCTACGATTTCTGTCCAGTGCAGCACCCGGCCGATGATCCAAACTCCGATATCATCACCACCCATTTCGATTTCCACTCACTCCATGATACTATCCTCAAGCTGGATGAACTGGGGCATGTTGTACCAACACTATACAAGCATTTGGAGGATTATACGGGGCTTAAAATCAATGATACCCCTACCAATGATCCGGCAGTTTATACGCTGTTCACATCCTGTGAAGCGCTTGGAATCACACTGGATGATATCGGCATTGCCAATGGCACACTGGCTCTGCCGGAAATGGGTACTGGGTTTGTACGCGGAATGCTGCTGGAAGCAAAGCCGAAAACTTTCTCTGATCTGTTGCAAATCTCCGGGCTTTCCCACGGCACCGCTGTTTGGTTGGGCAATGCACAGGACCTGATCCGCAACGGCACCTGTACTATTTCCGAAGTAATCGGTACTCGTGATAGCATAATGACATACCTGCTGCACCATGGGATGGAACCCAAGCTCGCCTTTAAGATCATGGAGATCACCCGTAAAGGTAAAGCCCCCAAACTGCTGACCGATGAAATGAAGCAGGATATGTTGGCTCATAATGTTCCGCAGTGGTATATTGATAGTTGTCTCAAAATCCAGTATATGTTCCCGAAGGCGCACGCCGCAGCCTATGTTATCGCTGCCGTCCGTTTGGGATGGTTCAAGGTCTACCGCCCGCGGGAATTCTATGCTGTATATTTCACCTCACGCGGAGATGACTTCGACGCCAATACAGCTATCCTTGGGCCCGCAGCTGTAAAGCAAAAGATCTTGTCGCTCACAGCTAAGGGGAATGATATCTCCCAGAAGGAGAGCGACCAGTTGGAAACACTGCAGGTAACTTATGAGATGCTTTTGCGTGGAATTGAGCTGCTTCCCGTGGATTTGTATCAATCTGATGCAACATTATATCGTCTAGAAGGGGATAAACTGCGCTTACCATTTACAGCGTTAAAAGGATTGGGCGCAGCCGCTGCCACCTCCTTGGCGGAAGCCGGGAAGAAAGGTCCTTACCTTTCCATCGATGACTTGACAACCCGTGCCGGCGTCAGTAAAACGGTCATCGATCTGCTCCGGGAGCATGGTTCACTGGCCTCTCTACCAGAAAGCAGTCAAATCAGCTTTTTCGGGTAAATTGCCTTCAAAATGTTTCATGAAACATTTCTATAAAGAATAAGACCTGAGGTTTCAAAAACCTCAGGCTTTTCTTTTCCCGGATATTTTGTCCAGCCACCGCATATAGTGTAGCAAGATCTCACCATTTTATAAAAAGGGGGACAAAAAATGGAACGCATGAAAGACATGAGCTCTACTGCAATGAGTGCTCCTCACACCCTCGTAATTGAAGATCGAAAGCGGCTTTCTGTCAGCGGGGTGACTGATGTAGAGAGCTTTGATGAAGAAACCGTAGCCTTAGCCACCGAACTGGGCGAACTCATTATCCACGGTTATGACCTGCACATCAACCGCATCGATGTGGAAAGCGGCGATCTTTCTTTGGAAGGAGAGATCATCAGCCTAACTTATACCGATAACCAACCGCAATCCAGCGGCTTTTTCGGCCGTCTGTTCCGCTAAAGGGGGAATGTTCCGGCGTGACACTGATATCCGCAGTTCCTCCTGTTATACAGTTTTTGCAGTCGCTGCTGCTTGGTACATTGCTCAGTTTGCTTTATGATGCATTCTACACTATTCGCGGATTATTTCCCGCGCAAGCACAACCCCATGTTATCCTTGATATTCTCTATTTTCTTCTGTTCGGAGTCTTGCTATTCAACTATCTACTCATGGAATCGGCCGGCCGCTTGCGTTACTTCATCATCCTTGGTGTTATTATCGGCTGGTTGCTGTACCACAATACAGTCAGCCGGTTGGTAATCCGTTTTTTTAACTGGCTACTGCTGATGGTCCACCGTGTTTTTTCTTTTTTATTGAGTCCGATCATCACTTTGGCCCAGCGGCTTTTTCATTCCATATCCACTGTCTGTAAAAAATCCACTATCAAGAGGAAAACACCTAAAAACAGCTTGAAAAAGTCCCGGTGGCTGTTGTATAATAAAGTATCCAAAAACAGTATGGAGGAAAACGGGAATGAAAAAGCACCTGACCATCAAACAGACCAACCGCATTCTAAGTCTCATCATCGTTTTTCTCGTACTGCTCATTGCGGTGTATTTTGTGAAAGGCCGTGTGCAGGCTGCCCAGATGAAAAACGAACTGGCCGACGCACAACAGCGCGTGGCCAGTCAACAGGCCGAAAATGACGAAATAGACCGTATGCTGGAAAATAGCGATTACTATTTGAACCAGGAAGCGCGCGGCGAAAATGACTACTGCGATCCTGAAGAAAATGTTTATGTCGTAGTCCCGTAATCTAACCAATTCTGGAGGAACAACCATAGATGCAGCTGAGTGTAGGCACCGTAGTTGAAGGAAAGGTCAGCAAGATCACCAATTTTGGCGCGTTCATTAATATTGATGGTGGCGGCTCCGGGATGGTACATATCTCGGAAGTAGCAAATACTTATGTCAAGGACATCAATGAGCACCTGAAAGTGGGGGACAGTGTCAAGGCCAAGGTGGTCGCCATCAACGAGAACAATAAAATCGCCCTTTCCATTAAGGCACTGTTACCGCCGGAGCCAAAGCCCCAGCAAAATCGCAGTCGTGATGGCCAGCGAGAAAACCGGGATAGCCGTGGCTCTCGCGGGAATAATACCTATATCTATCAGCCGCCCAAGCCCTATACGCCTGCTACAGGAGATGCCTTTGAAGATATGATGGCACGCTTCAAGCGTACCAGCGATGATAAGATGTCCGATTTAAGCCGGGTAATGGATACCCGCCGCGGCGGCAATAACCGTCGATCAAAGAAATAATTGCATATCAAGAGCCGACCGGCAGCACAGCACGCCGGCTCTTTTTATTTCACTGAAAGGATGTTGCTGAATACATGGTCATTATCAATGCAAAAATAAACACCTGTGATCACGGCCAAATCATAGAAAGTGGCTATATTGTTATCAAAAACGGTAAAATCGCCGAGGTAGGGGATGGTATCTATCGTGGTGATGAAGCAGAACTGTATGATGCTGCAGGCTGCTTAGTCACTCCGGGCTTTATCGATTCTCATTGCCATATCGGCATTTGGGAAAGTGGTCTGGATTTTGAGGGGGATGACACCAATGAAATGACCGACCCCTCCACCCCGCAGATTCGAGCCATTGATGCTGTTAACCCGCTGGACCGTGCCTTTCAGGAGGCTCTGGAGTATGGAATTACAACGGTTTCCGTAGGACCCGGCAGCGCCAATCCGGTTGCCGGGCAGGTGTGCGTACTGCATACTGCTGGAAGCTATATCGATAAAATGGTGCTGAAGGCTCCCTCTGCCATGAAATTTGCCCTGGGCGAAAACCCTAAAAAAGTGTATAACGGCAAAGAAGAAACACCTGCCACCCGTATGGCCATCGCATCGGTCATTCGGGAACAGCTGATGAAGGCAAAACGCTATCAGCAAGATTTGCAAAAATCCAAAGAAGATGAAGATACCGATCCGCCCGAATTTGATATGAAGTGCGAAGCCTTGCTGCCGGTACTGGAACGCAAAATCAAAGCGCATTTCCATGCCCACCGTGCCGATGATATCTGCACCGCCATTCGTATCGCCAAAGAATTTGATCTTGATGCAGTCATCATCCACTGTACCGAAGGCCACTTGGTCACGGAAGCCCTGCATGACAGCGGCTATGCCGCCTCAGTTGGTCCCATCATCTCCGCCCGAACCAAACCAGAGCTACGCAATCAAGAGCGTTATAACGCCGCTAGACTATCCGAAGCCGGCGTTCCTGTCGCTTTTAATACCGATGCACTTGTTTTTCCAATCGACCTGCTGGCTGCTTCCGCTAAGATTGCGGTAATCGATGGTTTACCCTGGCAAAAGGCTCTGGAAGCTCTCACAATTCGTTCTGCGGAAGCCGCCGGTGTATCTGACCAGGTTGGTTCCATCACAGTAGGAAAGCGAGCTGATTTGCTGATATTTGACCGTGATCCTATCGATTTGCTAGTAAAGCCAAATGCTGTATTTGTAGACGGCATTTGTACGAATTGAGAAGTTTTTAACAAAACTGCATAGTTTCTATTGCAAATTTCTTGTCTGCTTGGTATAATATAGCCAGGAGAAAGGGAAACCGATCTTCATACCATACAAGCAAGGAGTGACCATCATGACCGTCAACTACATTGGTAAAAAGACCGTGATTCGTGACAGCTTTAAGGAATATGCCGAAAAGCGCCTGAAGAAGCTCGGCAAGTTTTTTGATGACGATCCTGTGGTAAATATCATTGTGACCAACCACAATGAGGATGAAACCGTTGAAGTGACCATTCAGTCCCACGGTATGTTCTTCCGCGCTGAACGCACCTCTGATGACCGCCAAACTTCTTTGGACCTAGTAT
>OBAI01001704.1_pt1 | contig 15862 bp, 7 predicted proteins | sample 1517461 | NCBI WGS metagenome assembly OBAI01 (sample SAMN04571696, study PRJEB22368) | human gut metagenome | biome: human gut; material: stool | host: Homo sapiens | place: Luxembourg | collected 2012-06-29
TCACGTCCTCACCTATCTTATCGCCATACTGGTTGTAGGTAACCACGCGAATCTCACCCGGTTCATACTTCACATTGTTCCAGCGCAGACGGTAGCGGTCCAACCGACTTGACTTGTCCTTGCGAACCCTACCCTGACTCTTGCCGTTGACGAAGAGTTCGCCTTCCACACCATCGGTATAGCAATATACAGGGGTAACCTGTCCTTCCCTGCCCTTCCAGTTCCAGTGAGGAAGAAGATGGGTAGTATGCTGCTGCTCGTTCCAGCGGGCACGATACATATAGTAGCGGTCCTTTGGAAGTCCGGCAAGGTCGCAGATACCGAAGTAGCTGCTACGACTTGGCCAGTAGGTATCGTACGGAGTAGGCTCGCCGAGATAGTCATAACCCGTCCAAACGAACTCTCCTATTACCCAACTGTAGTCGTCCTGCATCTTCCAGTCATCATCGGGAAGATTGCTCCATGAACAATATTCCGTATCATAGCTTGAGCACTGACCGTCAGGATAGGTAGCCTTATCGCTTACCATTACCGGGAACTTATATACACCACGTGAACTTACCGTAGAGGCTGTCTCAGAACCGAGGAGAAATCCCTGCGGCAACTGTTCGATATTCTTGAAGTACTTATGCACACGATAGTTGAACCCTGGCACATCCATCACTTGTGCAAACCCGCTCTTCAAGGCATCCTCCGCCTTGTCCATACCCTGAGTGACAGGACGTGAGGGATCCAACTGATGACAGATCTCCTGCAAATGCCTGCTAATCTCCACTCCCTCCTGACTCCATTGCTCAGGAATCTCATTGCCGATGCTCCACATGATGATGCTGGGGTGATTACGATGGTGCTTCACCAAGTTGGTGATGTCCTTGTCGCTCCACTCCTTGAAGAACTTGGCATAGCCATTCTTGCACTTGGGATAAATCCACATATCAAAACTCTCAGCCATGACCATCATTCCCAAGGAGTCACAAAGTTCCATCTGCAGGGTGGACGGCATATTATGGGCTGTACGGATGGCATCGCAGCCCATCTGCTTCATCATCTTGATTTGGCGGATAAGAGCAGCCTTGTTCTCGGCAGCTCCAAGCGGACCAAGGTCATGATGCAGACATACGCCTTTTATCTTTCGGGTTACGCCATTGAGCTGGAATCCTTCCTGCTTGGATACAGAGATAGTGCGGATACCAGTCTTCACCATCTGCACATCGGCCACTTTCTTGCCCTCGTATCGAATGAGGCTTACCTTATATAAATAAGGTGACTCAGGCGACCAGAGCTGTGGGGTTGCCACCTTCAAGGTAGTCTTGATGGCAGGAGTTGCGCCATTGATGGTTTGCTCTGCCACCTTCTTGCCATTTGCATCGGTCAAGGCGATGACAGTCTTTCCACCCTTACCGAGTTTTCCCTGTAAGAGTGCATTCACCTCCAGTTCGGCTTCCTCCTTCGAAGCTTTCAAGGTACGAACATAGGTATCCCAGGTAGAGAAATTCTCTTTGCCATAGAGTTCTACAGTAACGGGGCGATAAAGACCACCACCAGGATACCAACGGCTACTCTCCTCCACATTGTTCAGATGCACATCTATCACATTGCTTTTCCCAAACCGTATATAGGGTGTGATGTCTATGCGGAAGGCATTGTAGCCGTAAGCCCACTTGCCCGCTTCCTTTCCATTTACTGTGACTACAGGCTGGCTCATAGCTCCATCGAATATCAGGACGGCACGCTGATAGCCTTTAGGAGCTGTCCAGTTCAACTTGTACATACCCTCGCCTATCCATGGGAGTGCACCCGAGCGACCAGACTTCTCAGTCTTCTCGGTCTCTCCATTCTGTTCGATAGCCACCTTCTGCAGGTCCCATTTCTTATCGAAAGGACCAGATATTGCCCAGTCGTGAGGCACTGAGACCTGAGACCATGACTTGCCATCACGAGAGAAATCCCACGACTGCAAATTGATGATTTTTCGACTCTGCGCCTGACACAGTGTAGAGAATACCAAGGCAAGAGTCATGATAGTAATGCTTTTCTTTACCATAACGCTATTTAATGTTCTTATTTAAAACAAAAGTGCTGAAGCCAGCAATATGCCCTTATTGAACATTTTCCTCATTTGTTTTTTATTGTTTTTAGGTTTATTAGTATTCACATTCATTCATAATTTGCAAAAATACAAAAAAAGATGATATTATCAAAATAATATTTGTATATTTGCACCAAACTTAAAAACTAAACACGAACTATTGGCATATGAAAGCATTTTATCTTTCTATCATAATGGCGTTGGCCCTCTTGCCAGCCCATGCCCAGCGCAGGTACAATGCGATGAGGGAAACTAAAAAGGAGTTTTTCAAAACAGAGCAAGCCCGACTCATCGGCGACCAGATTCTCGACTACCAGAGAGTGACAGGCGGATGGCCAAAGAACATCGACATGGCAAAGCCCATGACTCATGAGGAGCGGCAGCAAGTACTCAATGACAAAAGCCGGCGCGACGACTCCACCACCGACAACGATGCCACCAATATGCAGATGACATATCTGGCTCGGCTCTATCAGGCCACCAAGAGCAAGAAGTATCGTGAGGCTTTCTGCCAGGGTGTGGAATACTTGCTGAGCGGACAGTACGACAATGGCGGATGGCCACAGTTCTGGCCCGGGATGCGTGGCTATCAGGTTCATATCACCTTCAACGATGATGCCATGGTCAACACCATGGAAATGCTGCGCGGCATCTATCTGCAGAAGGCTCCCTTCGATGGCAAGCTGACCGACAAGGCACTGCGCCAAAAGGCCATCAAGGCTTTCAACAAGGGTGTGGAGTGCATACTGAAGTGCCAGATAGTCAAGGACGGAAAGCCAACCATTTGGTGCCAGCAGCACGACCGCGTAACCTTCGAGCCTCGTCCGGCACGTGCCTTCGAGCTCTCGTCCTACAGTTCTAACGAGAGTGCACGCATCGTGGCTATGCTGATGGAGATTCCTAACCCAAGCGAAGAGATAAAACGCGCCATTCGTGGAGCCATGCAGTGGTTTGACACCTATAAACTGACGGGGCTGAAAGTAGTACGCAAGGGCAAGTTTGGTTCTCCTTTCAGAACAACCGAACTCGTTAAAGACCCCGATGCCACCACACCTCTGTGGGCAAGATACTACGACTTAGAGCACTGCGAGCCATTCGTGTGCGACCGCGACGGTGTGCCACGCCGGCATCTTTGGGAGATAGGTACAGAGCGTCGCAACGGTTATTCATGGTACAGCGACCGTACTGCTTTCATCTATCCTCTCTACGAAAAGTGGGCCGACAAGTATGATACGGCCAACAAGCTGAACCTCAGCCTCAACTCGCCCGGTGCCAACGAGCGTGGACTCATCAACATGAACCGCTTCTCAAAGCCAGAGCTGTCATGTTTCGATGCAATAGTCAATGCCGGCGAGCTAATACAGGATGCCATAGAGAAGGCTCCCGAGAACCCAGCAAAGCCTTTCAAGATACTCATCCGCAACGGAGTGTATCACGAGAAGGTCATTATCGACCGTCCCAATATCGTGCTCGTAGGCGAAGACCGCGACAGTGTCATCATCCAATATGCCGAGACCACAGCCTCACAAACCATTAAGGAATACAAGGGAAAGCCTGTACACATGGGTGTCATCGTACTGCAGGACAATGCCAACGACTGTATCATCAGCGGCATCACCGTATATAATAATTATGGTAGCACGGTGGAGAAGACCACCACACACCAGATGGCCATCTATGGCAAGGCAACGCGCACCATCGTCATCAACAGCAATATCTTTGCCGACGGCAACGATGCCCTCTCGCTATGGTGTCAGAATGGAGGAATGTACTATCATGCCGACCTCTACCTGCGCTGTCCGGGTGTCGACTTTATGTGTCCTCGTGGCAGATGCTATGCCACACGTTGCAAGTTTGTCGGCAACAGCAGAGCCATCCTCTGGCACGACGGCAGAGGCGACATCAACAACAAGTTTGTCGTGACATGCTCTTCCTTCGATGCCCTCTCCCCCACCAAGTTGGGACGCTATCACCACGACCACCAGTTCTATCTGGCCCACTGCCGTATGTCGAAAAACATCCTCGACAGTAACATCAGCTATGCCTATAGCGACAAGGTGCTCGACCCTTGCCCCTGGGGATTGCGCGTATATTATTATGGTTGCGAACGCGAGGGAGGCGACAGCGGATGGCTGCGCGACAATCTCGACCAGGCTCCTGGCCATCCTGCCTTCCATGGCCTTACTGCCCTTTGGACCTTTGATGGCAAATGGGATCCCGAAGCACGCATCAGAGACCTGTGGTATGTTCTGAAATACCAAACAAAATAAGAACTTTTAGCAGTATTTAGCGTTAAATGCGTTAAATACTGCTAATTTTACATCCAACTTATCTACTTTATAAAAGATTATTGCTACTTTTGGCAGCAACAAACGAAGTTATCTACTGACGATAAACAAAAAAGAAAACAAACATTTCTTAATGTATAACTAAAAACAAACCATTTATGTATCAACAAATCAAGAAGGGAGCTTTGGCTCTGTCTCTTAGCTTGTGTTGCGTCGGTGCATTTGCACAAAAGACCATCACAGGTAATGTGAAGGATGCTACAGGTGAACCATTAATTGGTGTAACTATCCAAGCCGGAAAGGGCGGAACAGTTACCGATATCGATGGTAACTTCAGTCTCCAAAACCTAAAGCCTGGTGACAAGATCACCATTTCCTATTTAGGATGTAAAACACAAACCATCACCGTGGGCAACCAGTCGGCGCTGAACATCGTCATGCAGTCTACCGACAAGAGCCTCGATGAGGTGGTGGTTATCGGTTATGGCACGATGAAGCGTCGCGACCTGACGGGTGCTGTAGCCTCAGTTACAGGTGACAAGTTGGCTCAAAACCCTGTATCCAACATCGCCGAGGCACTGCAAGGCCAGTTGCCAGGTGTATCAGTAACCTCTCAGGATGGCCGTCCTGGCGGTTCAATGAGTATCCGTGTGCGTGGTGGTGGTTCTATCACCCAGAGTAACGACCCTCTCTTCATCGTCGATGGTGTGCAGGTGTCTCGTATCGATGATATCCCTGCCGACAACATCGAGAGCATCGATGTGCTCAAGGATGCTGCCTCTACAGCCATCTATGGTGCACGTGGTGCCAATGGTGTCATCATGATCACCACCAAGAGCGCCAAGGAAGGCAAGGCACAGGTGAAGTACAACATGTACTACTCTGTAAAAGAGAAGCCTACTACCTACGACACTGAAAGCGCCTACGACTACGTACTGCGCAACTGGAGCTATGCCACCTCTTATGGTGACAAGTATGGCACCAACGTTGCCAAGTATTTTGGTTTGGGCAGTGAGAACGGCAACCACTTGGAGGAATACCGCAACATGGGTACCCACAACTATCAGGACGACCTGCTCAGCAGTTCTCACGCATGGAACCACGATCTGAGCGTCAGTGGCGGTACTGAGCATACCAAGTACTATGCTTCTGTCAACTATACCAATGACAAGGGTTCACTGAAAGACACAGGTTTCCGCCGTTGGAATGTAAACCTCAAGTTGGCACAGGACATCACCAAGAACCTGAAGTGGAACATCGATGCCCGCTACAGCGAGATGCGCTTCCAAGGCAGCCAGTTCCAGTATGCCACTTCTTCATATGCTTACCGACCCATCGACACTCCTTTAGGTGTGGACGACCCATCATTATTGGGTATGGGCGATGCCAACGTTGATCCTAAATACAACCCTGTCAGCATCTATGACAGCTATACCCAATACAACACCCACTACCGTCTGCGTGCCACCAACTCGCTCACCTGGACTCCTATCAAGGGACTGACAGGTAAGACCGAGCTTACCCTTGCCCGCAACTGGCGTGAACAGCAGACCTGGGACGACGGCTACGAGAAGGGCTACAACCATGCCACCCAGGTAAAGAGCAATGGCTACAACGTGCGTTGGACCACCACTGCCAACTATGCCGTACAGGGATTGGGCGAAGACCACAGCCTCGACTTCCTCTTGGGTAACGAGGTTCTTGCCAGCAAGAGCAACTCCACTACTTTCAATGGCTATGGCTATCCTTTAGGATGGGACATGGACACAGCCTTCGGTCAGCTCAACATGAGCCACATGGAGTCTACTTCTCTGAAAGATACCAACAAGTCGGAGATCGGCACGCCAAACCACACCCTTTCTTGGTTCGGACGTGTCAACTACTCTTACCTGAGCCGTTACCTCTTCACCGCTACTTTCCGTGCTGATGGCAGCTCTAAGTTCGCACCCAACAACCACTGGGGTTACTTCCCTGCTGCAGCTGCTGCATGGCGTATCTCTGACGAACCTTGGATGAAGGGCACACAAGACTGGCTGAGCAACTTGAAGCTCCGTCTCTCTTTCGGTACTTCCGGTAACGATAATATCGACGCTTCGCTATGGAAGGCTACATGGATAAGCGAAACTACTGAGGTTGACGGCCAACTTGTCAACACCTTCCGTCCTGGCACCATGATGGCCAACCCCGACCTGAAGTGGGAAACTACCATCTCTCGCAACTTCGGTCTCGACTTTGGTTTCTGGGACGGTCGTCTGCGCGGTACATTAGACTTCTACTGGAACACCACCAAGAACATCTTGATGATGGTTCCTATTGACACTTCTACTGGTTACACCTACCAGTTCCAGAACGTAGGTAAGACCTCTAACAAGGGTGTCGAGCTTGCCTTGAGTTACAACATCGTCAACAAGAAAGACTGGGGCTTGACATTCGGCATGACCTACAACTTCAACCACAACAATGTAGACGAACTCTTCGACAACGTATTGGCAGATACCCATACCAACTGGGGATCACAGATGCGTATGCCATACTACGACTACGTCATCCGCAAGGACAATCCTGTAGGTTTGGTTCAGGGTTACAAGTCATTGGGCTTCTACACTGTTGACGACTTCAACGTAAGCGCCGATGGTGTATGGACACTGAAGGATGGCATTCCAGACAATACAGCCTGCAACTATTCTGCAGGATGCGCCAAGGCTTACAAGCTTCCTGCTGGTCAGAAGGCATTCCCTGGCATGTACAAGTTTGCCGATGTAGATAATGACGGCACCGTGGCTTCTAACGACGTAACTATCATCGGTAAGACCAAGCCAGAGCATACTGGTGGTTTCAACATCTCTGGACGTTATAAGAACTTCGATCTCAACGCCAACTTTGCTTATCAGATTGGTGGCGACGTTTACAACGCCAATGCTCTCCACGACATGATGGGTAACAAGGATACAGGCTTCGGCTCTGCACGTGTTTCCGAACTGGCAGACTGCTGGAAGATGTATAATGTAGACAACAATGGCAACCTCTATGCCGTTACCAACCCTGACGAGCTCCGCACCCTGAATGCAGGTGCCAAGTATGCCTTGCCATACTGCGAGTACGGTCTGGTAACCAGCGAGTTCATCGAGGACGCTTCTTATCTGCGCCTCCAGAACCTCTCTGTAGGCTACACCTTCCCTAAGACATGGATGAAGCCACTCGGCATCAGCAACCTGCGCATCTATGCCACTGTTACCAACCTCTTCTGCATCAAGGGCTATAGCGGAATCGATCCTGATGTCAACACAGACTTCAATGCTGGTGGCAACGGATTCCCTACCCCTAACTACGACTACCAGGCTTATCCTAAGACACGCTCTTGGACATTCGGCCTCAACTTAGCATTCTAATCTATTAAAACAGAATATTGACATGAAAAATAGATATTTATATATAGCTTTATGTGCGGCAGGCCTCCTCTCTGGTGCCACCTCATGTAACGATTATCTGGAGACAAGTTCACCATCCACTGTTGATAAAGGATTTGTATTCTCCACCACCACCACAAAATGGGCAGCTTTGGAAGGTGCCAAAAAGTCTATGATGAATGCCTACACCCTGCAGGTGTTCGGTAGCGGACTTTATTATGCTGCTGATATTGCAGGCTCCGACATCATGCGCCATCCAGAGGCTCACAACAACCAGTTGGGACGCCATATTCCTGAAGGCCTTTACAGAAATGGTACCGAAGTAGGCAACTACAACCTCCTCTCTTATCAGAAAGAGGGAACAGATGGAGCATATGGTGCGCTGTTTGATGTCATCGGTAAGTGCAACGCCATAACCTCAGCCTTCGAGGCGGAAGAAGGATTCAACGAGATGATGGCACAGACAAAACCTACCGACGAGAGTCAAATTTATGGCGAGGCTGTAGCACTGCGTGCCACCTGCTACCGCGAACTCATCAAGTACTTTGGCGATGTGCCTTGCCCTGCTGAGTTTGGCAAGCCTGCTGGCGGTATCGCCTCACGCGACTCTATCTATGATGTCTGCATCGAGCAGCTCAAGAAGGTGGAGCCGCTGATGTACGTACTGGGTGCTTGCCCTCACTACACCACCAATGCCAAGAATTATTATTCACGTACCTACGTAGACGGACTCATTGGCCGCATGGCTCTTGAAGCAGGAGGCTATCAGACTCGCCGTGGCGACATCAAGCGAGTAGATGGTCAGGGCAATCCTCTCACCTTCGAGACCATGGGAACAGCCAACGCCGGTGCAGAATATGGCCGCCGTTCTGACTGGCAGAACCTTTACAACACTGCCAAGACCTACTTCAAAAAGGCAATCGACAATTCCGGAACAGCCATATTCCACGATACCGACCCACGCGAGAAAGACAATAAGGGACGCGTATTCGGCAACCCTTACCAGTATTTCTTCCAGCAGATGCACGAGGCTGATGTAACCTATGCTGACGAAAGTATCTTCGAGGTTCCATACACCCAGGGCTCTGATGGTGGTGTGACCACACAGAGTGAGCGCTCTTATAGCTTAGGTCGTGCATCAAGCGGTGGCGGTAAGAACGCATATCCTTGCAAAGCTTACGGTCAGGGACGTGCCAACCCAGCCTTCTACTATGGCGAGTTCGACCCCAAGGACTTGCGTCGTGACGTATGCTTCACGGTTACAGGTAGTACAGGTAAGGGTACGGAGACCCTGATTCCTCTCGTACCTAACTCTAAAGCTGCTGGCGGTGGTATCTGCTGCAACAAGTTTGATGAGAATCGCCAGGCAAAGGTATGGACCAAAAACCAGCGCCGTTCGGGTATCAATAGTCCTTACATGCGCCTGTCTGAAATGTACTTGGGCTATGCCGAGGCTTGCGCCGCACTCGATGCCAACAGTGCCGAAGCCAAGACATACCTTACCAAGATACGCAACCGTGCTTTCCGCACACCTGCAGAGGCCAATGTGGATGGTTTTATCGCTAAGGAAGGCTCTCTGCTCAAGGCTGTCATCGATGAGCGCGGCTTCGAGTTTGCAGGAGAGGGCGACCGTCGTTTCACTTTGATTCGTACAGGTCTGTTGCCTGAAAAGATTCGTGAAATCAAGGAACTCACCCGCAGAATGTTGGATGGTCTGGAGTCTAATGGTTATTACACCTTCGAGAATGGCAACACCATCTCAAGCTATATCTATACCAAGAGCGTGGATGCCAAGACTGAGAAAGGTTACCGACTGACCGCACAGTGTCCAGAAGGAAAGGAAAACGACCCAGTACTCTATCCTTCATGGCGCGGCCAGAACGACAAATGGGAGGCTTACGGCTTGGATTACAAGACAGAGACTCCTTTGACCAACGTCGCCATCAAGGGCTTGTTCAACAAGCTTTCTGCAGAAGAGGAGACAGCTCTTGTAGCAGACGGTTACAAGAAGGTAAACTGGGGTAAGGACCTTGCAAACTATGATGACGAGTACTACAAGTATCTCTTCTGGGATTACGACTATGTAAAGGCTCCTATCTATCTCTGGCCTCTCACTCCTAACACCTTATCTTCTGGTGGCTTCGAGAATGGCTACGGCTTTAAGAACAAATAATACGAGCATTCAAGAAAGAATAAACTTAGAGTTTATAAAAAATCATCAGGCGGGAGGACGCAACAGGCGTCTTCCCGCTTTTCTTTTGTATCTGTCAATACTTGGACATTACTATAGGAAGCCTCTGTTAATTATAAATGCGCTTCATTATCTCCTAAAGAAGCGCATCGTCAGCTATCAGTAAATAAGGTACTCCGCAGAGCATCACACTTGCGAACAAAGGTATTAAACTGAAACCAATTTTGGTATGCTTAATAACGGCAAAGAAAAAAAGTTCCAACCTCATTAGGATGTCAAACTAATGACACCAAACGGAGTTGGAACACCATACAATCTTTTTATAAATTCACAACTTAAAGTTCAATTAAACTTTCCTCATAGGTTCCACACGCCCTGAAGGGGCAGAAGCTCTTAGCCCAGGGCAACACCCTGGGTTGTTACGGGCGTTAGCCTATCGCCCTGTAAGGGCAAAAGCTTTATGCAGTGCCTGAAGTTTTAAAGCTTTTGCCCTTTCAGGGCGCCTTGCCGATTACTATTAGACCCAGGGCGCTGCCCTGGGCTAAGAGCTTTTGGGCTTTCAGCCCGTACTTAAAGCACTTTGTGAAAGTTCTATTACATATTCACAACTTTCTTGACGGATACATGACCTTGAGCGTCGGTAGCCTTAACGATGGTGACACCATGACCGGGAGCAGACAGACGCTTGCCAGAGAGGTCGAAGTACTCGGCCTTGGCTGTCTGAGCAGCAGCATAATCGAACATTTCGATGCCAGTAGTAGAGGCACCTGTCATTTCCTTTCCGTTAGCATCGTAGGTCTTGGCAGTACTGTAGTTCTTGATGGCATAATCGAACTCGGCTATATCTGCTGTAGGAAGCACATCGGTATAAGACTTCCATATTTCTACCTTACCAGCCCCAGAATACTTCTCACAGATGGCAGGAACATCTACTGTCTTGTCGAGATAATGCTGGGTGTAAGAGGCTACGGTCTGAGTAGGAACCCAATCGGTTTTGGTCACACCAAAACTTTTACTTATCTTAGCGCCATCAATATTGGTGTAACCCTCCATCAAGTTGTTACAACCCTTATAGATGCAGTCATAACCTTCAGCTTTAGAGATATTCAAGCTACCGCCTCTGTCTGAACGGATAGGCGACTTTGTATTCTCGAAATAGCATCCCTCTTCGTATGCTACAGCTCCCGTACGAATATCCCAACCATCCTCACAACCACGCATATAGTTATTATAATAATGTACATGACCACCACGTTGGAGAGGAAGACGAGAACCTTGGATGTTGTAGAAGAAATTGTGGTGGAAAGAGATGGTACGACAGTTTTCGTAGACATCAGTATCACCCTTACCCCACAAGCAGCTCTTGTCATGGTCGTGGAAATAGTTATAGCTGAAAGTCATCCACTGCACATTGTTTTTACAGTCGAGCAAACCATCATAGCGGTCTTTATTGGCTGCACCACCATTGAAGAACTCACAGTGGTCAACCCAGATATGTCCACCCCAGTTGGTCTTGGCACTTACCTTATCAGCCTGAATCCCGATGCAGTCAGGGTCGCCCACTTCTACTTGCGCACCATTACGCCAAGCCACAATCTTATTCTCACCTGTTTTGAGCACAGGAACACCCTTCATGGTGAAACGGCAGTTACGGATGATGATGTTATCAACCGACTGCATCACGAAGGTGATATGAGAAAAGAGAGGAGCCTTGCCTGTTGCAGGGTCCACCACACCAATCAAAGTCTTGTTAGGAGCAACCATAATGCGCTCGCCATAGACTGACTCCACACCAGATTTTCCACTCTGGTCGTCAAGCAAACGACCTGTACTCAGATCATCCACATAGCACTTGATGCCTGTAGTAATATCATGATCTACGATAACGATATATGGGTCAGTTGCTTGGAGATAGGCCTGCAGTTGAGAGAAGTTGTCTGCCTTTACCACCTTGCCACCAACACCACCGGTAGTTCCTCCGACACGATACCAGTTGGTACCAGGAGTACCTTCATAGGCAGCGAAGCCATCCAAAGAAAAGTCACGACCATCCTGGGTCTGTGCATTGACCATCATAGAGAAGCCACAGAGCAAAGCAGAAGCCAAGAGAGTTTTACGACAAACAGCCTTAAGCTGTGCAGAAACGATAGAGTTAATTTGTTTCATTATAGGATTAGTTTTTGTTTAATTTGTTCCTTTGAGAAAAAAAGGGCTGTCCTCGTCAAGAAGAGACAGCCCTTAGTTTGTTTCATTTTATATATCTTTCCTCATTGAGGAAAACATGTTTATTATTCTGTTACAGGTACAAGTTTGATGAGAGCGATTGCGGAACTATCACCCTTTGTAATCTTATGAGCACCTGCCTCAAGCACAACTGTTGTAGGAGCTCCTGCCTGCTTTACGCCATCTACCTTTACATTAGTTTTTGTACCAGAAGTACCATAATATACATACAGAGTCATTTTCTGAGATGTGGTGAAAGACACCTCGGTGTTAGTCTCCATCTTAAGACTTGCCGTATAAGTAGTACCTTCTATAACAGTATCTTCTACTTTTACATTCTTAGCTTCACCAGTCAAAGCAAATGCACTATTAGAAGGAACAGCCTCTTTTCCGTTTGCTGTAAAGCTGCAAGTTACAGTACCCTCAATAGGAGTTACTGTGCTGCCACCTTCTGAACCACCAGTAGAGCCGCCAGTGCTACCACCTTCGCCAGAACCACCAGTCTCGCCACCTTCGCCAGTAGAGCCAGAACCTGTCTCGCCACTTGATGCACTCTCATCACCGAAGATATTTACAAGACCTGTCTTGTAAGAAGAAAGAACATTATCGAGACCTGCGCAACGACCATAGTCTGCATCATCTGTAGCATTGTTGAATTTATAATGAATATCACCCTGATTCAAACGACCAGCGCCATAGAAACCAGTAACCTTAGCAGGTACATCAACAGCAGTATCAGGAGTGTAAGCATACATCTTAGAAGCATCAGTATCGAAGTTGTTGTAAGAAGTGCCACCAGCCTTGGCTACAACAGAAGAAGGAACTGTCTCTGAAGGAGAATCTACCTCGTAAGCATCGAAATCGGTGTTAGAGTTCTTCCAGGTGATATAGCTAAAGTATTTGCTCTTTTCTGCAAAGATATTACCATAAGCTTTCAATACACCACCATTCTCACCAGAGAATGTACCATCGCCCTTGGCATCTGTACCCTGCTTAGAAATCATCATAGGATACTTGGTGTTACGGAAGTAGTTTGACTCAACAAAAACACTTGCGCCCATTGTCACACCTACACCATACTTAGCAACGCCATCATAGTAGTTGTTCCAGATATGAACAGAAGATGTACGTACACGTGGGTGACGAGAGTCTGAGTGGTCGAACCAGTTGTGGTGGTAGCAAATCAGGTTATCAACAGTTTCCTTCTTCATACCACAGAGGTTTGACTTACCTGTGTCGTGATAGTGGTTGTAAGAGAATGTGCAGAAAGAAGCACCATCCTTAGAGTCCAAAGAGCCATCACCCTTACCATGGTCACCGCTACCCTTCTCACCATAGAAATAGTCGTTGTTGTGAACCCAGATGTGCTGAGTTCCCTTAATCTCCATGTTGTCGTTGCTTGAGCCCTGGTTGAAGAAGGCCATATTACGAACCTCAACATTTGTACCATTGATGATTCCCAAGCCGAAGCCATTGAAACAAGCATCATCACCGATACCCTCGATGGTAACATTCATGACTGTGGTTGCACTATTACCTTTCAACAAGAGACCCTTCTGGTCAGTCTTAAGCTGATCGCCAGCATTAGCAGTCTTAATCTCACCAATGACACGAACAGCAAGAGGAGTCTCATCCTTACCCTTCTGCTTGGCAAGAAGGATATTACCAATACCTGTATATTCTTCACCGTTCAAAGAAGCCTTGATAGTAGTGAAAGTATTCTTTGTAACATAGAGAACCTTAGCACCAGCCTTCAAAGTACCGTCATTGTTGTAAGCACCGACACCATCGCTGATACCCTTATGAGCAAAACCCTGACGATCGTAGTTGACAACCTTCAAATTGTCGGCAATACCGTAAGCTGAAGTCTCTGCACCATTAGCATCGACAGCAACAACCTTCAAAGAATAGTTGCCAGCCTTCAAACCAACAACATCCACACGACCATAAGAACCGTAGTTACGAACAAGCTGCTGGTCTACCTTGGTATAGTCAGCATACTGACCACCCTTTACATATACATTGTAGCTCTTAGCATCAGAAAGTAGAGTCCACTTAGCGTAAGCACTCTCCTGCCAGCCTTTGCTCTCAGTGATAGTGATACCTTTCTCGGTTACCTCACCACTCTCACCACGCTCTGCAGCCTTGGCAAAGCTCAACTCCTTTACAGTAGCATTGAACTCATCATTCTCTGCACCAGACTTAACAGGAACTACGATGGTCTTGTCACCCTCAAAAGTTACCTTGCTCAAATCCTCTGTATTGTAATACTTTACAGAACCACTGTTTGTAGTTACAAACATCTGATTCTTATAAGTATCACGGCTAACTGCATTGTTTACCTTATTGCCTGCATCTGGGTCAACAGGCTCTGGCTCAACGGCACTTGGGTCTTTCACAGAGATGCTGTAAATCAACAAACCACCATTAGTAGTAGTCAAAGTTACATTACCTGCCTCTGTAACAGTACCTGTACAAGTCATAAGACTCGTAGACTTTGTACCGAAACCTGTAGTTCCACCAACATTGGCACTTGCATAAAGTCCACGAGATGTTTTGCTACTTGCCGTCTTGCAAACAACAGTCACCACCCAGTCTTTCTGAACATTAGGAATGGTAACGACAAGATTAGTACCATTCAATTCCAAATACTCACCCGTATAGTTCAAGCGGATTTTACCACATTGATTAGCAGGAGTCTTGCCATCACTTGATGCAACAGCAACACCACACTTAAAAAGCAAGCCCTTGGCAAAGTAGAGTTCTGTACCATTGGCTGTCAAAGCTGCATTATCCAAAGCTGCAAGGAAATTGTAACGACCCTTGGTTGCATCATTGTACCAATTGGTAGCATCTGCATTAATCAATTCCTCATCAGCATCACCGATGAATGGATCACGGCCTGCAAAATCCCATGTCTGTGCCATGGCAGCACTCAAGCTCATCAAGAGGAGTGCCAGAGTAAATACCATTTTCTTCATTTTACGTTCCTCCTTTTTTACTTGATGATTACTTTCTTACCATTCACGATGTAGATACCCTTGTTCAGGTTCTGGGTAGAAGTACCCACAAGCTGACCATTAAGATTGAACACCTTGCCTGCGAGAACTTTGTTGCTTGTCTCAATGTTGCTGATACCTGTGGTGATATAAGCAAAAGAAAGTTTCACAAGCGACATGTCCTGAGTCTCAGTAGTCTCATCGTCGAAAGTAAGATTGACATTGTCACCATCGAAGGTGATTTCTTTGACGGTCTTGCCAACCTGCGAGCCGCCGATTGTTACGGTTTGCTTGTTGTCTGCCATCACAGCAGTAGACAAAAGCACTCCTAACAACATGAAGTACACTTTTTTCATTGTTTTTAGCGTTTTAGTAGATTGTTGTTTTGAGTTTCTGCTGCAAAATTAAAACAAAATAATAAAGGACGGATATGTTTTCGTCAAAAAAGCTACGCAAACGTTTGCATAAGTGGTGCTCTGACAATTTATCATTCACCAAGGAAAAAGACTATCAAAATGGCACAAAAAGGAACAAAATCAACCAAAAGAAACTGCCGCTTATACTGGAAAAATCTTGCTCTTATACTATATAAATGTTTTGCTTAGCCTACCAGGGCGGACGCATCAAAATGCGTTCGCCTCCAAAAGTTTTGACAGGTAATTTTC
>OBAI01001709.1_pt1 | contig 15817 bp, 9 predicted proteins | sample 1517461 | NCBI WGS metagenome assembly OBAI01 (sample SAMN04571696, study PRJEB22368) | human gut metagenome | biome: human gut; material: stool | host: Homo sapiens | place: Luxembourg | collected 2012-06-29
CGCATCGAAACGAGGGAAATGGAGATATTCATAACGATGGCCTTTGGAGCTGAGATACTCCTGCAACATTTTGACCTGAGTCGATTTTCCGGCTCCATCGAGACCTTCAAGAACAATAAATGGCATGGTGATCTGCGTCGTTAAAAAAGTTACTGCGTTTAAATGTTATTTGATTGTGCGTCGTTGGCAGGATGTTTTCCCCTCAAGATCCAATTAAACAGACATCCTCAACAACCATCGAGGATACAAAGTGCCCAGTCTCCCAAAAACAGAGTCGCGTTTTGCATCACGCCCTCTAAACTGCTGTTTCGCAGGCAGGCACCCGACCTTGCCTACTGGACACTCAAGCTCGATGTAGCCTGGGACACCGGTCCGTTATGCTCGCAACATGCGGGCCGCACGCTGTACCCCTGCTTCAAGGCGATCTATATCGGTAAAGTCATTGTACAGTGCAAACGAAGCCCGTACCATCGAGGTGATTCCGTAATGGGTCATGACCGGTTCAGCACAGTGGGTACCTGTCCGTACCGCAATGCCCATTTTATCAAGAATCATTCCTACATCCATCGGATGCGTTCCATCGATCGTAAAGGAGACGATTCCACATTTATCCGGCTGCGTTCCATAGATACGCAACCCATCGATCCGTTGCAGCTTCTCCGTTGCATATTCCAGCAGTTGCTGTTCATGACGCATCACCTCTTTCGGATCGAGCGTATTGAGATAACGGATGGCCTCACCCAATCCAATAGCGGCAATATAATTGGAGGTTCCGGCTTCGAATTTCAACGGCAACTCCGCATAGGTCGTTCCGGCAAAGCTAACCGTCGCTACCATATCTCCGCCCCCAAAGAAGGGAGGCATCTCTTCAAGCCAATGCTCCTTGCCATACAAAACACCAATGCCGGTCGGGCCGTAGAGTTTATGGCCCGAAAAGGCGTAAAAATCGCAATCGAGAGCTTGGACATCCACACCACCGTGCACAATTCCTTGGCAACCATCCACCAACACCGGTACACCAGCCGCATGGGCAACCTCGATAATTGGTTTAAGATCGGGACAGGTTCCCAGAACATTTGATGCCTGAGTCACACACAACAGTCGGGTGCGATCATCCAGCAACTCGGGCAATTTTTCGGTCATTAGGCGCCCTGCATCGTCGAACGGCACCACACGCAATTCAGCACCTTTCCGCTCACAGATCAGCTGCCAGGGGACTATATTGGAGTGGTGCTCCATCTCCGTGGTAATGACGTTATCCCCGGCATGTATAAACTTTTCTCCGAAACTATACGCCACTGTATTGATCGAAGCGGTTGCTCCGGCCGTAAAGACCACCTCACGCTTTGAAGCCGCACCGATCAATCGTCGTACCTCTTCACGTGCAGCCTCGTAAGCCGTGGTACACTCTTCGCTCATGTAGTGAAGTCCCCGGTGAATATTGCCATTGAGATGGCGATGCAGGTAATCGACCTTTTCAATCACCGACAAGGGCTTCTGAGCAGTCGCCCCACTATCCAGATAGACCAGATCCTTCCCGTAAACCTTACTGCTCAACAGCGGAAAATCGGCCCGTATTTTAGCGATATCGTAAGCCATATGACTTTCCCCTATAACGTTTCGACCTTCTCTCCGATCTTCTGATCGAACAGTTCGTTCATCTGCGGGACCCGGCTTTCGGCCAGAACATCCAGCACAAAACCATACATTTGCAACCGGCGAGCATCTTCAAGGTCAATGCCCCGCTGACGCATATAATAGATCGCTTCGGGATCGAGCTGACCAACCGTTGCTCCGTGGCTGCATTTCACATTATCGGCATAGATCTCCAACTGAGGTTTGGCGTAGGCATGCGCCTCGTTCCCCAACAAAAGGTTGTTGTTTTGCTGGAAGGCCTGTGTCCGTTGGGCATCCTGTGCGACATAGATCCGACCACTGAAGACCGAAGTACCGCCATCTGCAGCCACCCCTTTAAACAGTTGATAGCTGTTGCAGTCCGAAACCAGATGTTCTATATCGGTCGTAAAATCGAGATGCTCATCTTTTCCGGCAATCATCAGCCCGTTGGTATGATTCTCTGCGCCCTCTCCTTCCAACCGTACACGCTGCTCGTTTCGCATCAATTTGCCGCTCAACGCAACGGAAACCGAGTGCAGAACACTATTCTGCAATTGACTGGCACGACTGCAAGAGACCAGCGAAGAGCCGCTGTTCAACCTGCACCCCTCAAACATATCGATTCGAGCCCCGGCGCCTACAAACAGCTCTCGTGTTCTGCAGGCCAGTACCGCTGTCTGGTCCACCGAACGGTAATCCAGAACCAAACGAGCCTCACTCCCCTCTTCGAAGATAAACAGGTTCCGCCCGAATGTAGCGATCGCCTGATCGGCTCCGCCAAAGCAAGACTCAACCGCAATCGGCATCTCAACCTGCACCCCTTTGGGCACATAGACAAAGGCACCGTCCTGAACAAAAGCCGTAGTCAATGCCTCCACGGCATCGTTCATATCGGCTGTCAGCGTATTGTAATGGCGGGCTACCAGTTCGGGAAACGACTTGGCAGCCGCTGCCAACGAACCATACACAACACCGTTGGGCAGCTGGACCAATTTTTGCTCATCAGCGCAAAAGCCGTTAATAAATGTAATGTGATACATCTCACCCGGCAGTACTTCGGCCGAATGTACTGCTGAGAAAGCGGTCTCCTGTTCGGATGCAGCAAAAAGATAGTGCCACGGCTGATCGAACGTCTCACGTAACGAGGTATAGTGGTAACGGTCCCCATTCCCGGAGCCCTTTTTAGGGATACCCAAACGGTTCATCCGCTCCATCGCTGCGCGACGGGAACGAGTCAACGGAGAGACCTCATCAATACCAAGCAGTGTTTCGTGTGCCTGGAACAGCTCCGTCAATCTATTTTCAATCGAACGTTCCATGCTGCTACTCATATTGGTTGATCAACCAGTCGTAACCTTTTTCCTCCAGTTTGAGGGCAAGCTCCTTACCCGCCGAATAGATAATACGACCTTTATACAGCACATGCACCACATCGGGCACAATATAATCCAACAGACGCTGATAGTGTGTAATGACAATGGTAGCGTTATCGGGGCGTTTCAGTTTGGTCACCCCAGTGGCCACAATACGGAGCGCGTCAATATCCAAACCGCTATCCGTCTCATCGAGGATGGCCAGTTTCGGTTCGAGCATCGCCATCTGGAAGATCTCGTTCTTCTTCTTCTCGCCACCCGAGAATCCGGCATTGACGGCCCGGTTAGTCAGTTTGCTATCGAGTTCGACGATAGCACTCTTTTCACGCATCAGCCGTAAGAACTCAGCTGCCGATAGCGGTTCGAGCCCCTGATATTTACGCTTCTCATTCACCGCATAACGCAGAAAATTAGCCATGCTTACCCCCGGAATCTCAACCGGATACTGGAATCCGAGAAACAGCCCCATGCGGGCACGCTCCTCAATACTCTTGTCTAAAAGATTCTGGCCCTGGAACCATGCCTCACCTTGAGTCACCTCAAAGCGTTCATTACCCGCCAGCACCGAAGCCAACGTACTTTTACCCGAACCGTTCGGGCCCATGATGGCATGCACCTCACCAGCCTTGACATTCAGATTGATTCCCTTGAGGATCTCCTTGCCATCCACACTGGCATGCAGATCCTTAATCTCCAACATATATTTCTCAGCCATTTTCATTGATTCTTTTTGTTTCGGTTTGTTCTACATGACCTTGAGGGAGCCTCCCTCCCAGTCTAACCTACACTACCCTCCAACGAGATCGAAAGCAACTTTTGCGCCTCAACCGCAAACTCCATCGGCAACTTGTTCAACACCTCTTTGGCATAACCGTTGACAATCAACCCAACGGCATCCTCCGTAGAGATTCCGCGCTGGTTGCAATAGAAGAGCTGATCTTCACCAATCTTGGAGGTGGTTGCCTCATGTTCAACTACCGCCGAACGGTTGTTCGATTCAATATAGGGGAAGGTATGGGCTCCGCACCGATCCCCAATCAGTAGGGAATCGCACTGCGAATAGTTGCGAGCATTCTCCGCCTTGCGAGCCACCTTGACCAAACCGCGATAACTATTCTGGCTACGTCCAGCCGAAATACCTTTGCTGACAATCCGACTGCGGGTATTGCGACCCAAATGGATCATCTTCGTTCCGGTATCAGCCTGCTGGCAATTATTGGTCACAGCCACCGAATAGAACTCTCCGACCGAATTATCTCCGGCCAAAATACAGCTCGGATACTTCCAGGTCAGGGCAGAACCGGTTTCGATCTGTGTCCATGACAACCGAGCATTTTCACCCTTGCAAATACCCCGTTTGGTCACAAAGTTGTAAATACCGCCTCGTCCCTCTTTATCGCCCGGATACCAGTTCTGAACGGTCGAATACTTCACCTCAGCATCCTTCATCACGACAATCTCGACCACCGCAGCATGCAGCTGATTTTCGTCACGCATCGGAGCGGTACACCCCTCCATATAGCTGACATAGGCACCCTCATCGGCCACAATCAACGTCCGCTCGAACTGTCCAGTTCCGGCTGCATTGATTCGGAAATAGGTCGAGAGTTCCATCGGGCAGTGAACCCCTTTGGGAATATAACAGAACGAACCGTCCGAAAAGACCGCTGCATTCAAAGCCGCAAAGAAGTTATCGGTACTGGGGACCACACTGCCCAGATATTTACGGACCAGGTCGGGATAATCACGAATCGCCTCCGACATGGAACAGAAGATGATTCCCTTCTCTGAAAGGGTCTCTTTGAAAGTGGTCTTAACCGAAATGGAGTCCATAACGGCGTCCACTGCCACCCCCGACATCATCATCTGCTCTTCGATGGGTACCCCCAATTTATCGAAGGTCTCTTTCAGTTTGGGATCGATTTCATCCAGGCTATTCAACTTTGGTTTAGCCTTTGGTGCCGCGTAATAGATAATATCGTCGAAATCAATCTCAGGCAAATCCAAGTGGGGCCAGCGCGGCATTGTCATCGTTTTCCAACGACGGTAGGCCTCCAGACGATAAGCCAACATCCACTCCGGCTCCCCTTTCTTCGCGGAGATCATCCTGACGATCTCTTCATTGAGCCCTTTGGGAATGGTATCCGTCTCCACATCGGTCGTAAAACCGTATTTGTATTCGGAACCGGTCAGCTCCGTTAATATTTTATTATCCTGCTCTTCCATAGGTTAGGGTAATGGGACAACTGGAACCCTCCACTATCAAACTTGACAATCAGCGATGCGTTCCTTTTTCCATCCAATTATACAAATCACAAAAATAATCCATCCCCTGCTTTCCTGCAAAATTTTGTCCAAAATAAAAAAGAGCGCCATTCCTGACGCTCTTTTATTGACAATACTCATTAAAACTACTGCTGCATAGACTCCAGCAACTCGTTATAATGTTTGTATTTCTCCATATACTGGGCATTTTCGTCCCGGAAACGGAAATAGAGGTTCTTCAACAACTCAACCGTCGTCACATCGTCCGGCTGCAACTCGTGAGCTTTCTCAAGCGGCTCCAGTGCTTCTGCATACATTGCGTTCACAGCAGCCTCTTCAGCTTTGAGAGCATCTGAACTTGTAAACATTTTGTCATTCAATGCATTATTGGCTTCATCACCACGTTTAATCAGCATCAAACCAATGTTGTAATTTGTTGCGAAGTCATCCGGTGCCAAACTCAGCGCTTTTTTGAAAGCTTCGATCGATTTATCAGGCTGACCTAACTTATCGTATACGCGACCCAATCCTGCATACAATTCCGGATTGTTCGGATCATTCTGAATGGCCTCCTGAACCAATGGAATGATTTCATTGGGATCTTCACCTGTCGTAGCGTAAACAGACATCAACCCTTCAACCAATTTGGTGTTCATCGGATAGGCTTTAATACCATCCATCAGGGTCTGCTTTGCCTCGGCATTCTTACCATCACCAGCATAGCACAAATTCAGATAATAATAGGTATCACCACCTTTAGCCAAACCATCTTTCAACGCTGCCGAAAGATACTTCTCACCATTGGTGTAATCCTTCATAATAGCGTAAATCAAACCGGCATTGAATGAACTGGTCGTATCAGCCTTGGTGATCACACCCTTCTGCAACAGATTATACGCACTGGAGAAATTTTTGGCAGCCTCGCCTAAATTCTGTTGTGTAAAGTTATTGTCTGCAATCTGCTTGTACCAATTGTACACATTGGTCAACCCTTCTTGTACTTTTTTCAAAGTAGAAGCATTGTCCTTATCCAATTCATAAGCCTTCATGTAGGCAGCTTCAGCCTTCTCCAATCCATTTGGATTGATTGTCTTCTTCTCTTTCCAGAAAGAGACCATACCATTGGTCAAATATACGTCGACATAGTCATACGATGCCTTTGTCACCGGAACGCCGTTGATGGTATCAGCAGACTGCTCATTTTTGCCCATCAAATAAATCATGTCGATCTCACTCAAACCACGATACAACGAGGCAATCGGAGCAATCGCTGCATTATAATTGGCATCACCCAAAGTAATCCAAGTGCCTGCTTTAGTATTTTTTTTGGGATCTTGGGTAGCCGCTTCGGCTTTGCTGACTTTCTGCATCAAATTGGACTCATTCACACCGGACTGGCCGAATGCAGTACCGGCTGCGCCCACCATGGCAATGGAAGCCAATACCAATAATCGTTTCATAATCGTAAGTATTAATCGGTTTAACCTGTTTCTTTTGTTTGAGTTATTTTATTCGTTCGTAAACAAGACTAAATCTCATTGTCTGAAGTAGTTGTCGGATCCGTCGTGCCTGCCTCTGTATTTGCAGGAGCTACGTCATCAGCGTTCTGTGCAACAATCGGCTCATCCTCTTCATCACTCTTCGGCACCGGAATTACCGAAGCAATGGAATCGCCCTCACGCAAATTAATGACTCGGACTCCCTGCGTCGCACGTCCCGACACACGGATATCGCTCACCGGAATACGAATGGTCAATCCTGAACGGTTGATAATCATCAGGTCATTATCATCCGTTACCGATTTTATCGCGATCAATTTACCGGTTTTCTCGGTAATCTGCAAAGTCTTGACACCTTTACCACCGCGATTGGTGATGCGGTAATCGTCCAGATCGGTCCGTTTGCCATAACCGTTCTCCGAAACAACCAGGATATCCTCTTTGCTGTCGGGCTCAACGCAAACCATACCGATCACTTCATCACCCTCCTCGATCGTAATACCCTTCACACCGGCTCCGGTACGACCAATCGGACGAACAGCCTGCTCATTGAACCGAATCGCTTTACCCTCCTTGGCAGCGATCAATACCTCACTATTACCCGTGGTCAATTTCGCCTCGATCAGCTGGTCTCCTTCGCGAATCGTAATAGCATTCACACCGTTCTGACGCGGACGAGAGTATGCCTCCAAACGGGTCTTCTTCACAACACCCTCTTTGGTACACATGATAATGTAGTTATTATCGACATACTCCTTGTCGTTCAGACGACGTACATTGATGTAGGCCCGGATCTTATCGTCCGGCTCGATCTGAATCACATTCTGCAGTGCACGACCCTTCGAAGAACGCGATCCTTCAGGAATCGCATAAACCTTGAGCCAATAGCAACGTCCCTTCTCGGTAAAGAAGAGCATCGTATTGTGCATGGTCGTTACATAGATATGCTCAATAAAGTCCTCATCGCGCGTAGCGCTGCCCTTCATGCCGACACCACCGCGGTTCTGGGTCCGATATTCCGTCAGCGGAGTCCGTTTGATGTAGCCCATGTGCGAAATGGTGATCACCATCTCATCATCGGCGTAGAAATCCTCCGGATTGAACTCCTCGGCACTCATCACCAGTTCGGTACGACGCTCATCGCCATACTTGTCACGCAATTCGATCAATTCATCCTTGACAATCTTCATCTGCAAGGCGTAGCTGCCCAAGACCTCTTTGAAATACTCGATCTGTTTGCACAGTTCGTCGTATTCTGCTTTGAGCTTGTCGCGCTCCAGACCGGTCAATACACGCAGACGCATATCAATGATCGCAGAGGCCTGTACTTCAGACAACGAGAAGCGTTCCATCAACCCAGCCTTAGCCTCATCCGGCGTTTTGGCCGAGCGGATAATCCGAATCACCTCATCAATATTATCGACCGCAATGAGCAATCCTTCCAGGATATGTGCCCGTTTTTCGGCCTGCTCCAGATCGTACTTCACACGGCGTACCACCACATCGTGACGGTGCTCTACGAAGTGCTTGATCATATCCTTGAGCGTCAACAGGGTCGGACGGCCATCCACCAAAGCGATATTGTTAACCGGGAAGGAGGCCTGCAGCTGCGTGTATTTAAACAGATTGTTCAACACGACACTGGCCACCGCATCGGTTTTGAGAATGATAACGATACGCATACCGCTGCGGTCACTCTCATCATTGATATAGGCAATCCCTTCAAGTTTTTTATCGTTAATCAGGTCGGCGATCTTTTTGATCATCTCGGCCTTGTTAACCATATACGGGATTTCGGTCACCACGATGCATTCCCGACCGGTCGAGGTATGTTCGATCTCGGTTTTCGAACGCATGATAATACGGCCACGTCCGGTCTCATAGGCTTCGCGAACCCCTTCATAACCGTAAATAATGCCACCTGTCGGGAAATCCGGAGCCTTGACATAGTGCAACAGTTCTGAAATCTCGATGCCGGGATTATCGATATAAGCACAGCAGGCGTTGAGTACCTCGGTCAAGTTGTGGGGCGGCATGTTGGTTGCCATACCGACCGCAATACCGGATGAACCGTTGACCATCAACAGAGGCACCTTGGTCGGCAAGACCACCGGCTCCTTGAGGGTCTCATCGAAGTTCGGACGAAAATCGACCGTATTTTTATCGATATCGGCCATCACCTCGTCAGCAATTTTCATCATGCGGGCCTCGGTATAACGCATGGCCGCCGGAGAATCACCGTCAACTGAACCGAAGTTACCCTGGCCATCAACCAGCGGATAACGGAGGCTCCACTCCTGCGCCATACGGACCATGGCGTCATACACAGACAAGTCACCGTGCGGGTGGAACTTACCGAGCACGTCACCGACAATACGGGCCGATTTACGGTAAGGCTTATCGGAGGTCAGATTCAGTTCGCTGCTCATATCGTACAGGATACGACGGTGAACGGGTTTCAGTCCATCGCGTACATCAGGCAAGGCACGAGCAACGATCACCGACATCGAATAATCGATGTAGGCGGTCTTCATCTCCTCCTCTATGTTAATTTGGATAATTTTTTCTCCTGTCTCTTCAGTCATAGCTTTACATTCATATAACTTTGTAAAGGTACTTCTTTTTTACCGAACCACAAAATATGAGCCTTTAAAATCCGATTTAGAGGCATTTTTTACTTTATGCCTATTTTCAAAAAGAGTCTTTACAAATTTCAAGTCCTAAATCGGGCTAAAAAAGGGCAAAAAATGAATGTTATTTAGGATGATTCGAGTTTACGAGCAAAAAAATCGCTACCTTTATATATAATACAACGTTGACCCCAAGCAAAGGTTACGGTTCGCGATCTGCAAATTTCCACTTTGCATGCTGAAGAATCACACAAACCTTAAGTGAAAGGATTTGGAGACTAGCCCATCCTTTCTGGCTCTAAGATACCCCATAAAAGGAGATGTCACATAAAAACAGATATTGACAATTAAGGAAGTCCTGGCAGCGTAAAACCGAAAAGCGACAAGGCTTCGGCAACACAAAAAAGAAGAAGCAAAACGATAGAGAATAAGGACGAGGACAACAAGACAAGAGGCAAAGATCTCACTTCAAACTATCAAAGAAGAGTGAATACACATCAGGGCAAATGATTGGGCTAACGCCCATAAGGCCTGCTTCTTCTGCACTGCATACTGCAAGGCTCAAGGGCAGAAACCATGCGGCCGACACAACACACTTGGACATATACCTCACCACAACATCTTTTTCGTATCTGCTGTAAATGTGCTCGAGCGGTTCACAATCGGGCGCCGTTTCCAATAACCAATAAAGAGACTCTTATTTTACTTAATCAATACAACCTATTGGTGGCAAGCATGGCTAAGCATCCGACTAAATATTTTCTGGATTCACCTCAACTCTTTCCCATACAGAACACACTACTTGTGACGGCATCCGCTCGACACCCACATCTTGCAGCCATCGTTCGCCTCAGCCCGTCAAGCCGGAGAGCAACCCAATGCATCATTGCACTCCTTTTTACCCTACTCCTTCCATACACCTTGTGGGCCACAACCCCTCTTTCAAATTCAACAAGCGCATCCACCAATAGCGCTATCGAGTTCATACACAACTCCCTAACCGACACCGCAACTCCAAGCAGGTCTGCCTCACCCAAACTAAACCCACCTGACGTCCACCCTCATCTGAATGATGCCTCAACAAATCATCCAACTCTCTGCGATCATAACAACTCCAGTCCTACACTCCAAGAGGGAGAGAAAAACTCAGAGTCACACACTGATTCTCTGCCACTCGAGTCACCCTGTCTCGACAGTACGCTGCTCTCCTTGGACTCATCCAAACCAATGACCGTTTCCGACATCTTATCACTCGCCGACAACCGTACCATAGCCAGGGTATCGGGAAGTCATTCAGATGCGTCCATCACCTTACAACACAAAGAATCTTCAGAAAGAGGCCTCACCACTGCTACACAAACGTCAATTTACTCCGAAGAGCATTCTGCCCACCACCGCGAAACGATCAAAATAGCCTTTTACAATGTCGAAAACCTGTTCGATACAATCCGCAATCCTTTGACATTCGATGCCGAATTCACACCCAAAGGGGCTCGTCGCTGGAATACAGAACGGTATCAGCTCAAAATCGCCCATATTGCCCAAGTGCTCGATGAACTGCAAGCAGACTTAGTCGGTTTAGTCGAAGTGGAAAATGAAGCGGTACTACGAGATCTCTTGCTAACCATGTCTCAGGATTACAATTACATCCATCGTCATACGGCTGACTCCCGCGGTATTGATGTTGCCCTGCTCTATCGGGGAAGCAGCTTTATCCCCGAACGAATCAGCCAGGCAGGAGCCCCGCTGTTACATCGAGATTTTCTGGTTGTCGAAGGCGAACTGAACAACGAGCCACTTTGCATCATCATCTGCCACATGCCAGCCGTCCCCAATGGCACCGCACTGCGCAATCAAGCGGCTCAACTGCTAAATCACATGACCGACTCACTCCTAAACCAACACCCGAACCGCAAATTGATCGTTATGGGCGACTTTAATGCCACTCCCTCCTCTTCTATCGGCAAAACCCTCATCGGACAACATCTCTTTACCCCGTTTATTGAGAGCGAACAACGGGGATTCGGATCTTACTGCTACCGCGATCGTCGCCTGCAGTACGATTTTATTCTCATGAGCCGCACATTATTACCTGATTCGGCCACTTCCCCTACGATAGCACAACCGGGTGGTGATCTGACCTTTTCAGGACGATATGGTATTTTCGTCCGTAAATACATGCTGCAAAACGAAGGACCTAAACGGGGATACCCCTTCCGCACCTTTGACGGCAGCGCATACACCGGCGGGTACAGCGATCACCTGCCCGTATGGGTCGAACTGATTCAATCCATCCCCACCCCAATTACACCAATTTTAAATCGGCTACTAAACTTGAACGACACTACTAATTTTAATTCCATACAACAATCAATCCCAATTTTCCCCCACAAAACTGCTACCCCACCCGAAACAATACATGAAAAACAAGAACGATAATAAGTTACCAAACCATTTTTTTGGTAAATCGGGAGAAAACACTATCTTTGTTCTCCACGATAGAAGTCCAAATTTTAACAAAAGGATTGCCAAGTTATTAAAATATTTTAAAAAGCAGAAAACATCACACAAAACAAGAAAGATATGCCTAACACGAAAAGAGTCTACACTTTCGGTAACAAAAAGGCCGAAGGTAACGGAAAGATGCGAGAGTTGCTCGGTGGTAAAGGAGCCAACCTTGCGGAGATGAACCTGATTGGTATCCCCGTTCCTCCAGGTTTCACCATTACGACTGAAGTGTGCACCGAATATTACACCCATGGCCGTGAAGGAATCATTAACCTGATCAAACCCGATGTAGAGGCGGCGATGAAGGGGGTCGAAGAGATCATGAACATGAAGTTCGGTGACAGTGAAAATCCACTGCTGGTTTCAGTACGTTCAGGTGCACGGGCTTCGATGCCGGGTATGATGGATACGATCCTGAACCTCGGTCTGAATGACGAGGTGGTTGAAGGTCTCTCAAAAAAGACCAACAATCCTCGCTTTGCCTGGGATTCATACCGTCGTTTCGTACAGATGTACGGTGATGTGGTCTTGAACATGAAGCCACAGAGCAAGGAGGATGTCGATCCGTTCGAAGAGATTATCGACGCCGTTAAAGAGGAGAAGGGGGTTAAACTCGACACCGAGCTGACCACCGACGACCTCAAAGAGTTGGTAAAACGTTTCAAAGCAGCTGTGAAAAAGGTAACCGGACAGGACTTCCCGACTGATCCATGGGAGCAGCTTTGGGGTGCTGTTTGCGCCGTATTCAGCAGCTGGATGAACGAACGTGCTATTCTCTATCGTAAACTGAACAACATCCCTGCCGAATGGGGTACTGCGGTTAACGTACAGTCGATGGTATTCGGCAACATGGGTGAGACCTCGGCAACCGGTGTAGCCTTTACCCGTGACGCCGCAACCGGAGAGAACATCTTCAACGGTGAATACCTGGTCAATGCTCAGGGTGAGGATGTGGTTGCCGGTATCCGGACGCCACAGGAGATCACCATCGAGGGGTCACGTCGCTGGGCAGAGCTGCAGGGTATCTCTGAGAGCGAACGCTCAACGAAATATCCTTCACTGGAAGAGGTGATGCCGGCTGCATTCGCCGAATTGAACGAAATTCAGCAGCACCTCGAAGAGTACTTCACCGACATGCAGGATATCGAGTTCACCATCCAGAGTGGTAAGCTGTGGATGCTGCAGACTCGTAGCGGTAAACGTACCGGTGCTGCAATGGTGAAGATCGCTATGGATATGCTCTCAGAGGGCATGATCGACGCCAAGACCGCTGTTCTGCGTGTAGAGCCCGCTAAACTGGACGAATTGCTGCACCCGATTTTTGATGCTGCTGCTTTGAAAAAGGCAATCATCATCACCAAAGGTCTTCCCGCTTCGCCGGGTGCTGCCACGGGTCAGATCGTCTTCTTTGCCGATGACGCAGAGAAATGGGCTGCTGAGGGCAAAAAGACCATCTTGGTTCGTATCGAGACCTCACCGGAAGACCTCAAGGGTATGACCATGTCAGAGGGTATCCTCACCGCACGCGGTGGTATGACCTCGCACGCTGCCGTTGTGGCTCGTGGTATGGGCAAATGCTGCGTATCAGGCGCAGGCGACCTGGTGATCGATTACAAAGCCCGCACAATCACCGTTGGTAACAAAACATACAAAGAGGGTGACTGGATTTCACTGAACGGTTCAACCGGCGTCATTTACGAAGGCCGCGTGGCAACCAAAGATGCTGAGGTAAGTGGTGACTTTGCTAAACTGATGGAGCTGGCCGACGAATTTGCACACCTGAAGGTTCGTGCCAATGCCGATACTCCTCGCGATGCCAAAACCGCTTTCCGTTTCGGTGCACAAGGTATTGGGTTGTGCCGTACTGAGCACATGTTCTTCGAAGGCGACCGTATCAAAGCCGTTCGTGAAATGATTCTGGCCGATGATGAGGCAGGTCGTCGCAAGGCCCTTGCTAAATTGCTGCCGATGCAGCGTGGTGACTTCGAGGGATTGTTCGAAGCCATGAACGGACTGCCTGTAACGGTACGTCTGCTCGATCCACCTCTGCACGAGTTCGTTCCTCACTTTGAGAAAGAGCAGCGTGAAATGGCAAAGGAGATGGGTGTTTCTTACGAAGAGATCAAGAATAAGGTTGATGCTCTTGCTGAGGCGAACCCGATGCTGGGTCACCGTGGATGCCGTTTGGGCAACACCTATCCCGAGATCACCGAGATGCAGACCCGTGCAATCATCGAGGCCGCTCTGAGCACCAAGAAGAAAGGTATCGATGTTCACGTAGAGATCATGGTTCCGCTGGTTGGTACTCACCGTGAGTTGCGTGCACAGAAAGCTGTAATCGACGCTGTAGCTCAGGAGGTATTTGCAGAACACAACACGATCATTGATTACACTGTAGGTACCATGATCGAGATCCCGCGTGCTGCTGTTACAGCGAACCAAATCGCTGAGGTGGCTGACTTCTTCTCGTTCGGAACCAACGACTTGACGCAGATGACCTTCGGGTACTCTCGCGACGACGTCGCCAAATTCCTGCCGATCTATCTCGAAAAGGGTATCCTTAAATACGACCCGTTCCAGATATTGGATGTTAACGGCGTAGGTCAATTGGTACGTGAGGCCGTCTTCAAAGGTCGTAGTGTGAAACCGCAACTCAAGTGCGGTATTTGCGGCGAACATGGTGGAGAGCCTTCATCAGTTGAGTTCTGCCACTATGCAGGTTTGAACTACGTTTCTTGCTCGCCTTACCGTGTGCCCATCGCACGTTTGGCCGCCGCACATGCAGCCTTGAAACAACAATAGTACACAGGGTAAAAGGTATTATATTCTAACGGACGGGAGTTTACTATATGGTAAGCTCCCGTTTTTTTTCACTGAATAATAGCAGTAGATCAATTACCTCTCCGCACGCCATTTTGCACTATTCATCAACTTCTTTGATAACGACACATTCTCTAGTTTTACTCCTTCTCCACGGCAACTCCAACCAGCCCACCCTGAACTAAGCGGTACAGCTGAAATCCGATTGACTGAATCTTGACTCTAACTAACTCTGACTCTTGCCACCACTTCAAAGGTCCCCTTTGCGGCATTATCTGCTCAGCTATTCACTCTCTGCACTGCATATCATCGACACCTCGTACCTCCCCAGAACGCACGAAAAGACTCAAGGGTGTAACACCCGGCACCTGGATCGGGCAAACACGCTACGTCATATTCAATAAAAAAGCGCACCAGTATTGTACTGGTGCGCTTTGTGTCAAGAGATCGATCGGACCGTGCTGAGCGTTCAACGAGACGCTTTCTCTCACGGAGATTCCGATCAACAGCCAGTCGTTACCGACTAAAATTGCTGCAGTAGGTCTGATACTTTGCGCAGACATTATCTACAAAAGAGAGCGTCTGCGAGCTGTTGAAACGACCATACTTGACAGCGGAATCACTGGCCACTTCGGGATCGGACTTCCGACTCAGATAGGTCGAAACATCCGCCCAGGAATCGGGATTGGCCCCATACTTTCGGGCCAAACTACGTGCATCGAGCACATGGCCGATTCCGGCATTGTAGCAAGCCAACACGATCTGCATACGATCGGTTGACGGGGTTCCTGGCGCGAAATCAAGCGACTTTTCGATCTTAGAAAGCACCTTGATAGCCAACAAAACATTGTTGGCAGGATCGGTCAAATCACCACCGACCCCGAATTGCCGGGCCACACGGGGCATCACCTGCATCAACCCCATCGCCCCTTTCTGGGAAACCACATGGGGGTTGAAACGCGACTCGTTGTAGGCAATTGCCGAAATCAGACGCCAGTCGTATCCCTCTTTCTCACACACATCGCGGAAGAGATCATCATACGGCGAGATTCCACCAGCCTGCGCTGCGGTAAGCCCCTCTCCCATTACGCGTCCAACAATACCT
>OBAI01001713.1_pt1 | contig 15771 bp, 8 predicted proteins | sample 1517461 | NCBI WGS metagenome assembly OBAI01 (sample SAMN04571696, study PRJEB22368) | human gut metagenome | biome: human gut; material: stool | host: Homo sapiens | place: Luxembourg | collected 2012-06-29
GGGCAGAATTGCTCTATTTCGATTCCTCTAGTATTGATTATGCAGCTCTCAAACAATTGGTAGGCCAATCGGTACAAGTGAAAAAAGATATTGTAGAACAGGATCCCTTCGAACATGGAATCCGCAAAGCATTAAATCTGGGACACACCGTAGGACATGCGTTCGAAAGTATGGCACTGGCAGAAAACCGTCCTGTATTACATGGATATGCAGTAGCTTGGGGAATTGTGTGCGAACTGTATCTTTCTCATCTCAAAGTAGGTTTCCCGAAAGAGAAAATGCGGCAAACGATCCAGTTTATCAAGGATAATTATGGCATATTTACTTTCGACTGCAAAAAATATGACCAACTGTATGCATTTATGACGCATGATAAAAAGAATACTTCAGGCACTATCAATTTCACATTACTAAAAGATATTGGAGACATTTGCATCAATCAGACTGCCGATAAGGACACTATCTTCGAAATGCTCGACTTCTATCGCGAATGTATGGGAATTTAACCCATCCTACATCAGATATACCGCATAATAAAAGGGAATGAAATAGACTTCATTCCCTTTCTCTTCCCAATCCCTATAGATATTATTGCCTATTGTGAGGCAATTGTCCGCACTACTGTTCTAAGTTACTCATTCGATATTGTGAAAGCGACATTCCTGTATGCTTTCTAAAAAAACGTCCAAGCGACGATTGATTCGCAAAGTTCGTTTTAATCGCTATTTCCTGAATGTTCAGGCTGGTATTTTTCAGCAAAGCCTTGATTTCTAATATGATGTATTCAACAATCCAGTCTTTGGCAGACTTCCCGCTTGTCTCCTTAATTACCATAGTCAGGTATTTGGAAGTAATACACAGTTTATCCGCATAAAAAGCCACATCCTTATTCTCCTTAAAATGCTTCATGATAAGCCCAAAGAATTTATTAGCCAACTCTTCTTTACGGGTATCCCTGCGGGCAGTCATCAAGGTAGATTCCTTTTGATAAGCATTGAACAGTTCCAGATACAGATACCTCAACAAATGAATAATCAGCTCCCGCCTATATATATCTTGAGAGGTAACTTTATCTTTTATCATACCCAGATAATTATATATCCGGGGAATATCTCGTTCTGACTGCGGATACCAGTAATGAGTCCGCATGTAGAAAAAGAAATGCGGAGAAAATCTGGGCACACCACTTAACGCATCACTAAACAGTGAAGTAGATATAACCATCGTAACGGTCGAGAAATCTTCACTTGGCTCACTAAATGAGACAAATTGTCCGGGTAATAATATAATCAATTCCTCCGGTTGTATCCAATGTACATCTTCATGCACTGTAATTTTGGCCTTTCCACCTAAACAATATATAATCAAAGCTGATTGATTATTAGAAGGATAAGAAGTCAAAGGAAGATACTTCAGATTTTGATAAAATTTAAAATCGTCACCCAGGACGTATATCTCTAATGTCTCTCTATTTTTAATGTCTAACATTTAACACCTTTCTAAACTAAGTCTTTTTACAAATGTATAACTTCCTAATTTACCACGCACCAAAAATGGAAATATAGTATCATACTAAGGAAGTCAAACACCTTTTATTTGCATTAATTTATAAACAAACTATCTGATTGTTAGTTCATTTATCATTTTCCTATTTCGTTTTATTATAGACTGACCTGTTTTTTATAGTGTTTTTAGGACAGGAAAAGGATTAATGCTTTCAAATGAAAAATAAGCAGATTGTTTTCTAATTCAAGCAAAATTAAAGAAATGTACTTTTATATCACATAAGAGGCAATCAAAAAAACTACTAACTCATTGAAATAAAGATTTGTATGTTCACAAGAAAGACTAATAATCAGAATAATAGCTATAAATCGGCACAATTCATACTAGAAAAATCAACGGATTATTTGCTAATTAAAAATTAATCTGTACTTTTGCATCCGCAATTCGGGGTGTAGCTCAGCCCGGTTAGAGTACGCGTCTGGGGGGCGTGTGGTCGCTGGTTCGAATCCAGTCACCCCGACTGGTTAAAGAGGTTAGAAACCGAATGGGTTCTAACCTCTTTTTATTTTAGAAAACAATGAAAGAAGATCCTAGACATATCCATATCAGTGAATACAGTTATCCTCTTCCGGATGAACGTATTGCTAAATTCCCGTTGCCTACCCGCGACCAGTCCAAACTCTTAATATACCGTCGTGGAGAAGTTAGTGAAGATGTTTTCACTTCTTTGCCGGAATATCTGCCGCAAGGCAGCCTGATGATATTCAATAATACAAAAGTCATTCAGGCACGCCTCCATTTTCGAAAAGAGACGGGAGCACTGATCGAAGTGTTTTGTCTTGAACCGATCCAGCCAAACGATTATGTCTTAAATTTCCAACAGACAGCACATGCCGCCTGGCTTTGCATGATCGGCAATCTGAAGAAATGGAAAGACAGACAGTTGAAACGCGAAATGACCGTCAAAGGATTCCCCATTACTCTGACCGCTACCCGAGGAGAATGCAAAGGAACCAGCCATTGGGTAGATTTTGCATGGGATAATCCGGAAGTGACGTTTGCCGATATCCTTGAAGTATTCGGAGAACTTCCTATTCCTCCTTACTTAAACCGGGATACGGAAGAAAGTGACAAGGAAACTTATCAGACTGTTTATTCTAAGATTAAAGGTTCGGTAGCTGCGCCTACGGCGGGATTACATTTTACTCCACGAGTATTGGATGCTCTTCAAGAAAAAGGGATTAATCTTGAAGAATTAACTCTACATGTAGGAGCAGGCACATTCAAACCTGTAAAAAGTGAAGAAATCGAAGGTCACGAAATGCACACGGAATATATATCGGTCAACCGGAGCACCATCAAAAAACTGATTGACCACGACGGTTGTGCTATTGCAGTAGGGACTACTTCTGTACGGACTCTGGAAAGCCTGTATCACATTGGAGTTACATTGGCTGAAAATCCGTATGCTACGGAAGAAGAACTACGTGTCAAACAATGGCAGCCTTATGAAAAGTACGACCAGATTCCTCCCGTTGTTGCGTTGCAAAAGATATTAGGATATCTCGACAGGAATGGTTTGGAAACCCTTCACACCAGTACACAGATTATCATAGCACCGGGATACAATTATAAAATAGTAAAAGCGATGGTTACTAATTTCCATCAGCCGCAAAGTACCTTGCTGCTTTTGGTTTCAGCTTTTGTAAAAGGGAATTGGCACACAATTTATGATTATGCACTGGCGCATGATTTCCGATTCCTAAGTTATGGAGATTCTTCTTTATTAATACCATAAGATATTCTCCTCTCCGTAAGATTTCACCCAATATAAAAGACACTATGCCAAGCGATAATAACCAGGAAATGTTCCCTATCGTAGACGAACAGGGAAATATCACCGGAGCTGCCACTCGCGGAGAATGTCACAGCGGTAGCAAACTGCTTCATCCGGTAGTTCACCTTCACGTATTCAATGCCCAAGGAGACATCTACTTACAGAAACGCCCCGAATGGAAAGACATTCAACCGGGGAAATGGGATACGGCTGTAGGCGGACATATTGATTTGGGCGAAAGCGTAGAAATCGCCCTAAAGAGAGAAGTCCGTGAAGAATTAGGCATCACAGACTTCACTCCCGAGCTTCTCACCAGTTATATTTTTGAATCCAGCCGTGAAAAAGAGCTTGTTTTTGTCCACAAAACCGTTTATGAGGAAGAAATCCATCCCAGCGACGAACTGGACGGTGGACGATTTTGGAAGATCGAAGAAATAAAAGAAAATCTGGGTAAAGGAATCTTCACTCCCAACTTCGAAGAAGAGCTGAAAAAAGTCTCTCTTATTCCTTCTCTATCCAAGTAATAATCTTTTCAGAGAACGGACTTTCTTTCGGAGACACAACTCCCGCCCAATGTCCGTTCTCATCAATCATAAACTTCTGAAAGTTCCACTGAACCGGTGCACTTTCTTTTCCATTCTGTTTTTTCTCCGTCAACCATTGGTAAAGAGGAGCCATATCTTTTCCTTTAACGGAAATCTTAGCCATCATCGGAAAAGTAACATCATAGTTCAAAGAACAGAACTTGGCTATTTCCTCATTACTACCCGGTTCTTGTCCCATAAAGTTATTCGCCGGAAAACCGATAACAACAAAGTTTTTTTCTTTATATTTCTCATATAGTTTCTCCAGTTGAGCATACTGGGGCGTCAGCCCACACTTAGATGCCACGTTGACTACCAGCACTTTCTTACCTTTCAGTGAAGAAAGAGGAAAGTCCTTACCATCAATAGTTTTCACTGTAAAATCATAAAAAGACTTGTTTTGCGCTTCCGAAGAAATTGCAAACAACAGGCTTACCATCATCAAGACGAATGTTTTCATGCTGAATATACATTTAGTTTGTTTTTATATTAAACGAGTAAACTGAAAGAAATGTTTGTTCAGCAGTGAAACAAGAACTATGATTTTACATCTTTCAATTCCCCAATCCGTCACTTCACCCCACAATCTTTCCGCTTCATTTATTCTTAGTGATAACGGATGAAGATAGGCCGTAATTTTGTACTGTGAAATAATAATACAACGAAAGTCATGTTTACAGCTATTGTACGTTTTTCAATCAAGAAGAAACTATTTGTAGGACTCACTACTCTCTTCCTGTTTATCGGAGGTATCTATGCGATGCTGACACTACCTATTGATGCCGTGCCCGACATTACCAATAATCAGGTACAAATAGTGACCGTATCCCCTACACTCGCGCCACAAGAGGTGGAACAGCTCATCACTATGCCTATCGAAATAGCGATGAGCAATATTATGAATGTCGAAGATATCCGTTCTGTCAGCCGCTTCGGACTATCGGTCGTAACGGTCGTTTTTAAAGAAAGTGTCCCCACACTCGATGCACGGCAGCTGATAAATGAACAAATACAAAGCGTAACAAGCGAAATTCCCTCCGAGCTCGGAACACCGGAGATGATGCCCATCACTACCGGTCTGGGAGAGATTTACCAGTATATATTAAAGGTAGCTCCCGGATATGAGAAGAAATATGACGCAATGGAACTCCGCACCATTCAAGATTGGATGGTGAAACGTCAGTTGTCCGGTATACCCGGTATAGTAGAAATCAATAGTTTCGGCGGTTACTTGAAACAATATGAAGTAGCCGTCGATCCGGACGCCCTGTTTTCTTTGAATATCACTATCGGCGAGGTGTTCGAAGCACTTAGCAGCAACAACCAAAATACCGGCGGAAGCTACATTGAGAAGATAAAGAATGCCTACTATATCCGGTCGGAAGGTATGATTACCCGCATCAAGGATATTGAACAGATTGTAGTGACCAACCGGAATGGGATTCCGGTACATATCAGTGATGTAGGAGTTGTCCGCTTCGGTTCTCCAAAGCGTTTCGGTGCCATGACAAAGGATGGTGAGGGCGAGTGTGTCGGCGGAATTGCCATGATGCTGAAAGGTGCCAACGCAAATGTAGTGACTCAAGAACTCGAAAAACGGGTAGAAAAAATACAGCAGCTATTACCCGAAGGAGTCAGTATAGAACCTTACTTGAACCGTTCGGAACTGGTAAACCGGAACATCTCTACGGTTGTCAACAACCTGATTGAAGGAGCGGTTATCGTCTTCCTTGTACTCATCCTCTTCCTCGGCAACCTCCGTGCCGGACTGATTGTCGCATCCGTCATCCCGCTGGCAATGCTTTTCGCTTTTATCATGATGCGTGTATTCAATGTCACCGCCAATCTAATGAGTCTCGGTGCCATTGACTTTGGTATTGTAGTAGATGGCTCTATCGTTATATTGGAAGGTATCCTCGCCCACATTTACGGAAAACAATTCCGAGGCCGCACACTGACCCGCAAAGAGATGGACAAAGAAGTGGAAAAAGGAGCTTCCGGCGTTGCACGTTCCGCCACCTTTGCTGTATTAATTATCCTTATCGTCTTCTTCCCCATCCTTACATTGAACGGGATTGAAGGGAAATACTTCACCCCCATGGCCAAAACACTTGTGTTCTGCATTATCGGAGCCTTAATTCTTTCACTGACTTATGTTCCTATGATGGCCTCCCTCTTTCTGAAGCATACCATTGTTGTGAAACCCACCCTTGCCGACCGCTTCTTCGAGAAACTGAACAAGATCTACCAGCACACCCTGCGCGCCTGTCTTCGTTACAAATGGCGTACCGTCATCGTAGCCTTCTCTGCGCTGATCGGTTCACTTTTTCTCTTTACCCGCCTGGGAGCAGAGTTCATTCCTACTTTGGACGAAGGAGATTTTGCCATGCAAATGACACTACCCGCAGGAAGTTCGCTGACCGAAAGTATCGAAGTATCCCGCTTGGCAGAGAAAGCATTAATGGATAAATTCCCTGAAATCAAACATGTTGTAGCCAAAATAGGAACGGCGGAAGTTCCCACTGACCCGATGGCAGTGGAAGATGCCGATGTGATGATTATCATGAAACCATTTAAAGAATGGACAAGTGCCGAAAGCCGTGCAGAAATGGTGGATAAAATGAAAGACGCACTTGCTCCGCTCTCCGAACGTGCCGAATTCAACTTCTCGCAACCGATACAGCTTCGCTTCAACGAGCTGATGACGGGAGCAAAAGCAGATATTGCCATCAAACTATATGGAGAAGACACGCACGAATTATATGAAAGAGCCAAAGAAGCAGCTACCTTTGTAGAAAAAGTGCCGGGAGCAGCGGATGTCATCGTTGAGCAGACGATGGGATTACCCCAATTGGTAGTGAAATACAACCGTAGCAAAATAGCCCGTTACGGCATCAACATACAAGAGCTTAACACCATTATCCGAACTGCCTATGCCGGAGAGTCAACAGGTGTAGTCTTTGAAAACGAACGGAGATTCGATCTCGTGGTACGGCTTGACCAGGAGAAAGTGGCCGACTTGAATCTTGATAAGTTGTTTGTACGCACTTCGGAAGGAATTCAAATTCCTGTTGGAGAGGTAGCAAGCATCGACCTTGTCAGTGGGCCACTGCAAATCAATCGGGATGCAACCAAACGGCGCATCGTCATCGGTGTCAATGTGCGTGACGCAGACATCCAGCAAGTTGTCGCCAATATTCAAGAGACACTGGACAAGAACATCAAACTGAAGCCGGGATATTACTTCGAATACGGCGGCCAGTTCGAAAACTTGCAAAATGCCATCAATACCTTACTGGTGGTCATCCCAGTGGCATTAATGCTTATTCTGTTGATTCTGTTCTTCGCATTCAAGAACATCACCTATACCCTGATGGTATTCTCAACCGTCCCCCTATCGCTCATCGGTGGTATCGCCGCACTTTGGCTACGCGGACTTCCGTTTAGCATATCGGCCGGAGTAGGATTCATCGCTTTGTTCGGGGTAGCAGTATTGAATGGTATCCTGATGGTAAATCACTTCAACGAACTTCGTAAACAAAATACCTATTCCATGACTACAAACCAGATTATCAAAAGAGGGACTCCACACTTGCTCCGTCCTGTATTCCTGACAGGACTGGTTGCATCTCTGGGATTCGTCCCGATGGCAATAGCCACTTCAGCCGGCGCAGAAGTACAACGTCCGTTGGCAACAGTGGTCATCGGTGGCTTGATTATTTCTACCGTACTGACTTTACTCATCATTCCGGTGTTTTACAAAATTGTAAATTCATTTGCTACTTGGAGACGTCCGGGAATCAAACTACGCTGGCCTTTCGGGGGATTGTGTCTCCTGTTCTTGTTTCTTCCCGCGTTCGTTTCCGCTCAACAGACACAAACAGTCAGTCTCGAACAGGCGATAGAAATAGCCAAACAAAATCATCCTCGCCTGAAAATAGCCAATAATGCTATTCAACAAGCCAAAGCCACTCGCGGAGAAGTGATAGAAGCAACGCCTACCTCGTTCAGCTATTCCTGGGGTCAACTTAACGGAGAAAACAAAAAAGACAAGGAACTGGCTTTCGAGCAAAGCCTGGGCTCTCTTCTAACGCCATTCTACAAGAATGCGTTAGTCAACCGTCAGGTAAAAACGAACACCTATTATCGGCAGATGGTAGAGAAAGAAATCACAGCAGAAGTGAAAAGGGCGTGGGCCTACTACCAATATGCCACTAATCTCTGTTCAATGTATCGAGATCAGGATAAAATGGCAGAAGAACTGCAGCGCATCGGAGAATTACGATACCAACAAGGAGAGATCACCTTGCTAGAGAAAAATATGATGACCACCATAGCTGCCGATCTGCATAACCGCTGGTTCCAAGCAAAAGAAGAAGAGAAAATGGCATTGGCACGTTTCCAATGGAGTTGCTACTCCAACGATCCCATTGTTCCGGTGGATTCCACTTTATCCTTATTCTATACCGGCATTTCGGATGGAAACCTGTCGGGAGCACATACTGCCTACTTTCAAAGCCAGGCAGATGAAGCGAAAGCAATGCTCCGTGTAGAGCAGAGCCATTTCTTTCCTGAAATCAGTGTGGGGTATACTCGTCAGGACATTCTCCCACTTAAGAATCTGAATGCCTGGATGATCGGGGTTTCTTTCCCCATCTACTTCCTGCCACAAAAGAGCAAAGTGAAGCGGGCACGGCTAACTGCCACTTCAGCGCAAATACAGGCAGATGCCAACATCCGGGAGTTAAGAAATAAAACATTCGAACTGGAAGCATCCCTCCGCAGATATAACGAGAGTTTACGATATTATACCTCATCGGCCTTGAAAGAAGCGGATGAACTGACAAAGGCAGCCAACCTGCAATTGCAGCAGAGCGAAACAGGCATTGCCGAATATATACAGTCGATTACCACCGCCAGAGAGATACGCAGAGGCTATATTGAAACAGTCTACCAATACAATATTGCTGCACTGGAATATGAACTTTTCAAGTAGGTGGAAAATCGAGACATTGAATGAGATACATCACCCAGAATAATTATTATAAAACATAAGATATGAAAAAAATAGTTTATCCCATCCTTTTACTAGTTCTAACGGCTTGCAAAGGAAACCAGCAAACTACAAATAACGAATCCGCCGCAATTCCCGTTGCCGAAACGATAGCAGATACCATCGCACAACCCGAAGTGGATGCCATCACTTCAGCTACCTCAAAGCCTAATCAGGTTTCGTTCAACGGACGAATTGTTCTTCCTCCTCAACGTCAGGCAACCATTGCTTTAACCATGGGAGGCATTGTAAAAAAGGCTTCTCTGCTTCCAGGGCAATGGGTGGCTGCAAACAGTGTAATCGCCACGTTAGAGAATCCGGAGTTCATCACCCTGCAACAAACTTATCTGGACAGTCACGCACAAACCGAATATCTCTTAGCTGAATACGAACGGCAAAAAAATCTGTCTGCCGAACAAGCAGCTTCTCAAAAGAAATTCCAGCAAAGTAAAGCGGACTTTCTCTCCATGAAGAGTCGCCAGGACGCCGCTGCTGCACAACTTTCTCTTTTAGGCGTTCAAACGGAGGCATTACTTAAGAACGGAATACAACCGCTACTGGAAGTCAAAGCCCCCATTAGTGGTTATGCCGCTAATGTAGCGATGAATATCGGCAAATATATCAATCCGGGAGAAGCACTTTGCGAACTTATCGATAAAAGCAGCCCGATGCTTTGCCTGACTACTTACGAGAAAGATCTTGCAGACATACAAGTCGGCAGCCCGGTACAGTTTCGTGTAAACGGAATGGGGACACAAACCTTTCACGGTATCGTGATTTCCATCGGACAAAAAGTAGACGAAACCAATCGTTCGCTCGAAGTGTATGCTTCCATCAAGGAGGAAAATGTACAATTCCGCCCCGGTATGTATGTCACGGCACACATTCAGAAACAATAATTGACCAACTGTGACAACAGCATTGACATTTTATAACCGGTAACTCATAATTTACCACTATCTTTGTTGTATGATAGCCAAAGCAATAAAAAAAGATAAATATATACTTTCCACAGTCATCATCTCCTTAGCGGTTGCTGTACTGATTCATTTTCCTGAATCAGTATCTCTTTTCGACCGTTTCGAAAGTCATTCCTTATTCCCAGGGATGAAGTTTATAGATGTGGCAAACGAAATCCTGTTTACCTTTCTGTCGCTATTGTTACTTTTTGCCATCAATACCCGTTTGTTTCATTTCAATCAGGCTTCCATTAAAATTACAGGAACAAAGATTTTGCTTTCCTTTATCGTGACATGGATATTGAGTAACTTGTCAGGACAGTTTTTTGTTTTCCTTCACAGAACGTTTGATATTCCGGCCATCGATGCCATGGTACATCATTATTTGCATCCATTGCGGGATTTTATTGTGGCATGTCTCGTCACCAGTAGTTGCTGTATCATTCATCTTATATTCAAGCAGCAACTGGTACTTATTGAAAACGAACAGCTTCAGGCAGAGAATCTCCGCAATCAGTATGAAGTACTGAAAAATCAGCTGAACCCACACATGCTGTTCAACTCGCTGAATACCCTGCGTTCGCTGGTACGCGAAAATCAGGATAAAGCACAGGATTACATTCAGGAACTCTCCCGGGTACTAAGGTATACTTTGCAAAGTAATGAGTCACAATGTGTCAGTCTCCGGGAAGAAATAGAATTTGTTTCCGCTTATATATTTCTATTAAAGATGCGTTTTGAGAACAATCTACAATTCGACATACAGATAAGCAATGCATACGAAGAATATCTCCTCCCTCCAATGGCGGTGCAAGTGTTGATTGAGAATGCAGTAAAGCACAACGAAATCAGCGACCGGAAGCCGTTGACCATTCATATCACGACGGACGATAACGGCAATTTGTCTATCAGCAACGACATTCAGCCCAAATGGACTGCAACTTCCGGAACCGGTATCGGACTTGCCAACCTTGCCAAGCGATACAGGCTTTTGTTTAAACGGGATATACAAATAACGGAGGACAGAGAGTTTACAGTTTGTATTCCTTTGATTGAAAAATCACAACTAGAACAATAATCACCATGAAGATTGTCATTATAGAAGACGAAAAAGCAGCAGTACGAAACCTGACTTCACTGCTTAATGAAATAAAACCGAATGGAGAAATCGTGACCATACTGGATAGTATCAGTTCCACTATCGAATGGTTCAGTTCTCATCCGATGCCGGAACTGGTATTCATGGATATTCACCTGGCAGATGGTTCCGCCTTCGAGATATTCAATCATATCAATATTACTTGTCCGATTATCTTTACAACTGCCTATGATGAATATGCGTTACGTGCATTCAAAGTAAACAGCATCGACTACTTATTAAAACCCATCGGTAAGGAAGACATAGAACACGCTTTCGATAAGCTCCAAGGTTTACAGGATGCTGCTGACAAACACCAGTTTTCTTTTCCACAACAGGAGAATGAGCTACTGAAACTAATACATTCACTCCAAAAGCAAGAAAACTATAAAAGTCATTTCCTTATTCCTACCAAAGGAGACAAACTATTGCCCGTTTCTGTAGATATGATACAATTGTTTTATATTAAGGACTGTCAGGTCAAAGTAGTCTTAACCGATGAAACCGAATACTGTTTTTCTCAAACATTAGATGAACTTACGGAGTGTCTCAATCCTTCTCTTTTCTTTCGAGCTAACCGCCAATATCTTATTTCGCGAGAAGCTATCAAAGATATTGACTTATGGTTCAACAGCCGACTGTCCATCAACTTGTATTATTCAGGAATCAAAGAAAAAATACTTGTCAGCAAAGCCCGAGTAGCAGAGTTTAAAGAGTGGTTCTCTAAGAGAAAACGTTGATTCCGAGACATTGCCTTCTTAGAACAAATAGCAAAACAAAGTGTTTCGTGCCGTGAAACGATTGGTTTCAACGCTTGAAACCAAAGGTATCTCCTGTTGAAACTTCTATTTACATACAAGCTTATATTTATATGCAGGCATGTTCATTTCAAACGGTGATAGATGAATGATTAGGTGATAGGTGGAGAACAATCTATCACCACCCTGAAAGCTCGATGAACAATGCGTTTCAGAAGGATGGTGATAGATTGAAAGAGGATTCCATTTTTACGTATGGAAAGTTAGAATATGTGCCATCATTCAATGACAGCTGCAAAGCTGCCATTTCTAACCATCTTTATAGTTAGCTGTTCTCCGGCTTTCACTTGGGCTGACTTGCAACGATAATCCATCGCCTGACGTCCTGCGTTGATACCATCCTCAAAAGATGTCATTTGATAAGAGCGATCTTTATTCAAGAAATCTAACTTTATGGTAAACTCACGTTCCTTTTTACCATTATTAGTCATTCCTCCTATAAACCACTTATCGCCTTTCCGTTTTGCTACAATGACGTATTCACCCGCTTTAGCTTCCAATGCCACAGTCTCGTCCCATGTTACGGGAACTTGTGTGATGAAACGGGTACAATCTTCATTACGATAATAAAGAGTAGGATTATCTGCCAACATCTGCAGACCACTCTCAAAAACCACAAAGAGTGCCAACTGATAAGCACGTGTTCCGATACTTGCAGCATTAGGACGTTCCGACCGATACACATTAGGCTGCATACTAATCATCGCCCCGGGAGTATAATCCATCGGACCGACAGCATTACGCATAAACGGTAAATACAGACTATTATCCGGATAACAACCACCCATTTGTTCCATGCCACGCACTCCTTCGTAAGACAATACATTCGGATATTTATATTCCAGTCCGGCAGGTTTGAAAGAGCCATGAAAATCGACAAACAAATGATGTTTGGCTGCTTCCCGGGCTACCCGTTCGTAATAGTTGACCATCCACTGATCGCTTCTGTCCATAAAATCAATCTTAAGTCCTTTTACTCCCCATTCATTGAAAGTCTTGAAGAGATCAAAATTGTTTTCTACCGTCAACCACGTCAACCAAAGCACAATCCCTACATTTTTTTCTTTGCCATAACGGATCAACTCGTGCAAGTCTACTTTGGGATTAGGCGTATAAGGATCACGTGTACTTTTAGCCCAGCCTTCATCCATAATGATATATGGAATACCAAATTTAGAAGCAAAATCAATGTAATACTTATAAGTATCCAAGTTATAACCGGAAACAAAATTCACATCCGGTCCGTAAGGAGAAGCGTCATTCCACCATTCCCAGCTCACCTGTCCCGGCTTAATCCATGAAACATCCTGAAGTTGATTCTTTTCAGCCAGTTTATAAGTCATTGTATTCTCAATCAACTGCTTATCATTTTTACTTATCACAAAGTAACGCCAAGGATAATTTCTCGTACCTTTTGTTTTAGCAATGTAATCAGCTTCTTGAGTAATCTTCACGCTTCGATCACTATTTTCGGCAAACGCAAGCGGAGCTTTAGGAAAAACAGAAATTGCTCCGTTCGTGCCCGTTCCTTTGAGAAACATACATGGATAATCAGCCAGATCCGACTCGCTGATTAATATTTTATAGTCTTTTTGTGTGTCAACCAATACCGGCAAAACAGCTATCCGTTCTTCAGGCTTCCACGCATTACTTTGAACATGTGTGTAAGGTTCCTCATAAGCTGTATGGAAGCCTCCCGGTTGTTGCAAGTGAAGAAGATAATCCGACGGGAAGTTGATAGCAAACTCTTCGTTCATTACTTCAACATCACCTTTTTGTGAGGTAATAAACCGGTAAGCAACTCCATCGTCAAAAGCACGGAATTCTACTGAATAATCTTTAAAGGTCAGTAGCAATTGATTATAACGATTATTGACTTTCGCATATTTCAAAGGAACAATAGGAGTTAATTGCTCGTCGACACTCGTACGTTTCTGACGGCGCAGTTTGGGATTTTGTCCCAACACCTGATTCCTCAATGTCAACTGAAGGGAATTGTCTTTCAACAATACATCTCCGTTATAATCTATACTATAATAGATTTTATCCGAGAGATTCAAGGACACTTTCAGCTCTCCATTGGGAGAAATTAACTCTAACTTATTCTGTGCACGAAGTAGTGATGCCAAGCACAAACACACAACTAACAGGAAATATCTTCTCATGATTTAGATATTTAATTAATAATCGTTTTACAATGGCAAATGTAATAAAAACATCACTTCGTACTATCAAACGGACTGGGTAATACTCCTTCAAAAGTTATTTTCACTGGTTTGATATACCCGTTTTCATCAAATTTACCTGATATTTCATTGTCTTTCCAGGCAACGACAAAGAAGGAGCTACCGCTTCATCCGATACCGCACGCTTATAGTTCGGTTTACTGCTCATGACAAAACGTAGTTTCACGCCATCACGTATATCCTCATATTTCAAATAAGATTTGTCATACTTCTTGCCATTCACATACAATTCCTTTACATACACATTCTTCGGCGACCAATTATCTGCTACCATTTCAATAACTTTTCCGTTGCTCATCCGAACTGTTATTGCCTCAACGCAAGGAGAACCAATGTTATACATATTGCTTGAAGGAGCCACCGGGTAAAAGCCAATGCAATTGAACATATACCAAGCCGACATCTGCCCGCAATCGTCATTGCCACTTAATGCATCCGGAGTATCGCCATAGAAACGGTCAACAATAGCACGGACCCACTTCTGACATTTCCAAGGTTCTTTCAAGTAATTATAAAGATACGCTACATGATGGCAAGGTTCATTTCCATGCCAATAAGCTCCGATACGTCCCTGAATATCATGTGCTCCCGGAATATCATCCGGCAACTCTACTGTGAACAGTTCATCCAACCGGTTGCGGAACCAATCTTCGCCAGCTTCGTTCATATATCCTTGTACATCTTGTGGTACATACCAAGTATATTGTACAGTAAAGCCTTCCGTAATATCCCCCCATCCATTTACAGATCCGGGGCCCTGATAAGCTACCGGAGTAAACGGTGTACGCCAGTTTCCCTGACTGTCCTTGCCACGCATATATTTCGTTTCCGGATCAATCAAAGTCTGATAAGAGAGTGCACGATTCAAGAAATAACGATAATCATCCTCTTTACCCAAAGCCTTGGCAGCCTGTGCCATGCAATAATCATCATACGCATATTCCAATGTTTTAGATACTGACTCCGCCTCTTTATCAAAAGGCACATATCCCATCATACGATATTCCGGCAAACAGTCATAATTCGGATTCATCGCCGTGGTCTTCATAGCCTCATACGCACGTTCGTAATCGAATCCTTTCACTCCCTTCACAATCATGTCAGCCAATACGGAAACTGCATGATAACCAATCATACACCAAGTCTCATTTCCATAAAACGACCAGATAGGAAGCATTTTCTCCACACTCTTATCATAATGAGCCAACATGGAATTGGCAATATCGGCATTCACTTCCTGCTGCACCAGATTGAACCAGGGATGCAAAGCCCGGTAGGTATCCCAAAGAGAGAATACCGTATAGTTGATAAATCCTTCGGCTTTCTCTATATTTTTATCTAATCCGCGAAACTGCCCGTCTGCATCCTGAAAGATGAACGGATGCAAAGCCGCATGATAAGCCGACGTATAGAATGTTCTTTTCGTTTTACGGTCGGCAGTAAGGGTATATTTTCCAAGTTCTTTTTCCCATAGTGCTTCTCCTTTAGCTTTCAGATCATCGAAAGTGAGTCCAGCAAGTTCCGCCATATTGTTTTTTGCCCCGTTTGTGCTGACCGATGAAATAGCAGTTTTTACAATCACTTCCTCTCCGGCTTTCGTATCAAAAGAGATGCAAGCCATCAGATTCTT
>OBAI01001722.1_pt1 | contig 15667 bp, 7 predicted proteins | sample 1517461 | NCBI WGS metagenome assembly OBAI01 (sample SAMN04571696, study PRJEB22368) | human gut metagenome | biome: human gut; material: stool | host: Homo sapiens | place: Luxembourg | collected 2012-06-29
GGGGAGTTCGAGGTAGAGTTTGTCCGCAGTCAGGTGCAGGGTCAGCCCGCCGCCGCGGACAGTCTCCACCCGCTTGTCCTTGAACAGTTTCTCGTAGGGAGTCGCCTTGGCGGCGGTATCGGCCTCCTGCTTCTTTTTCTTGTCGCGCTTCCTGTCCCCGGCTCCGGCTTCCACGGCGGCCGAACCGGCCGCCCGGACGGGCCGAGACGCCGCCGGCAGCAGCAAGATTCCCGCCAGCAGCGGAAGGAAAGCTATTTTAAACAGTTTCATCATGGTCCGGAAGATTTATTTTTTCAACGCTTTCTCGATGTTGCGCAGCAACAACTCGTAGTGCAGGCGCGCTTCGCCCGTCGCCGAAGCGCTCTTCGTGCGGAGCATCGCACGCAGTTTGAGCAGCGCGGCATAATCCCCGGCCTCGGTGTTGCGCGGGTCGTAGTAGTTCAGGCGCGGAGAGCCGTAGCCCAGCAGCGGCGCGGTGTCGACGCGGTGCGCGGCGGAGAAGGTTTCGAAGGGGTCGTGGCCGCAGCGTTCCCCGCAGGCGGTGAGCGCCGCGGTGCGGGCCGCATGCTCCCCAAGGAAGGCGGGAACGGGCATCAGTCCCTCGTCGGAGACCAGCTTCTTCTCCTCCCGCGCCCCCGTCCCGGTGTATTTCAGCCCGGCCGAAAGGCTGAGACTGCGGACGTATTCGCGCTGGAGCATCATCTCCAGTGCATCGGGCGTGCGGCCCTTCAGCGTCGAAGCCCACACGAATTCATAGACATCCCTGCGGCACTCCTCGGGCGTGTAGGCCTCCTTTTCGGCCAGCGCGGCGCTCAAAGCCACACGCGCCGGGGCGGCCACGACGACCGACACCAGCGAAGCCATGATCGACTCGGCGGGCGAACCCATCAGCGGCATGTCGCGGATCAGTTCGGCGTTGTCCAGCCACTTCATGTCCTTGAGCTGCGCGAGACAGAACAGCAGGGCTTCGCGCTGGCGTTCGCGCGGCACGCTGCGGTAGGCTTCCACGGGGTCGCCCTCCATCTTCTCGGCGAAGTAGATGCCGCCGACGTTGGCCAGCACGTGGTTCAGGTAGCGGATATACTGCGTGAGCACCTCGTCGTAGAGGGTGCGCCGCTGGGAGAAATCGGGGTCCTGGGCGCCGATCCAGGCGTTCATGTTGCCGAGAATGTATTTCAGATTGGCGATGCCGTAGCCCGAGGCCTTCACGGCGTCGTCGCCCAGATCCTCCGACTGCGAACGGGGATCGATCGAGCGGCTGAACTGCTGCTTGCCGAAACGGTAGACCGAATCGGCGGCGGCCCCGGTTATCCATTTCGAGGTGACGGCATACTCGTCGGCAGCCGTCGCAGCGTCGGGCACGGGCGTGTAGAGCCATTTCACGGCATAGTAGTCGTAGAGGCCGAAACGCGGCGGGGTGAGCTTCACGCCGCGCTCCCTATCCCCGGGCCGGGCCACGTAGTTGAAGCGAGCGTAGTCCATGATCGAGGTGGTCGTGCCGTACTTCTGCGTGAACGACGGCGAGCGGAGCGAATCGACAGGAATCACCGCCGAGGCGCTCATGTTGTGCATGTAACCCAGGCAATGGCCGACCTCGTGGGCCACGACGTAGCGCAGTCCGTCGCCGATCACCTCCTCGGGAATCGTCACGGCGCGCACGCGCTCGTCGGCCTGCGCCGTCTGGACGAACAGCCAGTTGTTCAGCAGTTTCATCACGTCGTGGTAGACATAGACCGAAGCGTTGAGTATCTCGCCGCTGCGCGGATCGACCCACGAAGGCCCCATGGCGTTGGCGATGGCGATCGGCGCGTAGCGAATGCACGAATACTTGATGTTGTCGGGATCAAATTCGGGATCGTCCTTCGGATAGGGCTTTGCGGCGATGGCGTTTTTAAATCCGATGCGCCCGAAAGGCTCGTTCCACTGGTCGACGGCCTCGAAAATATGCTTTTTCCACATCTCCGGGAATCCGTCGTCGACGTAGAAAACGATCTGTTTCTTCGGCGCGACCCGCTCGCCGCGCTTCCAGGCATCCATGTCCGACGGCTCCAGCCGCCAGCGGTGGGCGTAGTAGATCACCTTGGCGCGCTGCTCGCGCTCGCTGAAAAGCACCTTGCCGGTCGGGAACACCGACATGCGGCTGTCGGTGATGCGCGGACGGTAAGGCTCGCGGGGCAGCAACACCAGCGAACGGGTCATCACGGCCGTCAGCGGCTGGTCCTTGACCAGCGTCGTGCGGCCGCGGGTGAGCGTGAAAATATAGCTCAACGTACTGCGCACCACCACATTGTCGCTGAAAGCCTTGATTTCGCCCAGCATCGAACGCTCCTTCTGAAAGGTCTTCTTCAGCTCGAAAGCCGTATAAAGTCCGTACTTCGAGAAGGGCGACATCTCCTCCACGTCGGCCACGAACAGGTCCGTGACGTTGACCACCACGGCCGTGCTGTCCCGGTTCCAGGCCTCGATCTTGTAATTGCGCAGGATGGGATCGGCCGTGTTCCGCTTCACCGCCTCGGCCAGCGCGCGGGAAGCCCCCGTCTCGTCGGTGATGTTCTCGCAGTTGACCGTACGCAGCTGGACCGAACGGTCGTTGCGCGTGAAAACCACGTGCAGTGGATAGTCCGACTTGGAGCCGGTCGTCGCCGCAGCGTTGTCCGAAACCTCCGAAATGGTCGATCCGAGCAGCATTTCGCGCCCGAAAAGCGAATCGGGAATCTCGAAATAGAGCTTCCCCTTGACGTCGTGCAGGCGGAACATGCCGTCGGCCACCGTATGTTTCTCCTTGAAAAGTTTGTCGTAATCGCTTTCCTTCGGTTTTTCGGCCGAACTCTCCGCCTTCTTCGAAGCGGAGGATTTGGGCTTCTTCGCCGTCGCCGTCGCCGCCGTGAGGCAGAGCAACAGCACCAATAGTTTTCGGATCATCTGCTGAAATTTAGAATTGTGTTCGAGGTTCTTTTCGTCCCGGTTCCTGCGCCCGTTCCATAATAAAGAGGGAATTTTGCCGAAAACGACATACACGAAGGCCGAAAAAAATGGGCCGCGTCGTGTGACGCGGCCCGCTCATCCCTGATTTTCAGCGGATCAGTACATATACTCGGTTTTGGATGGGTTGCCTCCCTGCTGCGACCACGACGCGGCGCAGCCCTCGGCCGCACCCTTCACCGCGAAGACGGTGGGCTTGTCATCCTTCATGCCGTTGACGTAGATCGTGCCGTCGTAGGAGATCGTCGGCGACGAACGCAGCTCGTCGGCCAGCTTGATCTCCGCCACGCGCGAGCCGTCCTCCGGGCGGAGTTTCACCAGCTTGCCCGTAGTCCGGTCGTTGTAATAGACGAAGCCCTGATCGTCAACGGCCGGAACGCCGTTGATGTCGCCGTCGGCGGCGTGCTCCCAGCGTTTCACGCCCTGCGCGGAGATGGCCGTGACGTGGGCCGCCACGCTGCCGGTCTTCTGCGTCGCGGCGTAGACCGTGCCGTCCTCGCCCAGCGCCACGCCCATGCCCGACTGGGCGCAATCGCCCTTGACGGGACAGTACCAGTCCGGTTCGGGCGTCTGCCCGTAGACGGTCTTTGCCGGATCATAACAGTAGACGACACCCCCGCCCAGACTCTTGTCCGCACGCACGCCCTGGTTCTGGAACAGAATGTAGACCTTGCCGCCGGGACCCGACGCAGGCTGCGTGCCGTTCGGCGCCTCGCACGTAGCATCCTTGCCGCTGCCGCCGTAGTTGTGCTCGCGGCCGTTCGACTTCACGCAGGAGAATTTCCACTTGCCCGCGCCGTCGGGGAAGAAGACGCGCATGCCGTGACTGCCGCCCGTACCGGCGATCACCATGCCGTTTTTGAGCGGCAGCACGCCGCCGTAGGAACCGCCGTTGACGTGCCGCTCGTCCACCAGGTCGCCCGACGATTTGTCGTAGACCTGGAAATTCTGGTGCCCCGAAGGCACGTTGCGCGCCACAATGAAGAGGTATTTCTCGGTGACGGCCGGCGAAAGGAACCGGAAGCTGGTGTTCACGCCCGTATTCACATGCCAGACCTGCGAGCCGCCCCCGGCGCCGCCGCTGACGGCGTAGAACGCGCTGCCTCCCGCGCCCTTGTTCGGCTCGTTGAAGCCCGCCAGCGCGTAGACCGTGCCGTCCTCGTCGACCGAAGGCGTCGGCGACTGCACCTTGATCGAACCGCTGTTGTTCTCGGCCGACGCACCGTCCTTGCCGATGTCGAAGGCCCAGAGACGCTCGCCGGCCTTCGTGAAGCAGACCAGCGAATAACCCGTCGAAGTCACATAGACATACTCGCCGTCGGGGCTGACCGCAGGCGACGTGCCGAACACATAGGCGTCCTTCGTGTCGTCGTAGGGGTACGACCAGAGCAGGTCGAGGCTGATGGCGCCGCGGCCCACGTCGATGGTCACCGTCTTGGTGTTCCTGCCTTTCTTGTTGTCGGTCACGGTCAGCGAGACCTCCGTAGCCCCCTGCGCCGCGAAGGTGAATTCGGGATTCTGCTTGTCGGAGGTCGTGGTTCCGAATTTCCACTCCCAGGCCACCACCTCGCCGTCCTCGTCGGTCGAACGGTCGGTGAACTGCACCGGTTCGCCCGCCACGACCTTCTCGGGCGACCATGTGAAGTCGGCCACGGGCCGGATGTTGTTGTCCACGACCCGAATGGTCTTCTCGAACGACGACTTCTTCGCCCCGCGGTCGGAGGTGACGGTCAGCTTGATGACATACTCTCCGGCCTGATCGTAGGAGATGTTCTCCGGGGTGGTTTCGTAGGAGACGACGCCCTTGCCCAGCTCCCATTTGCAGATGGCGATCAGGGCGTTTTCGGCCGTCGAAGTGTTGGTGAGCACCACCGGGTCGCCCACGTCGTAGGACTCCTTGTCGGTGGTGAACGAGGCGTGGACCGCCACTTCCTCGTCCGGCTGGCAGGAGACGGCCCCCATGAGGGCGAAAGCGGCCAGCATATAGATAAATCGTTTCATTTCAATCGGTTTTGAGCTTTGGTTGCAGGATTACTTGAACTCTAACACGGCCGCGATGGGATAGTGGTCCGAAATGTAGGGGACCTTCTCGTAACGCTGGTCGACGGTGGCGAAGCGCAGGGGCGTGAAGCCCGAGCTGAAGATGTGGTCGATGCGCGGGTAGTTGGTCGCCCCGCCGAAGTTGTTGAACGACGCCTTGTTGTCGGTCACGGGAGCGGTCGTGCGCGCGTCGGCCATGAACTTCTTCACGCCGTCGAAAATCGGGCTGTCGAGCATCTTGTTGAAGTCGGCGGTCAGCACCGTCGGCTGGTTGTCGGGGTTGAGCGACCGGATCTTCGCCTCGATCAGCTCCATCGACTTCTGGGCCGCCACCTGCCCCACATGGTCGATGTGGGTGTTGACGTAGAAGAACTTGCGGCCCGACTTGTAGTGGGTGAACAAGGCCCACGTGGCCGTGCGGTAGGTCGAGGCGTCCCAGCCGACCGACGGGACGTCGGGGGTGTCGGAGAGCCAGAAGGTCCCCCACTTTTCGAGCTTCACGGCATCGGCGAGGTAGTAGATGGCCATGAACTCACCGGCATTCTGGCCGTCGGTGCGGCCCACGCCGACGCTCTTGTAGCCCGCGCAGTTCTCGTCCATGTAGGTCTTCTGGTCGAGCCGCGCCTCCTGCACGCCGAGCACCGTCGGCTGCTGGTCGGCGAACATCGCCGGAACGGCCTTTTTGCGGTTGTCCCAACTGTTCGCACCGTCGTCGCCCGAGCTGTAACGCACATTGAACGACATGACTCTCAGCTGATTGTCCTCAAGTCCGGGATTGACCGGCTCCTCCGGTTCGTCACCGGGCTGGGGTTTGTAGAATTCCGAGTAATCGGGCTTCGGATCGCTGCACCCGGCGGCGAAAACGAAGGCGAAACTCAACGAAAACGTCAGTAAATAACGGAATATTCTCATGGTCTTGCTTTTTATTTATTCGTTGTCCCACTCGGGGTTCTGCGAGATCGTATAGCCCGCGTTCCTGTAATCGCGGATCACCTTGGCGGGAATCGGATAGAGGTACTGGCGCCCGTCGGGATACCAGTAGCGGTCGCCCGCACCGGTCTTGTAGACCAGATCGTAACCCGACACGGGATTCGCCTCGGCATAAAGCCCCACGCCGTCCTGATTGACGCGGACGGCGATGTTCTTGTAGGCCGCCGGAGCCGACGCAACCTCGCCCTCGGTGAAGTAGTAGTCGTTCACGCCGTCGCCGTTGACATCGACGGGCTGCTCCAACCCGGGGATGTGAATGCCGCTCCACCGCAGGGTCTCCATCAGCGATCCGCACTTCCAGCGGCGCAGGTCGTCGAAGCGCATGCCTTCGGCGACGAGTTCGATGGCCCGCTCGCGGCGGATTTCGAGCAGCACGGGGCTGGTCACGTCCGGATAAAAGGTGCGTTGCAGGTAGCTGTCGACGGTCGTGGGCAGCGTCTCCGTGCCGCCCGTGATACCCGCGCGCTTACGCAGCGCACCGACCGTGAGCGCCCATTCGGAGTCGGTGAGCACCCCCAGTTCGGCCTGCGCCTCGGCGTAGTTGAGCAGCACCTCGGCATAGCGGATCAGCGGAATGCTGTTGATGTTCTTCGCACCGCCGTCGTACTTCGATTCGTCGAGCGTATACTTGATCACCTGGTAGCCCGTGAGCGAAAGGTTTTTGATGTCGGCGACCGCCGTCTTGCCGTCCCACAGGAAGTTGCGGCCGCGCACGGTCTGCTCCAGGCGCAGGTCGCGCCCCTCCATCTCCTCGGCGAAGGATTTCACGGCGTAGTCGGCGGCGGCGGTGAAGGGCGTGCCGTCCTGCTTGAGGTAGGTGTGGACGAACGAGCGGACGAGGCTCCAGCACAGTCCGTACGAGCGGGCGTTGAACCACCAGTTCTGCTCGCCGAAGATGCCGGATTTCTCGTTGGCGCAGACGGCGAGGATCACCTCCTGCGTCAGCGGCGTCTCGCTGTAAAACAGGTCGCGATAGGCGCCCTTCTTGCCCGCGGCGGTATTGAGCGAGCAGCCGCTGTTGTCGATCACCAGCTTGGCGGCCTTGGCGGCCTCGCGATACAGCTCCTCGGGGGTTATCTCAAGCCCCGTGAGGTTGTGGTAACGGCGGTAAGCCGCTTCGAAGAGGCAGACGCGCGACTTGAGCGCGGCGGCGGCCCAGCGCGTGAGCGTCGCGCTGCCGGTCGACGAGGTGGCCTGGATGTGCTCGTAGGCGAAATCGAGGTCGGCGATCAGGTTGCGGATGATCACGTCGCGGCTGTCGCGGTCCTTGTACATCACGTCGTTCTGGTAGGACTGGATGTCGTTGGGGAACCAGGGAACGTCGCCGTAGGTGGTCAGCTTGTCGTAGTAGAACCACGCACGGAACCAACGGGCGATGCCCAGGTAGTTGTCGCGCGTCTCGGCTTCGACGGTGCAATATTTCGGGTCGTTGCAGCCGTCGATGAAGTAGTTCACGTTCTTGAGCGCGCCCCAGCTCCAGCTGGTCGCCGTCTCGGTGTTGTAGGCCCCCTGCTTGATGAAGGTGTCGGTGTTGCTGACGGCCCCCACGTCGCACATCTTGTCCTGCATGAAGCCGTTCTTGAGCGTCGGCAGGGCCTTGTAAAACGAATTGGAGTAGAGTTCGAGACCCGATTTCGATCCGAAGATCATCGACTTGTCGGCTTTCACCTGCACGTCCTCCGTCAGGTCGCACGACGTGGCGAACGCAACGCAGCCCACGAGCAGACTCCATATATAGGTTGATCTTTTCATAGCACGTAAACAGTTTAATAGGTGATCGAGATGCCGAAGCTGAAGCTGCGCATCACGGGATAGTTATGTCCGTCGCCCTTGCTGTTGGAAATATCCGAGTCGGATTTCTTGCTGGCCACCGTCACGTCGAAATCCTTCGTGTGGCGGTAGAGCGGCGACCAGCTCCAGAGGTTCTCGCCCGAGAAGTAGACCGAGACCTTCGAAAGACCGATCTTCGAGATCCACCGCTTGGGCAGCTCGTAACCGAACTGAAGATTCTTCAGCCGGATGTACGACACGTCCTGCAGGTAGCGCGTATTGACGTTGACCGTATTGGCGTTCATCGGGCCGTAGTAGCCCACGTAGCGCGGCAGGTAGGCGTTCGGACGCTCCTCGGTCCAGTAGTTTTGCAGATGCCACGTCGGAACCTGGTTGTAGGGACGGTTGTACATGCCCCAGAAAAGGCTTTCGTCGCTGGGGAACCACTGCTGTCTGCCCACGCCGTCGAACAGCGCCGAGAGGAAGAAACCGTTCCAGTCGGCATTGAGCGAAATGGTGTAGAGGTAGCGCGGCTCGGAGTTGCCGATGATCTTCCGGTCGCCCGGATCGTCGACCGTGCTGCTGCCGCGGTCGATGGCGTCGTTACCGTTCAGGTCCTCGAAGCGCATGTCGCCCGGATAGGTGATGTACTTCTCGGAGGTCTGCATGATGTCATTCTTGTAGCCCTTGCCGCCGAACGCCGCGTCGATTTCGGCCTGCGACTGGAACAGCCCGTTGCAGACGAAACCCCAGATCTCGCCCAGACGCTGCCCCTCGTAGTAATCGGAGAGCTTGCGCGAGGCGTTGTTATAGCGGTCGATTATGGAATAATAGTCGGCCAGCGTCGCCTTGATTCCGAAATTGAAGGGCTTGCCCGCCAGCTTGAACGAATCGTTGTAGCTCAACGCGATTTCATAGCCGTAGGTGCTCATGTCGGCGTAGTTGCCCTTGGGGGCCGTCGCTCCGAAGGTGTCGGGAAGCGTCGGGCCGACGGTGTACATGTCCACCGTCTTGCGGATGTAGTAGTCGGCCGTGAGGTTCAGCCGTCCGTTCAGGAAACCGGCGTCCAGTCCCACGTCGAAGGTTTTGGAGGTCTCCCAGCCGATGTTGTCGGGAATCTGGCCCGGGAGGCTCGTGTAGCGCAGCTTGGCCTGCCCGAAGAGGTAGCGGGCCGCGTCGCCCGAACCGGTTCCGAAGGTCGACAGGCCGAAGGTTTCGAGGTAGGTGTAGGGATCGACGTTGCTGTTGCCCAGCGCACCGTACGAGGCGCGCAGCTTGAGGTTCGAAACGGCCTTGGGGCTGACGTCCCAGAACTTCTCCTGCGAAACGCGCCAGGCGGCCGAAGCCGAGGGGAAGAAGCCCCATTGGGAGTTGTTCGGAAATTTCGACGAGCCGTCGTAGCGGCCGTTGACTTCGAGCAGGTAGCGGTCGTCGTAGGCGTAATTGAAGCGGAAGAAAGCGCCCACGTAACGCCAGCGGCTGCCGCCGGCGGTGATCGACATGACGTCGCCCAGCGCGAAGTTGATGTTGTCGGCGTCGGGCATCAGAAGACCGTTGCGCTCGGAGTAGGTCGACTTGTAGTCCTGCTGCTCGTAGTTGTAACCGGCCAGCGCCTTGAAATAGTGTTTCTCGGCGAAGGTGTCCTCGAACTCGGCGTAGGCGTTGGTGGCGATATAGGTCGTCAGTTGCAGCGACTCCTTCATCACGTCGTCGGTCTCGGGCGTGCCGAGGTAGACGATTTCGCCCTCGTAGGCGCTGTAAGGAATGGCCGTGGTCTTTTTAGTCTCGGTGTAGTCCTTGGTGCGGAACGAGAAGTCGCCCGTCAGGCGCAGGCGGTTCTCCAGCATCGTGACGTTGAGCGTGGTGGTGTTCTTGAGCGTCTTGGTCGTGCGGTCGAGCCAGTTGTTGCCCGTCACCAGGCCGCCGATGGCGTAGGCGCCCGACTTGGTGAGCGTACCGTCGGGATTGAAGATCGGCGACGAAGGGTGCCCCTGGTCGTTGAGCGAACGCCACAGCACGCCTCCGCCCTCCTTCGAATAACCCATCGGCTGACGGTAGCGGTCGTGCGTATAGTCGAAGTTATTGCTGATCTTCAGCCATTTGAACACCTGCGAGGAGACCTTCGAACGGAGGTTCATCGTGCGGTAGGTGTCGGGCGTGAAGTTGAACAGGCCGTTGTAGTCGTACAGACGCCCCGAAAGGTAGTGGCTGATCTTGCCGTTCGAACCGCTGACCGAGATGTTGTGCGTCTGGGCGATCACCGTATCCTTGTAAAGTGCGTCGTAGTAGTCCGTATTGCCGTAGTAGACATACTTGCCGTCGGGTTCGACCGTCGTTTCGAGCTTGTTGCCCGCGAGTTTGCGCTGGCGGAAGGTGTCGAGCCACGCACGCGAAAAGTCCTGCGAGTTGTTGAAGCCCGTCGGCTCGTTGAAGCGGTAGTTGTACCATGCGTCGTAGAAGAGGCGCGAATAGACGTAACCGTCGTCCACGACGTCGGGAATGGCCGTGGGCTGCTGGATGGAGACGTTGCCCGTGTAGTTGATCGTGAACTTGTCGGTGAGTTTGCCCGGGTCCTTGGTGGTGATGAGCACCACGCCGTAGGGTGCGCGCGAACCGTAGATGGCGGCCGAAGCTGCGTCCTTGAGCACCGAGACCGACTCGATGTCGTTGGGGTTGAGCATCGCGGGGTCGCCCTCGACGCCGTCGATCAGCACCAGAGCCGATCCGCCCGCGCCGATCGACGTCTTGCCGCGGATGTTGTACGACGCCGAGCGGTTGGGCTTGCCGTCGGCCAGCGAAATATTGAGGTTGGGCACGGCGCCCTGCAACATCTGCGTGACGTTGGCCACGGGACGGTTCTCCAGAAGTTCCGAGGAGACCTGGTCGACGGCGCCCGTCAGGTTGGCCTTCTTCTGCGTGCCGTAGCCCACGACCACCACCTCGTCGACGAGCGTGGCGTCCTCCTTCAGCTCCACGGTGACGAACGAACGGTTGCCGACCGGGATTTCGGCAGAGGCGTAGCCCAGCGCCGAGACTTGCAGCACGGCGCCGTCAGCCAGACCCTCGAACGAGAACGAGCCGTCGGTCCCGGAACTCACGCCGCGGGTGGTTCCCTTGACGATCACCGCGGCCCCGACAACGGGCTGGCCCGCGGCATCCCGGACGACGCCCTTAACGGATTGCGGCACAGCGGCACTCTGCCGGGGGGGGGAAAGGTAAATCTTGCCGTCGCGGATCTCGATTTCGACCTTGTCGTCCGCCAGCAGCTGTTTCAGCGCCGCACGCACGTCGACATCCGCGACGGCGATGCTGACGACCTTGTCGGGATTGACCGTCGGACGCGCGTAGTAGAACGTGTAGCCCGTCTGCTCGGTAATCCGCCCGAACACCTGTTCGAGCTTGGCATTCCGGAAATTCAACGTCACTTTCTGCGCCCGGGCCGTCAGGGCCGTCCCGGCTACACAAAGCAGCATCAGAAAGAGTAGTCTGATTCGTTTCATACAGATTAGTTTAGGTAGTTGTTTACTAAAAAGCCCGTTTGCGCGCTTTTCACAGAATAGACACGCAAACGGGAAAAAACGATGAGCCGAAACTCTTTTTTTTATCTGAAACTTACCTTTATTTCTGTTTTGGTGCGTTCGAAACGCACCGGAGAGATCAGTTCCATTTCACGCAAAACATTATCCAGCAGCGTATTGTCGGTCGCAAAGGTGTAGGATATGGGGCGATCGGGCTGTCCGTCGGTTTCGAAGCGCACGTCGTACCACCGCGAAAGGGTTTCGAGCACCTCTGCAAGGGGCGTGTCGCGGAACGAGATCACGTCGTCCTTCCAGATCGAATAACGCATGGCGTCGGCGCCGCGGACGATCCGCCCCTCGCCCGAGCGGCGGTCGTAGAGCAGCTGTTCGGAGGGCGACAGCTCGAAACGACCGCCGCGACGGTCGTCGAGCACCACGCGCCCCTCGTCGAGCGTTACGGCGACGATGTCGTCGTCGCGGTAGGCCTTGACGTTGAACGACGTGCCGAGCACCTGGATCTCTCCGCCCTCGAACTCCACGACGAACGGCCGCCGGGGATTGTGGGTCACCTCGAAGTAGGCTTCGCCTTCGAGCCGGATGCGGCGCTCGAAAAGCCCGAACTTCACGGGATAGTGGATTTTCGACTCGGAATTGAGGTGGGCGACCGTGCCGTCCTGAAACAGGCACTGCGTACGCCGCCCCCGGTCGACGACGAATTCGCCGTACTCCGCATCCGAAAAGATGCCCCCTACCTGACGGTCGAGACGCAGGGCGACGCCCAGCACCAGCGCGACGGGAATCACGACGGCGGCGACGCGAAAAAGAATGCGGCGGCGCCGGCTGCGCGTGAGGGCGGTTTTGATCCGCGCGAAGATGCGCTCCGAGGCGACCTCCTCCCGCTCGTAGTCGCCGCAGGACTCCTGCCGGTCGAAGTCGCGGCCGATGTAGCGGCTGGCCCATGCCTGGCCCGAATCGGTGGCGAGCCACTCGGCGACCGAAGCGGCCTCGGCGGCGGTGGCGCGGTTTTCGAGCGTCTTATGCAAAAGTTCTTCCGAAGGTCTGTTCATAAAAATAAAGTTTGCAGGATGACGATAAGCAGGACGATATGGCCGAAACGGCTCTTCAGGAGTTTGACGCCCTCCTGGTAGTGCGAACGGACGGTGTTGACCGAAAGATTGAGCATTTCGGCGATCTCGGGGTTCGAATAGCCCGCCTTGCGCAGGTACATGACCTGCCGCTTCTGGGTCGGAAGCCCCGCGATCACCGTATCGAGCATCTGCAAAAGATCCTCGCGCTCGATCTGCGCGTCGAGCGGGTCCGAAGCCTCAGGAATGAGCTGCGCCAGGCGGTAGCTGTGCACCAGCTCGGTATTGCGGCTGCGCAGGTAATTGAGGATGTAGTTGCGGGTCATCGTGTAGAGGTAGTTCCGCAGGCTCAGCATGACGGTCATCTCCTGCCGCCCGATCCAAAGTTTCACGAAGACGTGCTGCACGGCGTTCTCGGCCGCGGAACGGTCCTTCAGCATCTTCAGGGCCACGGCATAGAGTATCCGGTGATACTTCCCGTAAACCACCCGGAAAGCCTCCTCGCTCCCCTGCTTGATCCGCCGGAACAGTTCCCGATCCTCGTTTTCCTGAATGAAATCTTCGGTCATACCGGAAGCAAAGATAGCATTAATTTCAGATTTGCAACCTCCTGCCCCAAAAAACGAAAAAGCCGCAGCCCGAAAGCTGCGGCCCTGCCGGTCTGCGGATCAGCGGATTCCGTATTTCCGGAAAATCTTGCGCAGCTGCGGTTCGAGATGGCGGGTCATGTACATGAAACCCTGGTCGGAGGGGTGCGAACCGTCGACCGTCCCGAGGTGGTCCGTGCCGATCATCCCCCGGGAGTCGATGAAGTAGATGTTCCGGTCGTCCTTCATCAGCCGCCGGATGCCCGCTTCGGCGGCGGCGCGCTTGTCGGATTCGAATTTCCGCGCCCGGAGGTTGAAATTCACGGTCTCGCGGACCTCGGTCTGAATGAAGATCAGCGGCGTCGAGGGATGCGCCTTGCGGACGGTCGCCACGAAGGCGTCGAGCCGCTCCTCGATCTCCCCGGCGCTCGGGTTGGAGAAGGCGTCGAAAACAAAGGCGTCGGCATCCATCTCGGCCAGCATCCGCGCGAATTCGGGTTGCAGCTTGCATTGCCCGCTGTAACCGAGATTCAGGAAATCGAGTCCCATCCGGCGGGCCAGCCGCGCCGTCCAGGTCATGCCGGGACGCCCGGCCGAAGCGCCGTGGGTGATGCTCGACCCGAGCACCACGATCCGGTGGCGGAAGGGGTTCGGAACGGCCTCGATGCGGCTGTCGCCGTCGATGCCCAGTTCCAGCGAAAGCACCTCGTCCCACAGGGGCAGGTAGACCAGACAGGTCTTTTCGCCCTCGTCCATATACTCGACCAGCGCGCTGTCGTGGTTGTCGCCCTTGGGCCAGCCGAAACCGGCGTAGACCCACTGCCCGTCGCGCTCGATGTAGAGATCGAGACCCTTGCGGGCGATGGCGGTCATGTTGTGGCCCAATCCGTATCCGCCGGTTTTCCACCGGGCGCGGATCGTCCGGCTGTCGGTGCGGAAAACGACGGCCAGTCCGGTGGAGAAGGCCGAGTAGTTCTTCACGGGCTGCCAGAGTTCGTAACGGGCGGTGTCGACCCGCTGGAACAGTTTGGGAGTGGGCATGCTCTTGCCGATGACGGTCAGCGTCGCGGCATCGACGTAACGGAGCGGTTGCTTCTCCTGCGCACCGGCGGCGTTCAGCGTCAGCAGCAGCACGGGCAGCGCGAGGCTGCGGAAAACGAGGGAAAGGTTCTTCATGGTATCGGAATTTGGTTGTATCCGGGTTTGTCGGCCGTCCGGCGGATTCAGAGTTTGTAGAGCGCGTAAACGGGATTGTGATCCGAGAGGAACGGAACGCCGTAACGCCCGGAATCGACAAGGGTCCGGTAGGCCAGCGCACGGGCGTTGCGGGCGAAAATGAAGTCGATCCACAGCGAACGCTTGCCGAAGTCGTTGAACGTCGGCAGTTCGTCGGTCACCGGGGCCGCATGGCGCGCCGACTGCATCCACGCCTTCAGCGGGTCGAGCAGGGCGTTGTCGTAGGTCGTATTCAGGTCTCCCGAGAGAAAGACGGCGGCCTTCTCACCGGCGATCCGCTTCATCCGGGCGACCATCATCCGGGCCGATTCGGCGCGGGCCTGCTTGCCGATATGATCGAAATGGGTGTCGAAATAGAAGAACTCCTTTCCGGTTTTCCGGTCCTTGAGCTGCACCCACACCGTGACGCGGCGGCACATGGCGTCCCAGCCCCGCGAAGGGCATTCGGGCGTGGGGCTGATCCAGAAAAACCCGCTGTCGAGCAGGATGTATTTCGAACGGCGGTACATGATCATCAGATGTTCGCCGCCGTCGGGTTTCTTCTCGATGTCGGTCGCGGCGTCGCGCCCCATGTCGACCTCGGCGTATTCGGGGAGGTTCACCTTCAGATAGTCGATCTGCGGCCGGTGCGGCTCCTGGAAGCCGATGACGTCGGGCGATTCCGCACGGATCATCTCCAGACAGGCGGCGCGCCGCGCAACCCAGCCGTTGTCGCCGTCGGCGCCGGGCTTGTAATAGCGGATGTTGAACGACATCAGTTTCAGGTCGGCCTTCGCAGCGGCGGCGGCCAGCGCCTTGTCGTCCTGCGCCCGCAGGGGCAGCGCGAGGCCGAGAAGCGCAACAAAAAGCAGTAGTTTTTTCATCATGGACAAAGGTGCCAACACGCCGGACGCAGCCGAAACCGGACAGTCCGGCAGAACGCTCCGACAAATAAAAAATATCATTACAGCACCAAAGATAATTCAAAAAAAGCAAAAAAAGCAAACCGGGTCCTGCTTTTTTATACGGATTACGGGCCGCAGGCCACTGCAACAGGCAGCAAAAAGAAAGGGCCGAACCTCCGACGGAGCCGAACGGAACGGGGCGCACGCCGCGGTTCCGGGACAGAAACGCCGCATCCGCCGATCTTCGGACGTCAGGCGTTTTTTCCGCGGGAAAGGCTCCGAATGTCCCGGAAAATTGCTACCTTTGCCGCAAACAAACCCTATTTACACTATGGAATTCGAAGGAACCGTTTACAAAATACTGCCCGTGACGAAGGGAACGTCGGCACGCGGTGAGTGGCAGCGTCAGGATGTGGTTTTCGAAATGAACGAAGGCTCTTTCACACGCAAAATCTGCGTTACGTTCTTCAACAAGCCCGAAGACGTGGCCCGTCTGAAAGAGGGTTCGGCCTACAACGTCTCGGTCAACATCGAGTCGCGCGAATACAACGGCCGCTGGTACACCGACATCCGCG
>OBAI01001731.1_pt1 | contig 15569 bp, 9 predicted proteins | sample 1517461 | NCBI WGS metagenome assembly OBAI01 (sample SAMN04571696, study PRJEB22368) | human gut metagenome | biome: human gut; material: stool | host: Homo sapiens | place: Luxembourg | collected 2012-06-29
TCCATACGTTCCCATCGATGTACGAAATTGTGAAAAAAGGCAAAGGGCGGTACGTTGTCTTAAAAGATAGAATCTCCGGAGCTAAGAAGGCGCTTGGAATAGAAGCCGATGAGGATTTAGCAAATAGGTTAAATAGGCAAGATATTGTGCATCTAAGTAAAGGCGCAAATAGGCAAATAGATAAAAAAGCCCTAATGAATGTTAATACTTGAAATATAGTTGACTTTCAAGCGGGCATCTGGTCTTATAATTACTTTATCCCGCCCCTGTAGTTCAACGGATAGAACGAGCGTTTCCTAAACGCCAAATCGAGGTTCGATTCCTCGTGGGGGCGCGGGTATGTTTTTGTTAAGCAGCATATTGCCATTTTGGCACTTGCTGCTTTTTTTGTGGGCATAATGCCGTAAGTCCCTAGTAATTGACCTAAAATCTGTCAGAAATCCAGTCTAAGCCCTTACCATTTTGGCTTAACGATATGCCCCAAATGGAAGATTAAATTTCCACAATGGAAAAAATATCTATTTACCTATTTGTCTATTTTACCTATTTCCCCTATTTTGCCGGCAGTGGAGTTGCAGCCCGAACGCCCCGAAGGGAACAGGCGGAGGGCGAAACTTCACTTAGGCAAAATCTATTTCTAAAAAATTCTCTTTTATTCCACCTATTCTATCCCTAGCAGGTTGTCCAACCATTTGGACAAGTTATCGGGTTCTATGAAATAGTCCAAGACGTTAAATTCACAAGGTTGGCGATATGCTTCTAGCCCTATGGTAAAGCGTTCGTTGGTGAAATTAAACCAAGCTCAGTTAGCGGACAAGTTTTATACCCCATGAATCCACTGATTGCAAGGCCTTCGGGAGATGTTAGCTATGGCGTGGTGAAGTTGTGAATTTAACCCAATTTCTATTTAACTTCACCAGTGAAATTAGGACTGTGAAGTTGGGGGTATTTTCTTTTTCACCCATCGCGCCCGTCTGTGGAGCTGTGAAATTAGGGGGAGATATATACCGTAGGTATATCCCCCAAGTTCACAACTTCACAAGGCGCGAAGGGCGCGGTTGGGAGGCTTCTTTCTTCTCTCCACAACTCACCGCTTCACAGACAGGTTCGCTATGATGCGGAAAAACGGGGAATATTATTTTCCCTATCGCACCGTTAGTGGGGAAACGGGGAAACAGGGAGAGTATATATACCCTAGGTATATACTCCCGTTTCACCGATTCTCCACAGGTGCGAAAGGTGCTGTAGGCTCATCGAGCTGACGAGATTCTCCATGCACCAAAACAAAGCCGTTTAATGGCTCTATACGAACTCGGGGCGACTTATGAATGTCAAGACTCATATTCGGCAATAGAACACCTTTAACGGGCAAAAGACAGCGTTTATTGGCGGATTAAATTCGGCGTCATATACAGAGGGGGGTATGCAAGGAATCTATTAAACGCCGAGAAACGGCAGGGACGTTCGGCAGGGCGTTTTCTCCTTATGAATGGCTTTTTTGAAATGTTCCACTTTTTTTCGTTTAGGCAGCCCACAATCTCAGTAAAATAGCGCATTCGCAGGCATTTTTTACAGCGGAAAATCTATGGGAAATGTCCAGTTTTTATACAGCGCAAATTCCTATTAACCTAACAACAAGCAACTTGTATAATAAAAATATTCCACCCCGCAATTTGCAAACAAAACCAATACGAAATCTTAGGTAAAATTAGGAATACATATTGATAAAATATCACTTCAAAAAGTATCCGCCATTTTTGGGCGCACCCCTAAATTCGATAAACTCGCTTAACGATTTCAAGTATCGACTAAGCGTTCTGACGGGAATATTCAAGGCCTTTGCAATATCGTTTGTGTTTGCGCCTTGGTTGTTTCGGATAAACTCAAGCACGTCATTTACTCTGCCATTTAGTCTGCCGTTTACTCTGCCACTTTGGCTTGTTTGGTGCAGTTTTAGAGTCTTTAAAATCTCGCCAAGCATAAAATCCACGAATATTCCCGAATCGTTTTTTGCGGAGCTATCGTTAATTGCCTCATAATAATTTTGCTGATTATTATAAACCATTGTTTCCACCGGCAAATATTGAAATAATGGATTGAACTTGGATAAAATTAAAGACTGCCAAAGCCTTCCCATTCTGCCGTTCCCGTCCGCAAACGGGTGTATAAACTCAAATTCATAATGGAACACGCAGCTTTTTATAAGCGGGTGGTCTTCCGAATTTTTCAGCCAATCAAATAAATTTTCTATCAATTCCGAAACCATTTCGGCTGGCGGAGCTATGTGGACGGCTTTATCGTCGTCAAAGACCCCGACGCCGCCCGACCTAAATTTGCCCGCTTCCGAGACGAGAGATTTCATCATTTCGGAATGCGCTTTCAACAAGTCTGATATGGAAGAAGGATCATATTTTTGAAAACTATCGTAAGCTTTAATCGCGTTTTTTACTTCCAGAATTTCCCTAAGAGGCGCGACAACTTTTTTCCCGTTTAAAATATCGCTAACTTGCTCCTCGGAAAGATTGTTTCCCTCTATCGCAAGCGAGGAATGAATTGTTTTTATCTTGTTGGATTTTCGCAGTCTTAGGGAGTCCTTTTCCATTAAAATCGAATGCCGTTCTAAGAGCGCGGAAATTTCGGCAATCATAGATATTGCTTTTGCGGACACTGTAAACGGCGGTTTCTTCATACGATTTTAACAAGCAAACATAGTAAGAATTTTCGTTCCCTTTTCAAGACTTTTAACGCCCAAAGTGCCATTTTGGCACTTTAGAAAATCTCTACATGGCACTTTGGAACTTTTAGTAATCTTCAGGAAATAGCATAGTGGTAACGCTTCTGTCCCATTCTGTGATTATCCAGATTTTTTCTCCGTCTGGAAGCGTGTATGCGGACAGCAATCTTTCGCCTGTTTTAAGGGCTTGGTCGTTTGCGTCCTTGTCCTCTTGGCAGACATCTCCCCAATCTCCTTGGGCGTGGCGGACAAGATATGGAAGCAATGCAAAGCGGTTCTTTTCACAATGCTCGAATAAATGGGTTGTTGATACGATTTCACCTAGGCGGAACTTCGATTCTATGAATACTCTTTCTTCCATGATTACGCTATGTTGAAGGTCGTTTTGATGTATTCTTTGCCTTTGTCTGTGAGCATTAGGACGTCGTCCCGATACCCAGACCTTGAAATTATGTAGCCTTTCTTGTTAAGCGAGGACAGCACTCCAGATCGTGTTCTTGCGTTAAGCCCTCGGGCTTTGAGATTGTCCGAAAAGGCGTCAGCCCGAAGTGTGGACTCCACCCCGCTATCGCAGAATTCGTCCTCGATATAGGCTTGCAGGACTATCTTCTCTTTCTCGGTTAGCTTATCCATTGGAGACCTCCTGCACGTCGTCTATTTCAAAGGTTCTGCTCTCATCAATTTTGTTGCTCGTATCGTAGAGATCGTATCCCCTTTGATTGTAGCTTAACCCCCAGCGGGTTTTGTTGAGGGCAGTTTCGGATTCGATTTCAATCTCGCCAGTTTTGATTGTCGTTATGATGTATGTGTATGTGATTTTGTATGTATTCATTTTCGCCCTTTGTTGCTTATTGGTTGACTTGCCTGATTGGCGGTTTGTCTATGTTGCTATTATACCATAAGTTAAACGAATTTGCAACATTTTTATTTATCTTTTTTATTGCACACCAACCACTTACACAAATTACAAAAGACAAAAAAGACGAAAAATAATCTTGAAATTTTTAGCGAGAAGGCCTCCGAAAAATGGACACCCCGCAAATCCTTTGTCAGAGCCGATTGGCAGACATCTTTTCAACTATAAATTTTTTAAGTGTAGCTCTATGGACTTTTAGTTTTCTTGCAATTTTTGATTTAGATATATTTTTATCCAACATTCCTTGGATGACATCTTCTTTGCCGGATAATTTTAATTTTGCGGATTTACGTCCTTTAGGACGTCCTAAAATAACGCCTTCAGCTTTTTTTCGGGCAAGAGCTTCTTTTGTTCTTGCGGAAATAAGATTCCTTTCAATTTGGGCGGATAATCCAAATGCAAAAGCCAAAACTTGAGAGTTTATATTGTTACCCAATTCGTAATGCTCTTTTGTTGTTATAACCATAATATTTTTCTCCATACAAAAGTGCAATATACTCATTATTTGCATTAGGTTTCTTCCTAACCTCGAAAGTTCTGTTACTACAAGAATATCATTTTTATTCATTCTTTTTAACAGTCGTCCCAACTTGCGTTCTTCAATACGTTTTATTCCACTAATAGTTTCCTCTATCCAAGAATTCACCGCATACTCTTTTTGCGTGCAGAAATTTTCTATTTCAAAACGTTGATTTTCTGTTGTTTGTTTATCCGTACTTACACGAATATATCCATATACCATATATTTTATCCTTTCATTGTTTAAAATTTGCGTTGACGTTTAAACAACATCAATGGTATAGATAAAAGGGTCGTTTGTTGGAGACGTTATATGCAAATTAACTAGAGAGGGGTTATTTGTAGCAATAATTCCTTACTTTCGGAATATCAGCGTATTAAAAAATAGAAATATGAAATTTTTTAGAAATAAAAACTTAGGAATAACCTATAATCGGTATAACAAACAAACGACCATTTTTTTACGACATTGTGAAACCTTTGAGAAGAAGGGAGCGGGGCATGCCTGATTTCTTTTCTTCTCCTATTTTAAATTCCCCATATTTACCTCCAGAGCGGCATTGGGAATTGGATGAAAAAGGCCAGCCAACAGATAAAATAATATCTGGTCGCAGACTCGCATCGTTCATTACGCCTATTGCAAGAAGCAAGAGAGTATCTACAATTGGCGTTCAGTCTACGCTCGATTTAGACGATGTTATTTCTGAGGATGGGCAGGAATATTCTAAATCATATAGCTGGATCAATAAAATCAGGGAAAGTGTTAGCCAATGGCGTTCACTTCCGGAATGCAAATGGGATGTTACGCCTGAGACCGCCCGGCTTCTTCGCCATTGGAGAACCTTTAATTTTTCAAATCAACGCCCATTTTTTTGCCAAATAGAAGCCGTTGAGGTCTTGATTTGGCTTACGGAAGTCGCGCCAAAATATAAAGACGGCAAAGAGATCCTAAATTATATAAAAAGGGGAAATGATGATGCTAACCCCAATTTGTATCGAATCGCGTTAAAATTGGCGACTGGCGCGGGAAAGACAACCGTTATGGCAATGATTATAGCGTGGCAAACTATCAATGCTGTTCGTTATCCCGCTAGTAAAATTTTCACAAAAGGATTTCTAATTGTCGCGCCAGGACTAACAATTAAAGACAGGCTGAGAGTTTTACAACCTAACGATCCGGATGCTTATTATTTAAACAGAGAGATTATTCCTCAAGATTTCAAAAATGAAATCAATAAAGCGCGAATTGTAATAACAAATTATCACGCATTTAAGCTAAAAGAAAAAATTGAAATAGCAAAGGGCACAAGAAATCTTTTAAAAGGCTGCCACAGAGAAGAGATTTCCACTACAGAGACCAAGGGGCAAATGTTGCAAAGAGTCATTCCCGAACTTTTAGGGATGAAAAATATAATGGTTATAAATGACGAAGCGCACCATTGCTATAGAGAAAAGCCATTGAATGACGAAGAGGATAAAAAACTTTCAGCGGACGAGAAAGCGGAAATTGGCGAACGCCGCGAAATGGCGCGTCTTTGGATTTCCGGATTGGAAGCGGTAAAAGAAAAGATTGGATGTAAAGTAATAGATCTTTCCGCGACACCATTTTTCCTTAGGGGATCCGGATATGAAGAAGGGACATTATTCCCTTGGACGGTTTCAGATTTTTCGCTTATGGACGCGATTGAATGCGGGATTGTAAAATTGCCGCGCGTGCCAGTCGCGGATAATAATCCTCATGTAGGCAAAGGTCCCATGTTCAGAAATCTTTGGGGCGAGATTGGGAAGAAAATGCCTAAAAAGAATAGAACGAATGGCGGCGTTCTTGACCCCGCAAATTTGCCTTCAGAGCTTATTACGGCAATAGATGCATTATATGGGCATTATGAAAAAACGTATAAATTGTGGCAAGAAGCGCAAATGGATATTCCGCCGTGTTTTATTTTTGTATGCCAAAATACGGCAATATCGAAGTTGGTATTTGATTATATTTCCGGTTATAAGCTTGACGATAAATCATCGTTTCATGCCGCGCACTGTCCGCTCTTTAGCAATTACGACGAATATGGGAATCTGTTAAGCATCCCAAATACAATTCTTGTTGACAGTATTGAGTTGGAATCCGGCGAAGCTTTAAGCAAAGATTTTCAAACTGTCGCTTCGGCTGAAATTGATAAATTTAAGCGCGAAATAATAGAAAGAACTGGGAGCAGAATTGCCGCGGAAAATCTTTCGGATTCGGATTTGCTTCGCGAAGTAATGAATACCGTTGGGAAATCCGGGAAGTTGGGAGGAAATATTCGCTGCGTTGTCTCTGTTTCGATGCTCACAGAGGGTTGGGACGCAAATAACGTAACTCACATATTGGGATTACGCGCTTTTGGCACGCAGCTAATATGCGAGCAGGTTGTAGGCCGCGCATTGCGAAGATCAAATTATGAGCTTAACGAAGACGGCAAGTTTAACGCGGAGTACGCAGATATTTTTGGAATACCATTCGATTTTACAGGTAAATCCACTCCATCGATTCCGACTCCTCCAAAAAAATTAACACTTATAAAATCTCTTTCTCCTGAACGCGATTGCAGTGAAATAAAATTCCCAAACATCGATGGATATAGAGTCGAATTAAGTTCGGAAAAATTATCCGCAAAATGGACCGCAGAAAGCGATTTTACCATTTCGCCCGATATTGTCGGCCCCTGTGAAACTCGCAATGAACCTATTGTGGGCGAAGGCGAAAATTTCACTGTAAAGCATTTGCAAGACGTTCGCGCAAACACGATTATATACAATCTGACGGTTCGTCTTATTGAGCGCTATTTTAGAGACGCCGGGCAAGAACCCAAGCTACATCTTTTCGGCGAATTAAAACCAATTGTCGCAGACTGGGTAAGGAATCATTTGCATTGCGTTGGACAAAGTTTTCCCGCGCAAATATTATATGATTCTCTTGCGGAAACAGCGTGCAATAGAATAACCCAGGCTATTGTTTCAACCCAAACAAACGAAACTCCAGTCGCGATTGTAAACCCATATAATCCCTATGGATCTACGGCGAATGTTCATTTCGCCACAAGCAAGACTGAACTTTGGAAATCCGACAGCAAAAATCATATAAATTATGTTGTTTTGGATTCCGAATGGGAGGGCGAAATGTGCCGAGTTCTTGAATCAAATCCGCACGTTGTGGCATATACAAAAAACCACAATCTCGGCTTTAGAATTCCGTATTTTAAAGGCAATGAGGCAAGCATATACGTTCCCGATTTTATTGTGCGCATAGATAATGGCGTAAATTTAATTTTGGAAACAAAAGGCTTCAAGAATGAAGCGGTAAACGACAAAAAATCCACGATAGAATCTTATTGGATCCCTGCGGTAAATAAACTTGGAACATACGGCAAATGGAGTTTCGCGCAATTCGAAGAACTTTTCCAAATTGAGGCGGAATTTGAAAAGCTAATTGAACGCGAACTAAAGAAAAACAAGTAAAGGAATTTTCATCATGGCGAAGAAAACTGGCAAAGCAAAGAAGACAATAGAAAGCATTACACACGCCGATAAACGCGTGGGAATCCCCACCGCGGAAGAGGAATCATTTGTAGGCAAGCAAGATTTAGAGCCCAAAAAATTATTGTATCCAAGAAACGCGGATTTGGATCCTCAATTGGTCTGGAAAGGCAAAGACGCGCAAGATTCAAATCCGCTTGAAGTAAAGGCTATGCCTATCTTTATTCAGGAAAAAATCCATCCGCGAAATCTCATAAAAGACATAGAAAATATCTCGCAAGAAAAAGAGAGAGACCCGCAAATGAACTTTTTTGCGGATTTTAACGGCGTCCCCAAAGGAGTCGAAAAAACGGATTTTTACCATTACGAAAAGAATTGGACAAACCGAATGATACTTGGAGATTCTTTGCAAGTAATGGCGTCTCTTGCGGAGAAAGAAGGGCTGCGCGGACAAGTTCAATGTGTTTATATGGATCCACCATACGGGATTAAGTTTAATTCCAATTTTCAATGGTCAACAACTACGACAGATGTCAAAGACGGAAAGGCTGAAAACATCACACGCGAGCCAGAAATGGTAAAGGCCTTTCGCGACACTTGGAGATATGGCATACACTCTTACCTAAGTTATCTTAGAGACAGACTAATCATTGCAAGAGACTTATTGGCTGATAACGGTTCAATATTTCTTCAAATAAGTGATGATAATGTCCATAGGATTAGAAGTGTTTTAGATGAAGTATTTGGAGAAGAAAATGAGTGTGCCACTATAATTTGGAAAAAAGGTACGCCAAACGCAAAAATCATAAGAAATTCTTTTAATTATATTTTATGGTACGCAAAAGATATTGATAAATTAAAAAATAAATCGCGCAAATTATTTTCCAGTAGAACTGGAGTCGAAGGGTCTACTGAAGATCCTAAAAAATTGGCTTTATGGGGAGATTTCCCAGAATCATCGAGACCTCTAACTACGGAAGAGAAAAGAAATATTCAAATAACTTCAAAGAATTGTAATGTTTTTAGAGTAGATAAAATAATAGAAAAAACTACTGATGAAAATCGTATATTTGATTTAGATTTGGCGGGAGAAAAATTACATTTACCATCTGGGTTTGGCTGGAGAGGGAATGTGCAACAAATGGAGAATTTAGCATATTCAAATCGAATTATTAAAACACAGTATGGGTTTGGTTATAAATTCTATATATCAGATTTTCCTGCAATAGAAATGACTAATTTATGGGAAGATACTGCTGGAAAAATTCACGATATGTCGTATGTCGTTCAAACTAATGCAAAAATTATCGAGCGTTGCATTCTAATGGCAACAGATCCTGGGGATATTGTTCTTGATCCTACTTGTGGAAGTGGAACAACTGCATATGTTGCAGAACAATGGGGAAGACGTTGGATTACAATTGATACAAGCCGAGTAGCACTTGCGCTTGCACGTGCACGTATAATGGGTGCAAAATATCCATATTACTTGCTTGCAGACTCGCGTGAAGGTCAAATTAAGGAAGCTGAATTGCAACATAAAGTTCCTTCCGACGCCCCGACATATGGGAATGTTCGTCATGGATTTGTTTATGAAAGAGTTCCGCATATCACACTAAAATCCATAGCAAACAATGCTGAAATCGATATTATTTGGGACAATTATGCCGCTAAAATGGACGCGCTGCGAAAGAAAATTGGCAATTTTGAAGAATGGCAAATGCCAAGAGTTGGAACTCCCGAAGCTGAAAAATTATCTAAAGCGGATTTAGAAGAATGGTGGAATCTTCGCATTGCCCGCCAAAAAGAAATAGACGCATCTATTGCCGCCAAGGCGGAATTTGAATATCTTTACGACAAACCATATGTAGATAATTCCAAAGTCCGAGTTGCCGGCCCGTTTACAGTCGAGAGCTTAAATCCTGTAAGAATGTTGGGCGTTGGCGCGTATAATGAATTGTTAGATACCTCCAAAGAAGATACTGAAGCGGACTTTATAAATGTTCAAGACTTCACAACCATGATTCTTGAAACTTTAAAAATCGCAGGAGTCCAACATTCGGATAAATCGGACAAAATTGATTTTGAATCGTTGGAATCTGTTCCGGGGGAATATATTTGCGCCGAAGGCAAATATACTCGGGGGGATAAACAGATTCGAGCTGGTATATTTATTGGCCCGGAATTTGGAACGGTTTGCAGGCAAGATATCGTTAGGGCGGCAAGAGAAGCGGTAGATCGCGGATATGACGAAGTAATAACTTGCGCGTTCAATTACGACGCCTTATCGGCGGATTTAGAAAAGCTTGGCGTAATACCCATTATAAAGGCAAGAATGAATGCCGATTTGCATATGGCTGGCGAGCTGAAAAATACCGGTTCTGGCAACCTGTTCGTAGTGTTTGGAGAACCCGATATTGAAATTCTCCATGAAAACGATAAATTGCGCGTTAAAATAAACGGCGTAGATATCTTTAAACCTCAAAGCGGAAAAGTTGAAAGCAGCGGAACAGAAGGAATTGCATGCTGGTTTATTGACACAAACTACGATGAAGAAAGTTTCTTTGTGCGGCACGCATATTTCCTGGGCCAAAAAGACCCTTATGAGTCTTTAAAGAAAACCCTTAAAGCCGAGATAGACAAAGACGCTTGGGAATCCATACATAGCAATATTTCGCGCCCGTTTGATTATCCCAAAACAAATAGAATTGCCGTAAAAGTAATAAATCACTTAGGAGATGAAGTATTGAAAGTTTACGGAGAATCTGACTTAAAATAACAAATAAAAAACAATGAACTCAGATTAACCGAGGAGTTTTAGAAGGTCTATATTTCATAAAGGGAATGGTCGGAGTAATTTATTCGTTAAATAAAGTAGGATGGAGAAAATGGCGAGTAAGGGAAACGGAAAAGTTTTATTTGCGCCCCATATGAAATCGAAATCCGATTTTGTATTAAAAAATTTGTATTTCGCAGACTAGAACAAAACTTTATTAGAAAACCTTCGGAAGCCCGTTTTTTACGGTTTTTCTTTATTTCTGCGTAAGGTGGAAATGATAATCCTTTGTTCTGTTTTCACCTATTAGTAGATTCGTTTATCCTATTACTTTTTAATTGTAAAAACATTGAGGGACTCCGTCTCCTATCTAATAAAAAGTAAAGCCGTGGGAAAGCAGTAACCATACTACAAACAATAAATGCAACCCATAAAAGGAGGAATTATTATATTTATGAAAAATATTGTTACTAGACGCCTTAAAAAGAATCTTGAAGTACAGTGATAATGACGTTATCTTATATACAATCAATAAAAGTGGCAAATTGAATTCTTATGGATAACAATACGTCAATGATAAAATATTAACAAACAATATGTCTCATTAATAAATAAAAAATTAAAAGGGGAAACAATATAATTATATGACTATTTCAAGGACAGATTTGGCAAAAGTACGAAGAGTGAAAATACCATCTCTTAAAATATCAGAGCTGCCGCATGAAAGTTTGGCATTACATTGTTTTCTTGAACCAGAAAAAATTGTTGAAGCAACTGCCACGCCAGTCAAAGAATTTAGAGGACGGATAAAATCTATACAAATAAACTTTGATGATAGCAATTCAATATTAGTAAATAGAGAAGATGAAGAAACTTTATTTACAAATGTTGATTTTGAGCTTAAAGCAAAAAAATTTTATATAGAAGGAGACATGCTGTTTTTTTCTTCCGACTATAAATGGACAAAACATCCCAGGATGCTTACTTGTGGTCTTGAGACACATAGAGATAATATCAATCTAAGTTGGAATAATGCAATTCGTTTCGTACAGGAAGAGATTGATTCAAATGGAAATGTAACAAAAAAAGGGTTACACCCCGCGCAAATAGGCGCATTGCATTCATTGGCGGCGCATCGCATAATAGAAACAAATTCCACTATAGTTGTAATGCCGACTGGTACTGGGAAAACAGAGGTCATGTTGTCCAATATTGTAATGCAACATGCTAAATGCGTATTAGTATTAGTCCCATCTGATCCATTACGGGAACAAACTTTTCAAAAATTGTGTACACTTGGGGTTTTGCCAAATTTGGGAATTTTATCAGAAGGAGCTAAACTTCCAATTGTTGGGATAATTGGAAACACCCCTAAAGACAACAAAATTTTGCAATCGCTAAAATTATGCAATGTTGTAGTTTCTACCGTTGCAATGTTGTCAAATATACCGAATTCATTATATGAATCATTTTTTGACGCTTTTGATGTGATTTATTTTGACGAAGCGCATCATGTCCCGTCAAATACGTGGAAGAATATTTACAATACTAGATCATCAAAGAAAACGATTTTATTTACAGCGACTCCTTTTAGGTTTGATGGACGTAGAATTCCTGGAGATATTATATTTAACTTCCCATTGCGTTTAGCTCAAGAGCAAGGATACTTCAAAAAAATTAATTTCCTAGAAGTTGATGAAATTGACCAATCTATAGCGGATGAGAAAATCGCAGAAAAAGCTGTAAAACAACTGCGAGAAGATCTATCAATAGGATTAAATCATATGATTCTTGCTCGCGTCGACACCAAGAATCGAGCAGATGAGCTTTATGAGAATATTTATAAAAAATATTATTCCGATTTAAACCCAATAGTTATTTATACGGGCATCCCAAACAAAAAGAAGAGGCTTCATGATATAAAACAAGGGCTCCATAGAATTATTATTTGTGTTGATATGTTTGGGGAAGGATTTGATCTTCCATCTTTAAAAATAGCAGCGATGCATAACATTCATGGTAGTTTAGCTATTACCCTTCAGTTCACAGGGAGATTTACTCGTACGGGTTCAAACATAGGGAATGCTACCCTTATTGCGAATATCGGCGATGTAAAAGTAGAAGAAGCTATAGAAGATTTATATGCTGAAAATGCGGATTGGAATAACTTAATCCCAGAATTAAGTTCAAAAGCAATCCAGTCAGAAATAGATTATAAAAAGTTTTTAGATGGGATGAGCCAAGGTCTTGGAACTGAAAGTATTTTCGCACTGAATATATTAAAGCCTAAAACTAGTACTGTGATTTATAGAGCTAAAGAATTCAATCACAAAAATTTTAAAAAAGGACTAAAAAATCAAATATCTGTAGTGCGTGAATGGGTACATGTCGATCATAACACATTTGTGTTTATTACTAAAACTAAGTCCACAATAGATTGGGCATACTCTAAAGAAAATTTTAATGAGATTTGGGATTTGTATATTTTATTTTATGATCCTGATCGCGAGTTGTTGTTTATAAACAGTTCTCAAAAATCCACATTACACGGCGATCTTGCAAAAGCAGTAACAAATGGAAAAGCACGGCTTGTATGCGGAGAAAATATTTTCCGAGTTCTACATGGTATAGAGAGACTTATTTTTCATAGTGCAGGATTGTACGGACATGGGAAATTACGTTTTAAAATGTATACAGGTCTTGATATACAAGAAGCTATTTCTCCTGTTCAGCAACAGAATAGTACAAAGTCTAATTTGTTTGCTATAGGGTATGAATCAGGCAGAAAAACTAGCATTGGTGCGTCAAGCAAAGGTAGGATATGGTCGATGTCTTCGTCCTCAATTCCTGATTGGCAACATTGGTGTAAGTCTATTGCCGATAAAATCAATAACAATGCCATAAAAACAAATGCATTTCTAGAACATACTCTTATACCAGAAGAAATAGATCAACTACCGGAAAAAGAAATTTTGTCAGTTATATTGCCCGATGAATGGTTTAATTTGCACGAAAATGATTCTCGAATTTTTGATAGCGATAAAGAAATTCCATTCGTTCAAATAGAAATCTCATCGTGTAAAAAAATAAATGAAAAACATTTTCAATTTGTTTTGTCATGGGGTACAAACGCAAATTCCGAATATGAAATTCGCTGGGGTGGAATAAATAAAGAAGTCTCAATTGTTCAGTTGTCTGGGCCTAAATTTAAAATTCAAGGACGGGAGAATTCAATAGATTTAGTTGACTTTTTTAAAGAAAAACCACCTGTCATATTTTTGTTTGACGGTTCTGAGATCAAAGGGAATCTCTTTTTTAAAAGGCAGTATGAGCAACCGTTTAGCTATTCAACGGAAAATATTAATATCATAGACTGGGCTAATACGGATATAACGAAAGAATCAAAATGGAAAAATGGAACACTTAGAGAATCATCTGTTCAAGGACGGTTTATTGATATAAGAAAGGGGTTCAATAATTCATTTATCATTGATGATGATGATAGCGGAGAAATCGCAGATATTGTAGAAATAATTGAGGACGGAACAAATGTTACAATACGCCTTTACCATTGTAAGTTTTCGACTTCAAAAACTCCAAGTTCACGTGTAAAAGATTTATATGAACTGTGTGGTCAAGCGGCGCGAAGTGCTAGATGGGCGTCTAGACCGGAAGATTTATTAAAACATATAGAGGAACGTGAAAAATTTCTAAATGGTCGACAAACTAGATTCGAAAAAGGATCATTAAAAGAATTACGTGTCCTACGTAAAGCTGCTACTAAACGAAAATTCAATTTTGAAATTTCTATAGTTCAACCAGGCCTATCTGTATCTTCTCTTACCAAAGATCACTCATCGTTACTAGGTTCTGCAGATAATTATATTAGAGAATTAACAGGACGTCGATTGTGTATATTTGCCAGTAAATAATAAGGTTTTTTCGTATAATTTTCGAATCATACACTATTTATTCTAATATTTGACTTTGAAAGAAGTTATATATCGTTTTAGCCCAAAATAATAAATAAAAATGTTGCATATTTTGTCGTGATGTGGTAATATGGATACCATAACGGGACAAGGTATGATGATAAGCAAAACGAAGATTTCAACTGAGGGATTTGAGAAGGTTGAGATTACTGCGGAGATGGCGGAAGTATTTGGGTTGCCGAAGAAGGCGGTCGGGGAATGGGCGGTCGTTTCTAAGGACTATTTTGAGCATCGCTTGAGAAAGGTTCGTTTAGACGGATATTTTGCCGACGACAAGTACAACAATCATCAGCGCATTCCCAACAGAATTTGGGACGAGATGTTTGGCGCAAAGCGTTCCGCTAAATTTGAAATTTCCAAGCAGAGTATCCGCAAGCAGAATTGGGTTTATGGCTTGCTTGAACAGTTATCAAAAATTGAGGAGCTAAAAAATGTCTTAAATGTTATGGGGCGCGATGAAGTTATTTTGCAGATTCTCAATGACACGGATAGCTCTCGCGCAGGAGGCAAATTATACAGCTCTACAAGCACTGCAATCGCCCACTGGAAGTATAAATATGGGAGGGCTTGCAAGTGAGAATCAGAGCCCTAAATCGTCAAAATGATTGGTCAGATTTTGGTAAGGGTTTTATCGTAAAAATGCGCAAAAATACGGGGTTTTTACTGGCGCTTAAGCATTTTATAATACGCAAATATGCGCAAGAATTTCCAAACTTTCGCATTTATAACTTGTTTACAAACAGTAAAATACAAAACCTAAGAAAGGCGGATATGAATAAAATCAAAGAGAGATTAGGAAACGCTCGTTCTATCCGTTGAACTACAGGGGCGGGATAAAGTAGTCATAAGACCAGATGCCCACTTGAAAGTCAACTATATTTCAACTATTAACACTCATTGCGGCTTTTTTATCTATTTACCTATTTGCGCCTTTACTTAGATGCATAATATCTTGCCTGTTTAACTATTTGCCTATTTCGCCTATTTGCTAAAACAGATCGTCATCCTCATCGACTTCTATTCCAAGCGCCTTTTTAGCTTCGGAGATTCTATCTTTCAAGACGACGTACCGCCCTTTGCCTTTTTTCACAATTTCGTACATCGATGGGAACGTATGGA
>OBAI01001740.1_pt1 | contig 15510 bp, 19 predicted proteins | sample 1517461 | NCBI WGS metagenome assembly OBAI01 (sample SAMN04571696, study PRJEB22368) | human gut metagenome | biome: human gut; material: stool | host: Homo sapiens | place: Luxembourg | collected 2012-06-29
CTGGTGATCGTCTCTTATCGTGAGACGTGGGACCGATTCTACATCTTTTTCCTTTCGTTGAAAATTTAAGTTAATAATATGACCGAAAGATGCGTTTTTCAGTATCTATGGCCGGTTAATACTATCTTCCTCCTATTTTTCGGGATGCAAATATATAAAAAATATTAATATGTACGTAAGCTAAACTTAACATTAACATGATTTTAACATAATTAGTAACAGAAAGCAAGTTTAAATATAAGTATAGTATAAGTTAAACACAAAATCATCATCAGAAGTCGATACCGAGTAGGAGGAAAACACTAATCATAGGTATTTATATCTCCTATTTTGTGTCTGCGACATTTCTGTTGTGCAAGAAACATATGCTTATAACGTATAAATATAGTGCTAAATTACTCTTAATTTTCGACATTTGCAAGAGTCGTGAAAATGCTTAATTTTCACGATGTATACGATTTTTTAATGATTCTCAGAAAAGTATACAAAAAAAGGGAAAAAAAGTGAGCAATTTACGTTACTCGCCTTCTTCCCCTTGCTTTTATAAATTTACGGTAGGTGCATCGCTCTGCACAATCCTTATTTCATTGCAATCTTGATAGAATCCTTACCCACCTTGGCGATAACCAAAGACTCGGATACGGCATAAGAGGCAGCACCATTGGCTGCAACCGTAGAGCCGAGATACTTGCCGTCAGCAGCGAAGAACTTCACTACCTCGCCATCGTCAAGACCCGAGAGGCTGATGATGCCATCATGAGCCGAAGCCACCACGCCCCGTGTTCTTACCTGGTTGATGTTGGTACCAATCATTTTAGAAATATCCTTCCCCTATTTTAGGAAAGACTTCAAATTTTGTCTCTTCGGGCAAAGGTTCTTCTTTTCTATATTCTCCTTCAAAAGTACAACAATATATCGAAACAAGCAAGAAAATCGGGGAAAAGTTTTAGAAAAAGTTATCAGGAAGTATTAGGGGAGGCTGGTATCATATATTGGCTCGCATCAGAACTGAAATTCAAAGTCACACTTCTCCACGTTGCGCAACTTCTCCAGTTGCTCAGCCTTATGAGCCTTCAGCCTCTTCACCCATTCTGCCAGCTTGGGAGAATAGCTCTTTATAACTATCGTTTCATTTACATGTACCATAAGCCTATAGATTAAAATCCGAATATTTTTAAAGCTTTTGCCCTTACAGGGCGTTGGTTTATATTTCATTAATACCCAGGGTGTTGCCCTGGGCTAGGAGCTTCTGCCCCTTCAGGGCGTGTGGGGCAAGCCGAAAGGGTGCAGCCGAAATATACACTACGCCTGAAGCGGCTTCAATTCTTCTTCTGTCAATCCAGTAGCCTGCATGATTTGTGACCAAGACATACCCATTGACAACAAGTTACGGGCTACAGCCAAACCTTTAGATAATTCACCTTCTGCTCTACCTTCTGCACGAGCTTCTGCTCTACCTTTAGCAATACCTTTAGCAATTCCCTTTTTCTCTCCTTCAACATAAGAGCCATAAAGGCCGGAGTAGTAATCATCGGCGGCCTTAATACTTTCATCGTATTTTTCCCGCTCCTCACTACTCAAGAAACGAACATCTGGCAATTTTGCAAGATGATCGAGCATCTTCTTTTGTTCCGCTAAAGGCAAATTCTTAAATACTTCATCCATTTCCATATACTTCAATACAGAAATCAATTTTTCAATGCCAGTTCTTATTTCCTCATTTTCTGAATTTCCTCCAGCGGAAGCTCGGTGGCCGTTGATACTTGCGCTTCAGAAAGACCCATTGACAAAAGGCGGTAAGCTGTGTCTAACTTTTCTTTAGCCATCCCTTTAGCCATTCCTTTAGCCATCCCTTTAGCCATTCCTTCTGCTCTACCTTTAGCCATTCCCTTTTCCTCTCCTTCAACATAAGAGCCATAAAGGCCGGAGTAGTAATCATCAACAGCCTTAATACTTTCATCGTATTTTTCCTGCTCCTCACTACTCAAGCAACGAACATCTGCCAATTTAGCAAGATGATCGAATATCTTCTTCTGTGCCGTAAACGGCAATCTTTCCAATACTTCCATATACTTCAATACATAAATCCATTTTTCAAAACCAGTCTCGCATTCTTCCTCACTCTTATCAAAGAAAGGAAGAGAAAGATAGATGAAACGAAGCTTATCAGAAAATATGGAGTCGCTAGACTTCTCCCTCAAAGCAACGTCTGTCCTAAACTTTGTCACCTCATGCTCCTTTGGCATAAAATTCATGATGCAAACCACATAAACCGGTACAAACTGGTATAAAATAGCTGTGCGGACACCAGCTTCATCAAATTTCTTGCGTTGGGCAATAAAAGCCTTACTAGCATAATAGATGGAACGATTCACAAAGAAAGGTACCCATCTGTTCTGCATCTCAACGATGAAATGCTTGTCATCGTCGGTAACACAATAGATGTCAAAGATGCAGCCACGGAGATCATTAGTATCTCCAAGCTGTTCCTTATCCTTGAATGTTACATCCTTGATTTGAAACTCACCTTCAAACAAGTCGTTCAAAAAATTAATCAGCAAGTCCTTGCTGAACTCTTGACCGAAGAGACGCTTGAAGCCCCAATCGGTAAAGGGGTTGATGTATCTACCCATAAATTATCAATTTAGATTCTGTAAATCTGCCGCAAAGATAAACTTTTATTTCGAAACATGCAAGAAAATCGGGGAAAAGTTTTGAAAAAGTTGCTGGCAAGGGGAAAATGTTTATAAGTGCGCGGAAATATAAGAAAGAAGGAATGGTATCCGATTATTCGGATTCTTTTGTATCTTCGCGACATGGAATCAAAAGAATAGAATTATGAAGAAAGTATCAAATGACACCATCCTTATTCTGTATTCAGTTATTCAGTTTTTTTTTAAAACCCTTACATGGATAAAGGGTTTGAAAACCCGGAAGAAAGGGATTGGTTATTTTGTAATGTATTTTTTTATTATTATATTATATATTATATATATAGATATATAGATAGTATATAAACTTTACTTTTTAAGGGGGTAAAAAGTAACCCCTTAAAAAAAACTGAATAACTGAATACTGAATAAGGGGCTGTGTTTTCTTCTCTTTAACTCTATGTTTTCTCTTCTGAAAAAGTATGAGTTGCGGGGCGCAAAACGGCGAGTTAGATTGTTTAACAGGTTTCAGATTGAAAGCGTGCTGAAAATCGCGCCTTATCACACGCTGAAATTTGGTTGTATCGGGAAATTGCAGTATCTTTGCATCGTCGTTCGAAGAAAGGCTGCACTCGACAAAGCGTAACCCACAAAGTTAACAATTTATTAACCCTTTAAAAATTTAAGATTATGGAAGTAAAAGGAACATTGAAATATCGTAAAGTACAGCGCACACCTCAGACTGGTGAAAACGCAGGTAAGAAGAAGTGGTATGCTACTTCGGTAACCGACCGCGAAGTGGACTTCGAGGGATTCGTATCGCATATCTCCGACCACGGCTCGCCATACTCTCGTGGTACCATCCACGGTGTGCTGATGGATGCACTCGACCATCTGCAGGAGCTGATTCTCGACGGCAAGAGCGTGCGTCTCTCTGACCTCGGATTGTTCTCCATCGGTATGAGCTCCAAGGCGGAGGATACCAAGGAGAAGGTGACGGCTGCCAGCGTGGAAGGCGTGCACCTGATTGTGAGAAACACGAAGAGCTGGAGCAATACTGAGCTGCGCAAGAAGTGCAAGATTCAGGAGTACGGCGGCTATATCGGCACCGACGAGGAGGGCACCACAGGCGGCGGTACTACCGGTGGCGGCACTGAACAGGGCGGCGGTACAACTGGCGGCGGCGACGGGCTTGAATAAAGCCCTCGCCTGAGGGCGGCAAGTAGAAAGCTAGCGTATCCCCCTCGCCAAGTTAATATTAACATATAACACTTAACATTAAAAATAATAATAAAGATGATGAAAGCAAATACCTGGAAAACGATTTTGCAGATTGCAATCTCCTTCCTCACAGCCATCGCTACTACGCTCGGAGTTACCAGCTGTAGCGTGTAAAAAAAGATGTTTTTAAATTCTGATTCGACATAGCAAAGCCCCCGGTGCATCACGCATCGGGGGCTTTTTTTACTTTTTTACCTTTAAAAGCCTTTTTCCTTAAAAACTCCTTAAACTTTGCTTCTCTCTGCAATATTTTTAGTAACTTTGCACCCAAAAGTTAGTATACAATATGAAAATAGGAATTATCGTTGCGATGGACAAGGAGTTCGCGCAACTCAAAACATTATTGACCGAATCGCAGGTTGAGAGAAAAAACTATAAGGACTTCGTTATCGGAAAGATAGGCAATAACGAGGTGGTGATGCAGCAATGCGGCATCGGTAAGGTGAACAGTACCATAGGTGCCGTGGAAATGATTGACAACTATCACCCTGACCTCGTCATCTCTTCAGGCGTGGCTGGAGGCGCTGATATCAACCTCAACGTGACTGAGGTGGTAGTGGCAACCAACTGCGTTTACCACGATGCCTACTGCGGCGAGGAATGCGAATTCGGACAGATTCTAGGCATGCCTGCTTTCTTCAAAACACCTAAGGAATATGTGGAGAAGGCACTCGCCATCAACAACCTGCCGGGCAACAGGCACCCGAAGATCCACGCCGGACAGATTGTGAGCGGCGAATGGTTTGTAGACAGCAAGGAGAAGATGCGCTCTATCCTGGAACACTTCCCTCAGGCGATGGCGGTGGATATGGAGAGCTGCTCTATCGCCCAGACCTGCCACATCTACAAGACGCCTTTCATCTCCTTCCGCATCATCAGCGATGTACCGCTGAAAGATACCAAGGCACAGCAGTATTTCGACTTCTGGGCTAAAATGGCTGAAGGCTCTTTCAATGTTACCAAGGCTTTCCTCGAAAGTCTGTAAACTGTAAATTATCAATTATCAAGATGAATAAGATTCCAAGTTTTACAATCAATCACAATAAGCTGCTCCGCGGCATCTACGTGAGCCGTAAGGACGAAGTAGGCGGAGAAGTCATCACAACATTCGATATCCGCATGAAGGTGCCTAACCAGGAGCCTTGTCTGCACAACGGTGCCATCCATACCATCGAACACCTGGCTGCCACCTATCTGCGCAACGACGAGGAGTGGAAGGACCGCATCATCTACTGGGGACCGATGGGATGCCTCACGGGCAACTATCTCCTTATCAAGGGCGACCTGGAGAGCAAGGACATCGTGGAACTGATGAAGCGCACCTTTAAGTTTATCGCCGATTTCGAGGGTGAGATTCCGGGACAGGCGGCAAAGGACTGCGGCAACTACCTGCTCCACGACCTGCCTATGGCGAAATATGAAGCCAGAAAATATCTGGATGAGGTGCTCAGCTGCATCAGGGAAGAAAACCTCATCTACCCTACCCAGGATTAGAAACAAAAAATATGGCAAGCTTACCACTTAAGCTTGCCATATTTTTCTTTATACCAAAGTTGCCAGCCATTGACCAGATTCTGCCATACTACATAGGCACCCGGTGCTACGGCAGCAAGAGGATTCAGGAAGGTGAGGGTGAGCCAGATGCCCACTACCGTATTCTTCTGTCCCAACGCCTGACCGGCACTGATACTCGCATCGAAATGCCTGCCTACCGCCTTGCCGATGGCAAACTGGAGGAGACATACCAGCAGCGGTACAAAGAGCAGCAGAAGCATCGTTACGCCCGATACCTCGGCATGGAGCATGTTGCGAACCGTTTCGCCCATCAGTATCGTGAGGTTGAAACACCACATATAAAAGCCTAAATCCGTTACATTCTTCACCTTATCCACCCATTTTGGCAGGAACCTGCGGCTCAGCAAGGCAAGCAGCAGAGGCACCACCAGCACGGTAGTGACATTGCGGAACACCATCGCACTCATCATGAGGAACGATACGTCTACCCCTTTCTCTACCATCGGGAAAAGACTCGGAATGATGACCATCGTAAAAATGTTGGCGATGACCGTATAAGTGGTCAGCGAACCGATACTGCCGCCCAACTTCTCCGTAACCACAGCCACGGCGGCTGCCGTAGGACAGATGAAGCAGATGAAGGCACCCTCGAGAATCAGTTTGGTGCTGTAATCGGAGCCGAACTCAAAGATAAGCACCACCATCATCAATGACAGCGAGGTACGGATGAGCTGGAGGATGAAATGCCACGCCTTAGGCTTCATCTCCTTGATTTCTATCTTACAGAAAGTAACATAGAGCAGGGAGAACAGCACTACCGGCATCAGACTTACCAACCTCGGACCACAATAATCACCAATGGGCACCAGGAAGGGCACATTGGCGAATATCAGGTAGCCCAATGCTCCCATAACCAGGGAGCAGGGCAATGAAAACTTTCTAAAAAATCTCCACAAAAACATTTCTGCTTAGTCTTTGTTGCTGCGCTTGCGCTTCAGGTGATCGAGCTCAATCTTGCGCATACGCATGTTCTTTGGAGTTACCTCTACGTACTCGTCCTCACGGATATACTCCAGGCACTCCTCAAGACTCATCACGGTCTTAGGAATGACGCGAGCCTTATCGTCAGAACCGGAAGCACGTACGTTGGTAAGCTGCTTAGCCTTGGTTACGTTGACTACCAGGTCGTTGTCGTGAACATGCTCACCTACAACCTCGCCTCCGTAAACCTCCTCACCCGGGTCGATGAAGAACTTACCACGATCCTGCAGCTTATCGATAGCGTAAGCAAAGGCAGTACCGGTTTCGAGCGCAATCATGCTACCGTTAGAACGGCGGCTGATTTCACCCTTGTATGGCTGATACTCCTTGAAGCGGTGAGCCATGATAGCCTCGCCCTGAGAAGCGGTAAGCACGTTGGTACGCAGACCGATGATACCACGTGAAGGGATATCGAACTCGATGTCTACACGCTCGCCCATGTTCAGCATAGAGGTCATATCACCCTTGCGGCGGGTTACCATATCAATCATCTTAGAAGCAAACTCCTCTGGTACGTTGATGGTTAACTCCTCAACAGGCTCGCACTTCACACCGTCAATCTCCTTATAGATAACCTGAGGCTGACCTACCTGGAGCTCATAGCCCTCGCGGCGCATGGTCTCGATGAGTACAGAGAGATGGAGCACACCACGGCCTGATACAATCCACTTATCGGTAGAATCCTCGTAAGGCTGTACGCGGAGAGCGAGGTTCTTCTCGAGCTCCTTGTTCAAGCGCTCCTGGATGTGGCGTGATGTACAGAACTTGCCTTCCTTACCAAAGAATGGTGAATCGTTGATGGTGAAGAGCATGCTCATGGTAGGCTCATCGACAGCGATTGGAGGCAGTGGCTCAGGATTCTCGAAATCGCAGATGGTATCACCAATCTCGAACTTCTCCAAGCCGATAACGGCACAGATATCGCCTGAATCTACATGATCGGTCTTCTTGTGGCCCATACCCTCGAAGGTGTGGAGCTCCTTGATCTTGGTCTTCTCCTGGGTTCCGTCGCGGTGGCAGATGGTAACATTCATTCCATCCTTCAATGTACCGCGGTGTACACGACCTACGGCGATACGACCAGTATAAGAGCTGTAATCGAGTGATGTGATAAGGAGCTGTGGAGTACCCTCGAGCTGCTTAGGAGCTGGGATAACCTCAATAATCTTATCGAGCAGATAATCGATATTGTCTGTTGGATGATTATAGTCCTCGCCCATCCAGCCGTTCTTGGCAGAACCGTAAACTACTGAGAAGTCGAGCTGCTCTTCTGTAGCATCGAGGTCGCACATCAGGTCGAATACCATCTCGTACACCTCTTCAGGGCGACAGTTAGGCTTATCTACCTTATTAACAACGACGATAGGCTTCAGTCCGAGCTGCAATGCCTTCTGGAGCACGAAACGGGTCTGAGGCATCGGACCCTCGAAAGCATCGACGAGGAGGAGGCATCCGTCTGCCATGTTGAGCACGCGCTCAACCTCACCACCGAAGTCAGAGTGTCCAGGAGTATCGAGGATATTAATCTTAGTACCTTTCCAATTGATAGATACATTCTTTGAGAGAATGGTGATACCACGCTCGCGCTCCAAGTCGTTGGAATCGAGCACTTCGCCGCTGTTATCCTGGCCGTCGCGGAACAGCTTACCGGCGAGCATCATCTTGTCGACCAATGTAGTCTTACCATGGTCAACGTGTGCAATAACTGCAATGTTTCTAATGTCTTGCATTTTAATTTTTACCTTAAATACTTAAATTTGGGTGCAAAATTACAAAAAAATCCCGAAATGTTTGCATAATTCGGCAAAAAGTTGTATCTTTGCACCGCATTTTTAATGAAACCACCGTGAGGAAGGTCATCAGATGCACAAAATTAAACATATTCATATTTTATTAAATTAAGTTTTTACAGCTATGTATTTAGACAAAGCAAAAAAAGAAGAGATCTTTAGCAAGTACGGAAAGTCTAACTCTGATACTGGTTCAGCTGAGAGCCAGATAGCATTGTTCTCATACCGTATTGCTCATTTGACGGAACATGTTAAGAAGAACCGTAAAGATTATACTACAACACGTGCGTTGACACAGCTTGTAGGAAAGCGTCGTGCATTGCTCGATTACTTGTATGATCGCGACATCAATCGCTATCGTGCTATCATCAAGGCCCTCGGTCTTCGTAAGTAATCAGCTTAGGCAGACACATTGCTTAACAGAACAGAATCCCATCGTTCGCAAGAGCGGTGGGATTTTTCTTGCATAAAAAAAAGAGCAGGAATAAAGATAAGAAACAGGAAACGGGCTGGGAGCGAAAAAACTCCTAGCCCGTTTTTGCATACTTACTAAATTTAAATTACCTGAGTATCTCCTTCAGCGGTTTCATCACGAATTCACGCTCCTCCATCAACGGATGAGGAACCTTGAAATCGGGCTCATCTATCACCAAGTCATCTATCATCAGGATATCAATGTCGATGATGCGGTCATGGTATTCGCTATCCACCGACTTCATGGTACGCCCCATTTCGCGCTCTATGCGCTGCGTAGCCTCCAGCACCTGGCGCGGGGCCATCGTGGTGAGAACCAGCACACAGGCATTGATATAGTCGTTGGGAGATGAATAGCCCCAAGGCTTGGTTTCGTAAAGAGCAGACTGGCGCTCTACCACACCAATCTGCTCTCCTATCTTTTCTATTACCTCGCGAATGTTGCGCTTTCGGTTGCCCAAATTCGTACCGAGACTTAAATATACCTGATACATACTTATTCACACTTTCATAAAATTGTGGATAACTAAGCTAAAACCTAGAATATCAACAACTTCTATGTGTATAAAAACTGTTTATACCACTGTTTAATCTGGAAGCATCAACAATGAATCACCATAGCAGCCAAACATATAGCCATTCTTCACAGCCATCTTGTATGCCTCGTAAACCAACTCGTAACCGCCAAAGGCTGCAGTACTCATCATCAGGGTTGACTCCGGATGATAGAAATTGACTACGGCACAGTCAGCAAGACCAAAATCGTATGGAGGGAAGATGAACTTGTTGGTCCATCCATCGAAAGCCTTCATCATACCATCGGTGCCTACAGCCGTTTCTGTTGCCTTCATCACACTGGTACCGATAGCACAGACGCGATGGCCGGCAAGTTTGGTCTTGTTAACCAAATCACATGCCTCCTGGCTGATCATCATCTGCTCTGAATCCATCTTGTGCTTGGTAAGGTCCTCCACCTCAATAACGTGGAAGTTGCCCAGACCGCAATGCAGGGTGATATAAGCCTCGTTGATACCGTTGATCTCCATACGCTTCATCAGCTCGCGTGAGAAGTGAAGACCGGTAGCAGGTGCAGTAACAGCACCCTCTACCTCAGCGAAAACACATTGGAAATCGTCCATATCATCCTCTGTAGCGTGATGGTCCTCACGTGCATCGATAACGTAGCGAGGAAGCGGAGCCTCGCCCAGAGCGAAGAGCGAACGCTTGAAGACATCATGATTGCCATCCTCATCATAGAGGAAACGGAGGGTACGTCCACGGCTGGTGGTATTGTCGATAACCTCGGCAACCATCTCGTTGACATCATCGAAGAAAAGCTTGTTGCCGATACGGATCTTGCGGGCAGGCTCTACCAATACGTCCCAAAGGCGCATCTCAGGATTGAGCTCACGGAGCAGGAACACCTCAATCTTGGCATCGGTCTTCTCCTTGGTACCATAAAGACGGGCTGGGAAAACCTTGGTATTGTTGAAGATGAAGGTATCGCCCTCTTCGAAGTAATTCACGATATCCTTGAACTGCAGGAATACTGGATTGCCATCGGCATCAACCATATCCTTGCCGTTTTCATCTTTCTTGTACATCTCGATGGTTTCTGACTTCTTGTGGAGAACCATGAGTCGGGACTCATCGCGGCGAGTAATCTCGAATGTACGTTCACCACTAGCCGTTTTTACCACGTGCTTTGCCTTATGTGGATAAAGTGCCACCTGATCTTTTGGCAACTTAAAGTTAAATTGTGATAGCTTCATGTTATATTTTTTATTACTTGGATGGCTGAAGGCTGTCTTCGAGAGGCTGCTCATCAAGCCATTCCTGGAAATGATCAAAACTGATGCAGTTTTCTACTGCGAAACTTCCTGCCTTGGTACGGCGGAGGGCGGTAAGGTAGGCGCCACTATCGAGAGCCCTGCCGATATCACGGGCGAGGGAGCGGATGTAAGTGCCTTTGCCGCAAACCACACGGATGCTGGCGGTCTTCTCCTCATCGTTATAATCGGTGAGTTCTATCTCGTCTACACGCACGGTCTTCGGCTTGAGCTGAACCTCTTCGCCTGCCCGGCGCAAGGCATAAGAGCGGTCGCCATTCACCTTTACGGCGCTGTAGGTAGGCGGAACCTGCTGAATCTCGCCCACAAACTGCTTAAGCGTTTCCTCCACCAGCTGGCGGGTGATATGCTTCGTAGGATAGGTGTGATTCACGCTGTGTTCCTTATCGTAGCTGGCGGTAGTAGCACCGAGCTGCAGGGTAGCTGTATACTCCTTTGTATGGGTCTGCAGCTGTTCTATCTGCTTGGTACATTTACCGGTGCAGAGCACCAGCACGCCAGTGGCAAGGGGATCGAGCGTACCGGCATGTCCTATCTTCACCTTAAAACCGAGCTTCTTGCTGAGGAGATAGCGAACATGTGCCAGGGCTCCGAAACTCGACATGCGATAAGGCTTGTCGATGGCAATAATTTCTCCTTTTCTGAAATCCATAGTGTATGTTTAGTCAACCATCTGCATATCTACACCGCAAAGGCCGCAGATGATAATGATAAGTCCTACTACGATACGGTACCAGCCGAAAGCTGCAAAACCGTACTTGGTGACATAATTGATGAAAAACTTGATGGCGAGAATGGCAACGATGAATGCCACCACTGAGCCCAATATCAATGTGAACAGGTTGTTGCCCTGGGTGAGCAATGAGCCGCCGCCATGGCTGATGAGCTTATAAACCTCGAGACAGGTGGCACCAAACATGGTTGGCACTGCCAGGAAGAATGAGAACTCGGCTGCTGCCTTGCGGGTAAGACGCTGGGACATACCACCCACGATGGTTGACATGGAGCGCGATACACCAGGAATCATCGCTATACACTGGATGAAACCGATAATCAGGGCACGCTTGTAAGTAAGCTTGGTCTGTTCGCTGCCTTTATTGAATATCTTATCGCAGAAGAGCATGAAAATACCGCCGATGACAAGCATCCAGCCCACCAGTTGTACATTGCCAAGGTTTGACTCGATGAAATCATTGAAGGCAAAACCCAATACCACGGCAGGCACGGTACCTACAAGCAGACGGGCATAGAAATCGAACATCGCCTTCCAATAGGTCTTCTCACCGGTCTTCACAGCCTCTGGATAGAAGAATCTCTTCCAATACAGACAGATGACAGAAAGGATGGCGCCAAACTGGATGATGACAGTAAAGGCGTTGACAAACTTATCCTGGATATCTACACCCAGCAAATTTTCTACTATAATCATGTGGCCCGTACTGGATACAGGCAAGAACTCGGTCAGTCCCTCTACGATAGAGATAATGATAGTCTGAATAAAATCCATCTAATAATAATATGTATATTAATTATAAATTATTCATTGTCTTTCGGTTTGTGAATCACCGCATAGATGATTGAAAGGAAACCTATCAATGTTACAGTTGGTGCTACAACGATGCGACGGGTACTGAAAATATCAGTATCGAAGGTATGCTCGTTAGAACCGGCGCCACTCATCAGCAGAAAACCGATGATGATAATCGCCATTCCGATGCCTAACAAGATAAAGTTCATCTTGTCGAATGCTAAATTCTTCTTATCCATTATTTTTAATGTTTAATGTGTAATGTTTAATGTTTAATGTTTAATAAAGCAAGAGAATTCTTCACTCTTAACTCTTCCCTTATATTTTATACAAGTCTCCCGCCTTCATCTTCAGGAACTTATTGACTGAGATGCAGGCGCAGAAGGCGGTGATGATGATACCGAATAGGAAGACGGAGCCGCCGGTGATGGCAAGTTCCTGCCAGCCCAAAACATTCATCAGTTCCGGTTCGTGGAGCGACCATGCATAGAGACAACCGCCCAGAAAACCATCTGCCAGCAGGGCTGAAACAACACCCACAAGCACAGCCTTGCGCAAGAACGGACGGCGGATAAAGCCCCAGGATGCACCTACCAACTTCATCGTATGGATGGAGAAACGGCGGGCATAGATGCCCAGACGCACCGTATTGTTAATCAGCGAGAACGAGATGAAGGTGAGCAGGGCTGCTACAATCAGTAATCCGATACTGATCTTTGCCAACGAATTGTTCACCTGTTCTATCAGGTCGTGCTGATAAGTAACCTCGGTGACACGCGGATATGCCTTCAGTTCCTTGGCAATCCACTTCAATGAATCATTGTTCGCGTAATCTGCCTTCATCGTAATCTCTATGGAAGGCTGGAAAGGGTTGACACCGGCAAACTCGCTCGGGTCGGCACCCAAATCGCGGGTAGCTTCTTTCAGTGCCTCTTCCTTGGTGATATAAGTCAGCGTATTGACATAAGGTCTTGCATTCAGGCGTTTACACATCTGCAATCCCTCCGGGTTAGTCATATCCTGTTCGAGCATTACCTGTACCACGAGATTCTCCTTCACATAGGAAGATAGATTACGTCCCATGAGGACAGAGAAGATAACTAATCCCAACAAAATGAGCACCATAGCGGTACTGATACACAAAGTAATGACCTGCAATCCACGATGATTGCTAGGCTTATATTGTTTCTTTCTCATTTTTAAAAATCTTTACTAACTTAAAACCAAAAGGGCACAATGACCCAAATTGTCTGCAAAGATACGCATAAACGAAGAAATTACAAAATAAAATAGCATTTATTTACATTTATTCAATTAATTAATCGAACCACAGGCAAAAGTTAAGTTCAATTGAAAAAGGAAAAGGGCCAACCTCACGGCCAGCCCTTCACATACTAAGTAAAATTCAAATAGGTATGACTTGAATTTACTAATTTACAAATACAATATTAGGGATGAAAAAATCCCAACATCTACACAATCTTTACATCTTAGTGATGACACCCTTCTCTGAACTCTCCAGGAACTGGATGATGTTCTGAATCTCCGGTCCATCTGGCACCTGATCCTTGATCTGGTTAATGGCATCGAAGAGGGATGTCTGACCATGGAATACCAGTCGGTAGGCATTAGCAATATGCTTGCGAACCTTCTCGGTAAGCTCAGCTGCTTCCATGATGATGGTGTTAGGACCTGCATACTTCACAGGCTTTCCACCGGCAATGATATAAGGAGGAATATCCTTAGAGAAGGTAGTACCTGCCTGAATCATCGCCAAGTCGCCTACTCTAGTCGTGGCGTTCTCTACTACAGATGTTGAGTAGATGACACCGTTACCAATCACACAGTCGCCCGCAATCTTGGTACCATAACCGAATACGCAACCGTTGCCGATTACGGTATCGTGAGAGACATGGGCACCTTCCATCAGGAAGTTGTTGTTGCCCAGAACGGTCTTGCCGCCCTTATGGGTACCACGGTTGATAACCACGTTCTCACGGATGGTATTGTTATCGCCGATGACTACCTCACTCTCCTCACCTGTAAAGTGGAAGTCCTGTGGGAGGGCAGCGATAACGGCTGCCTGGAACACCTTATTATTATTACCCATGCGAGTACCGTTCATAATGCTCACGAATGGATAGATGGTACAGTTGTCGCCGATGACCACATCGTCCTCGATATAGACGAATGGATATATCTTGCAGTTGTCTCCAATCTTAGCCTTTGGAGAAACCTCTGCCTTTGGACTTATTATACTAGCCATAACTATAAACTATTAATTATTAACTATAAACTACTTAGCTCCTCCACCCAATGCATAGTAGAGATTTACTACTGCCTGCATCTTGTTGAAGTCATCAGCTACCTTAGAAAGCTGTACGTTGAGGAGTGAAGACTGTGCCTGGATGATTTCAAGGTAAGAGCTGCCTGCAATACCCATCAATTCCTTGGTAGATTCTACATTCTTCTCGAGTACTTCTATTCGCTTCTGCTCTATCTTGCTCTTCTCATCAGAGTAGTTGTAGAGAACAAGCGCATTGCTCACCTCGCTACCAGCCTTCAGCACGGTATTCTGCCAGGTGTTGTAAGCCTGCTCATACTGCATCTTAGCCACCTTTAAACCGGCAATGATACGGCCGTTCTGGAAAATTGGCTGGGTAAGAGAACCTACAGCTGAGAGCAACCACTTACCAGGGTTCACGATGCCCATACCAGCTGAATTGGTGAAGGCACCTGTACCGGAAATGGTGATAGATGGATAGAACTTGCTGCGGGCGGTCTCTACACCATAGAAGCACTGGGCAAGATTCATCTCGGCTGCGTGGACATCAGCACGGTTGTTGAGCAACTGGATGCCTACACCGGTTGAGAAATTAGATGGAAGACTCTGGTTATCCAACTTGCCACGGGCGATGCTATGTGCCTGATCGCCGATGAGCAGACTCAGAGAGTTCTCTGTCTCACGAATCTGGCGCAACAGATCGGTCTTCTGGGTCAACACAGAATAGTAGTTAGACTCAGCTGACTGGATGGCTGGTGTACGGTAACCCAATCTGAGATCGTGCATCTTCTGCATAGTCTCCCAAGTATCCTTGGTCAATCCTTCCATATTGTTAACCAACTCCACCTGCTTGTCGAGCATCAACAGAGTATAATACATGTTGGCGATGTTGGCGATGAGGTTGGTCTTGACAGATACCTGATAATCCTGCAACTGGAGCAGCGCCATCTGGGCACTGCGCTTCTGAGAGAGCAGGTTGCCGAAGAGGTCTACCATCCAGCTGGCTGTAACAGGCATCGTGTAAGTCTTGGTGGCAGCCTGACCATCCCAGGAAGCGATGGTTCCCTGAGGAGTGAAAGACAAGGCAGGCAGGAAT
>OBAI01001742.1_pt1 | contig 15485 bp, 14 predicted proteins | sample 1517461 | NCBI WGS metagenome assembly OBAI01 (sample SAMN04571696, study PRJEB22368) | human gut metagenome | biome: human gut; material: stool | host: Homo sapiens | place: Luxembourg | collected 2012-06-29
GCGCGCGCGGCGGTAGCAGAGGATGCCGGCAAGCGTGATCGACATCGAGCAGAAATAGAGCGCCGCCATCACCTTGCCCAGCGCAGCCGGCTCCAGCGATTTGAAATCAAGCCCGTGCCCGGCGAAAAGCAGGAAGACCATCGCTGCGGTCCCCACGACGATCTGCGCCCCGAAGGCGATACCCAGCAGGGCGAGCATGTCGCCCACGGTCGGGAATCTGCGGCGCCCCGGACGCAGCTCCGCCGCCGGGACTGCGGCCGGCTGTCCCGAAGCTGCGGACTCCGCCGCGGAAGCCGGCGATTTTTTTTCTTCCATAGTATCGTATAGCTATCAATTCATTCCGACCGTAAAGATAAGCATTTTTCCGCTACGGTTATGGATTTCCATTTAATTTCACTAAATTTGCCTGCTTATAAACCGAATTCAAACATGGCAAAGGTAATCGCATTGGCCAATCAGAAAGGCGGCGTGGGCAAGACCACGACAGCTATCAATTTAGCGGCTTCGCTGGCCCTGCTGGGCAAGAAAGTCCTGTTGCTGGACGCCGATCCGCAGGCGAACGCCACCTCGGGGCTGGGCTTCGACATCAACCTCGAAGGCATCTACGAGTGCATCGCCGGACAGAAACAGGCCGACGAAGTGCTTCTCCAAAGTCCCGACGTGAAAAACCTCTGGGTGCTGCCCTCGTCGATCGACCTGGTGGCCGCCGACACCGAACTGCCGAAGATGGAAAACGCCCACCACGTGATGAAACGCATCGTCGACTCGGTGCGCGGAAAGTTCGACTACATCTTCATCGACTGCTCGCCGTCGCTGGGCTACACCACGGTCAACATCCTCACGGCCGCCGACACGGTGCTGATCCCCGTGCAGTGCGAATACCTCGCCCTGGAAGGGCTTTCCAAACTGCTCAACACCATCCGCAAGGTCAAGGGCGGACTGAACCCCGGCCTCGACATCGAGGGCTTCCTGCTGACGATGTACATGCGCAACCGCCTGAACAACCAGGTGGTGAGCGAGGTCCGCGAGCACTTCGGCCCCCTGGCCTACGACACAATAATCCAGCGCAATATCCGTTTGGGAGAAGCGCCCTCGCACGGAAAACCCGTGATGCTCTACGACGCCGGGGCCGTCGGCTCGGAAAACTACCTGGCCCTGGCCCGGGAATTTCTGAAACGCAACCGCAAACGCAGCAAATAAACGAATACCGATATGAAACAGAAGGGATTAGGACGCGGACTCGACGCCATTTTCGGCAGCGATCCCGTGGATGCCAAGCTCAAACCGATGAGCCAGATGGCAGAAATCGAAATCGCCGACATCATACCCAACCCCACGCAGCCGCGCACGCAGTTCGACGAGGAGGCTCTGGACGAACTGGCCGACTCGATCCGCCAGCTGGGCGTCATCCAGCCCGTGACGGTGAAAAAGGGCGACGGAGGCAAATACGTCATCATCAGCGGCGAACGCCGCTGGCGCGCCGCACAGCGCGCCGACGTGGCCACGCTGCCCGCCTACATCCGCGAGGTGGACGACGAGAACCTGCACGCGATGGCGCTGGTGGAGAACATCCAGCGGCAGGACCTCAACGCGATCGAAATCGCGCTGGGAATGCAGCGGCTCATCGACGAGTGCGGGCTTACGCAGGACGCGCTCTCCGAAAAGGTGGGTAAGAAGCGCTCGACGGTCTCCAATTTTCTGCGCCTGCTCAAACTGCCCGACGAGATTCAGCTGGCACTCAAAGAGGGATTGATCTCGGCCGGCCACGCCAAGGCGATCGCCGGAGCACCGGCCGACCGGCAGCTGCATCTGCTCAAACGCTGCATCAAGAAAGACCTCTCGGTACGCCAGATCGAGGAGCTGGTGCGTTCGTTCAACGCGCAGCGTCCCGCCGAGCCGGCCGAAGACGAGGAGTATCCCGAAAGCTACCTGCGGCTGGTGGAGCAGCTCGAACGCTTCTTCTCGCAGGAGATCAGCATCAAGCGGTCGAAAAACGGCGGCGGAAAGATCGTCATCGATTTCGCCGGCGACGCCGACATCGAAAAGTTCCTCACCCGTTTCGCCGACAAATAACGCATGAAATTCCGTCCGGGCATACGTCGTTCGCTGCTCACGGCCCTGCTGGCCGCGGTCGTCTGCATCGCGGCGGCGGAAGCGGCCGTACCCCAGACTCCCCCGCAGGGCGTCAAAGGCGGCTCGGTGTCGCTCGAACGGTTCCGGGGAAAGAAGTCCATCGTGCGGGGCGGACGAATGCCGTTGCCCGACTCGCTGCGGCGCGATTCGCTGGGGCGCGATTCATTGCGCACGGCCGTTGACAGCACGCTGCTTAGGCTCGACTCGCTGGGCGGCGCGCTGCTGCCGCAGGATTCGCTGCTGCTGCAACTCACCGGCGGCGACTCGCTGCTGCGCGACACGCTGCTGCTCGATTCGCTGCGACGCGATTCGCTGGCGCTCGCACCGGCCGACACCGCCCGCACCGAAAAGAAACGCAACTGGTTCATGAGCGACTCGATGTCGCTGTCGCGCGTCTGCTGGATGTCGATCCCCATCCCCGGCTACGGCCAGATCTACAACAAGCAATATTGGAAACTCCCGATCCTCTACGGCACGTTCGGCACCTCGCTGGCGCTGTACTTTCACGAGAACAAGAAGTTCAAGCCGCTCAAACGCCGCTTCGAGGAGATCACGAGCCAGGAGATGTCGCGCACGGAGGAGCTGGACGCCGTGCAGAGCGAAATGATCCGCCACAACACGCGCCGGCAAATCTACCTGTTCGCAGCCATCGGCTCCTACATCTATTTCATCGGCGACGCGGCGGTCAACTACGCCACCAACGACGTATCGTCGGTCAAGAAAGCCACGACGCTGGCCACGATCTGCCCCGCCGCCGGCCAGATCTACAACAAGAGTTACTGGAAGGTGCCCATCGTGCTGGGCGGATTTGCCTCGATGATCTACATCATCGACTGGAACACCCGCGGTTACCAGCGCTTCAAGAAGGCCTACCGCCTGCGCTACGACTACGACCAGAAGGTCGCAGCCCACAACCAATGGAAGGAGGACGTGAAGAACGACCCCGACCTGCCCGAACCCGAAAACCCCGCGTCGTCGACCGACGAATTCAAGGGCCGCTATTCGGCCGATTTTCTCAAAAACCTCAAAAACAATTACCGACGCAACCGCGACCTGAGCATCATCGCCACGGCGGGTCTCTATATCCTTCAAATCGTCGACGCGCACGTCGACGCGCATCTCAAGGATTTCGACGTCTCGGACGACCTCTCGATGCGCATCGAACCCGCAGTCGACTACGCTTTCATCGCCGGCACGGGCGTACGGCCGGTCGTCGGGTTCAACTTCTCGATTAACTTCTGATTATCCCTGTCCGCCGATGAAAACCGCCCTGCGATACGCTCTCCTGCTCACCTTTCTGTCGATCTTCTGCCTCGACGCCTCCGCCGCACGCAAGCGTCCCCGCAAGCGGGCGAAAAAGAATGCGGCCGAAGCGGTCGCACCCGATACGGTCTACATCATCAAATACGTCCAGCCCGTCGATACGGCCGAGGTTCCGCAGCGGCCGAAATTCGGCGAACGCGGCTGCACCGACTATTCGCCCGAAGTGCGCGACTCGCTCCTGTCGGGGTGGTACCGGCGCAACGTCGTCGCCTCCTACGACGACTTCTTCGACCGCTACGTCTCGGAAGACACCACCGCAAACGGCTCCGAAGACGCGACGCCCGACTCGGTCTACGCACGCCGGCTGCAACAGCTCGTATCGCCCGTCCAGCTCCCCTACAACCCCATCGTCCGCGGTTACATCGCCCGCTACACCAATCCCCGCTACGGTACGATCAGCCGCATCCTGGGGCTGTCGCAATACTATTTCCCGCTGATCGAGGAGGAGTTGATCAAGGCGGGGCTCCCCGTCGAACTGCGGGCGCTGCCGATCATCGAATCGGCGCTCAACCCGACGGCCGTGTCGCGCATGGGCGCCGCAGGTTTGTGGCAATTCATGCCTTCGACGGGAAAACTCTACGGACTGGAAGTCAACTCGCTCATCGACGAACGCTACGATCCCGTGCTGGCGACCCGCGCCGCCTGCCGCTACCTCAAAGACATGTACGCCGTCTTCGGCGACTGGATGCTGGCGATCGCCTCCTACAACTGCGGGCCGGGGAACGTCAACAAGGCCATCGCCCGTTCGGGCGGCGGCAAGACCTTCTGGGAGATCTACGACTACCTGCCGCGTGAAACGCGCGGCTATGTCCCTGCCTTCATCGGCGCCTCCTACGCCTACGCCTACCACAAGCAGCACGGCATCGAACTGACCGAACCGCCCCTGCCGCTGGCCGTCGACACGATCCGCGTCACGAAACTCATGCATCTGGGACAGGTCGCCTCGACGCTCGACCTCCCGATCGAAGTGCTTCGCCAGCTCAACCCCCAGTACCGGCTCGACATCATTCCGGCCACCGGAAAACACTACACGCTCGTGCTTCCGCAGGAGTATGCCTGCCGCTACATCGCCTGCGAGGAGGAGATCCAGCGCAAGGATTCGCTCTATCTGAAAGAGTATATCAATCCGGTCAACGTCGCCAAGAAACGTGCGGCGACGAGCAGCTACCTCACCCACACCGTCAAACGGGGCGAAACACTCGGCTACATCGCCCGCAAATACCGCGTTTCGCAGCAGACGATCATGCGCGACAACCGTATCCGCAACGCCAACCGTCTGAGCATCGGCCAAAAACTGAAAATTCGCCGCCGATGAACACCCCGAACGATACCATCGTCGCGCCCGCCACTGCCGCAGGCGGCGCGATCGCCGTCGTGCGCATGAGCGGCCCCTCGGCACTCGCGATCTGCGACACCGTATTCAGCGGCGCACGGCGGGCGGGCGAAGCGGCCGGCTACACGGTGCTCTACGGCACGATCGCCGACGGCGCACGCGTGCTTGACGACGTGCTGGTCACGGTTTTCCGTGCGCCGCACTCCTACACCGGCGAAGATGTGGTCGAGATCTCGTGCCACGGCTCTCGGTACATCGTCCGCGAACTGCTCGCACTGCTGGTTCGCCGCGGCGCCCGCATGGCGACGCCCGGCGAATTCACCTCGCGCGCCTTTCTCGGCGGCAAGCTCGACCTGTCGCAGGCCGAAGCGGTCGCCGATCTGATCGCTTCGGGTTCGCGTGCGGCACATACGCTGGCCACCGACCAGATGCGCGGCGGTTACTCCGCCGAGTTGGAAACGCTGCGCGGCGAGTTGCTGCGGCTCGCCTCGCTGCTCGAACTCGAACTCGATTTCGGCGAGGAAGAGGTCGAATTCGCCGACCGCACGGAACTCCGCGCCGCAATGGAGCGGATCGGTGCGAAGATCGACCGGCTGATCGACTCCTTCGCCCTGGGCAACGCCATCAAGGAGGGTGTCGCCGTCGCAATCGTCGGCCGCCCCAACGTCGGGAAAAGCACGCTGCTCAACCGTCTGCTCAACGAGGAGCGGGCGCTGGTATCCGAAATTCCCGGCACGACACGCGATCCGATCGAAGCCACGCTGAACCTCGACGGCATTCTCTACCGGTTTATCGATACGGCGGGCCTGCGCACGACCGACGACACGGTCGAGCGCATGGGCATCGAACGTGCCTACGCCAGTGTCGCCCGCGCGCAAATCGTCCTGCAAGTGTTCGATGCCGCCGACCCCGCCATCGAGCCCCTCGACCTCCGGCCAGATCAATGCCGCATCCTGATCGCCAACAAAATCGACCGGATGGATCCGGCAGCCGCACCGGTATCGCTGCCCGACGGTGCCCTGCCCCTCTCCGCCCGCGAGGGCAGGGGAATGGAACAGCTGTTGGAGAGACTGCGCGCAGCCGTCGACGCCTCGGCGCTCGACGACGGCCGGACGATCGTCTCCAACAGCCGCCACTACGAAGCGCTGCACCACGCCCGCACGGCGCTCGACGCCGCCCTCGGCGGTCTGGAAACGTTACCCTCCGACCTGCTCGGCGAAGAGATCCGGCAAGCGATCTTCCATCTGGGCACCATCACCGGAGAAATCACCACAGACGAAGTCCTCGGTCAGATTTTCTCGAAGTTCTGCATCGGCAAGTGATGGCTTGGAAATAGCCATAAGCAACCATAACTATTTAGAATAAAGTCGCTGTATATCAGTGACTTTTCTATTTTAACGTTTTCCAATCCGTATTTGGAGATAACGGTTTTTATCCATATTTTTCTATCATATTTCTACCGCGACAAAAATTCACGGTTAGCCCGAATGTCACAGTGACGCATTAGTTGACGTGTGTTGACAATGGTTTACATGTGTTGACAAAATTCGGGAGAAATAAGGAGAAATTATCCCCTATGTAAAGGAGGAAAATATGGAAATAAGAAAGATTTGTCAATGGTGCGGAAAGCCATTTATAGCTCAAAAGACAACAACCTGTTATTGCAGCCACCAGTGTTCCAATCTTGGCTACAAGGAACGTATCAGGGAACGTAAGCGACAGTTGAAGCGATCGCAGGAATTATTGCAACCTCGACAAGCAGCCGAGGGGCAGGACTTCTTCTCTTTTGCCCAAGCCGCAAAGCTGATGGGGGTTACCCGGCAATACATCTACAAACTGGTCAAGGAATCCAAACTGCGGGCATCCCGTCTGAGTGGAAAAAAGTCGCTCATCCGCCGTGCGGACATCGAGCTGATGATGAAGACCAAGCCTTACGAACGTATCATGCCAAAAGAGGACTTTGACATCACCGAGTATTATACCGCCGATGAGATTGCACAGAAATATAAGGTCAATGCCAAATGGGTATGGACTTATACACGATAGCACAAGGTCCCGAAAGTGAGAATCCGCCAGTTCAACTATTACAGCAAGAAACATATTGATGCCGCCTTTGCTAAATATGAGGTGGACTCCGACCTGACGGAATGGTACACTCCCGAAGATATTCAGGAGAAATACGGCATGACACGTGTCGCCATCCGTTCGCACGTCTACCGTAACAACATTCCCTCAAAGAAAGAACACGGGCAGATATTCTACTCCAAACTCCACTTCGACCTCTCGAAAAACTCTGCGGAGGAGAGCAAGGCCGAATACTACACCGTCAAGGAAGCAATGGAAAAATTCAAACTCTCCCGTGACTCGGTTTATAATATCCTGCAATTCCATCAGATCAGCCGAGAGAAGAACGGGCGCTTCGTCCGCTTCCTGAAAGTGGACTTTGACCGGGTTATGGGTGTCCGTAAATGACCTGATTATAGGCTACCGTAAATTATTCTAAAATTAATCTTCACTGAAGGTGGTCTGCATGGTTACATTACAGTGATTTGCCAGCGAATTAATAACAACCATAAAAAATATAACATTATGAACGATTGTAAAACCGTAACATTAAGAACACGTCCTTTGAAAAACAGGATGCTGTCGTTTTATCTGGATTATTATCCTGGGTATAGAGACAAGGAAACAATGAAAGTTATCCGTCATGAATCGCTTGGCATTTATATATATGCCAATCCGAAGAACAAGCGGGAACAGGATTTCAACGAGGTAATGGCCGAGAAGGCTGAAGCCATCCGTTGCCGCAGGTTCGAGTCGGTAGTGAATGAACGGTATGATTTCTTCGACAAGTACAAACTCAAGGCTGATTTTCTGGAGTATTTCCGTAATCAGCTCCGTAAACATGACCCAAAGTGGGAATTTGTCTATCTCCATTTCAGCAACTTCGTGCATGGAAAATGTACTTTTGAGGAGCTCGACATTGATCTCTGCAACAAGTTCCGTGAGTACCTGTTGACGGCCAAGAAACTCAAGCGTAACGGACACATCACACGAAATTCCGCATCGGGATATTGGTCTACATTCAGGGGACTTCTGAAAATCCTCTATCGTAACGGGCTGATCCGCACCAATGTCAACGACTTCCTCGAAAAGATCGAGACCGAGGACGTAGTCAAGGATTATCTTTCAGTGGAAGAACTCTACAAGCTGGCCGAGACACTCTGCAAGAAGCCCCTGTTGAAGACAGCATCGCTCTTCTCGTGCATGACCAGCCTGCGCATCAGCGACATCCTCGCCCTCTGCTGGGAAGACATCGTGGACTATTCGGCCGGTGGCAAGTGCGTACACATCGTCACCAAGAAGAACCGCTCCGAGGACATCATCCCCATCAGCGAGGAAGCACTGGACCTAATCGGCTACAACCCTGACAAGCGTGGAATGGTATTCAAAGGATTACAGCGCTGCTGGACCCAGACTTACATGAAAGGGTGGATCCGTTCGGCTGGAATCACCAAGAAGATCACATTCCACTCCTATCGTAGAACATTCGCTACGCTACAAGCGGCTGCCGGAACGGACATCCGTACCATACAAAGCATGATGGCTCACAAGAGTATAATCACAACCCAAAGGTACATGAAAGTAGTGGACAGCAACAAGCGTGAAGCCAGCAAGAGAATCACCCTGACACGGAAAGACTGACAGGCATTTTGCCCACCTGTTTTAGCGAATATAGTTTGATTTTTCGCTCAAAATCAAATTATATCCGTAATTTTTGTGTAAAATCGGACGATTATAACTCATTATTTATCAGCATCTGGAATAACGCACATAACTTTGGCGTACAGTAATTCCAAATAGTGATAGAAGATGACAAATACAGAACAAACCCGAACTAAGAAAATAAGTCTTATCCTTGCGCTATCCGTTATCATTTTTGCGGCCATAGCCACTTATTTTACCCTTTGCCATGACATCAACATCATGCGCATAACAACTCCTGTAATTCTCGGACTGGCGATGTCCATCATATTGTGTGGAGTCCTGCAGAAATTTTTCTATAATTGGCTGACGAAAAATCCCATCCACTTTTCTTTTGGTGAACAATCCTCCCCTGTTATAGGGTCAGAGAGCACCACAGAGCCTGTTTGTATTGCCGAAACACCGCCTACCGAACAACCGGCGGATTCTTCTGGACAGGAGTATTCTCCATCCCCACAGTCAAATCAAGAGCCTGTCGTCCCCGATTGTTCCAATGAATCTCATTTGGAAAAGTATGATTCCATTCTGGAAGAACTCAAAGAGAAAGAATTGAAAAGGCAAGTAAAAGTTATGGATGCGATTCGGGAATATGTAACCATCAAGACTGCCCCCTATCTCTCCAAAGAGGCTATCGCGACTCTCATTTCCAATATTGAATACATGGCTTGTGATCAGCCGGAGTTCTATAAACCGATTCGTTCCAATATTGACAATCCACTACGATCGCCGGGACTTCGTCATCTGGCATGGAATGTAGGTGAACGATTGAGAGTACCATTGGCGAAAAGAGCCGTCTTTATCAAAGAATCATTTCCATACGAACTTGAAAACGCGAGTCATGAATATCTCAGACTTAATTTGCGGGATCAGGTAGCAAGTCAGATTCCAATTGATGTACCTGAAAAGGGAGACTATCGCTTCCATTTGGAAACAGATAACAATGAGTCGTAACAAAAAACGTATGCAGATGAAATAATTAATCCGGTCTGTATTGTTCTGCAAAGCTTCATTGGGTTGGTTCGCAGCATGTTAAACGATTAAAAAGTTATAATATGAAAACAGACCAACTTACATTCAATGACTTGCCGGCAGTAGTCGGCGAACTATGCGACCGGATTGCAAGCATGGAGAATCTGCTGACGGAAAAACTGTCCAAGCAGCATGAAGTAAAAGAAAACACGCACGTCCCCATGACCGTGCAAGAAGCTTGCGCCTATCTCAAAATGCCGTTATCGACCTTTTATTATAAGGTCAAAAAAGATGATATTCCAGTCATCATGCAAGGGAAACATCTATACATTTACCGGGATGAACTGGACAAATGGCTGGAATCCTCCCGAAAGAATCCGGCTCCCCAAACTTTCGAGGAAGAGAACGAAGCCATGCTCGTTTCCCATCACCGTAAGCCTAACCTTAAAAACTGGTAATGATGGAGAAGACGGACGAAACGATTCCTTCACGTGAAGAATTGGCAGTTTTTATAGAGGAAGCAGCCGTAAGCGTCACGAATAACTACGAAGAGGCGCCGGCGGTGTTGATGGTGGATGATGCTGTTATAGGAACATTGGGAAATTTCAGCGCTTCCATCGGGAAAGCCAAAAGCAAGAAGACTTTCAACGTTTCGGCCATTGCCGCATCAGCATTGAGTGGCCGTACTGTTCTTCGTTACCGTTCCATGTTCCCCGAGAACAAGAGGAAGATTCTGTATATCGACACGGAGCAGGGACGCCATCATTGTCAACAGGTACTGAAGCGCATCCTGCGTTTGGCGGAAATGCCGGATGACAAGGTGCCGGAAAATCTGATTATGTTGTCTCTGCGCAAGTTTGCACCAAGAGTGCGCCTGTTGATAGTCGAAGAAGCTATCGGCACCACACCTGATTTGGGTCTGGTCATTATAGATGGCATCCGTGATTTCCTTTACGACATCAATTCATCCAGTGAATCTACCGAAGTTATCTCGAAATTCATGCAGTGGACGGACGACAAACAAATCCATATCCATACTGTCCTGCATCAGAACAAGAATGACGAACATGCGCGTGGTCACATCGGCACGGAACTCAACAACAAGGCGGAAACCATACTGCAGGTAGAAGTGGACAAAGAGGACAAAGCCATAAGCGTGGTCGAAGCCGTGCACATCCGGGACCGGGACTTTGAACCTTTCGCTTTCCGCATAAACGAAGACGTCCTGCCCGAACTGGTAGAACCATATCTGTCCAAAGAGAAGAAGAGCGGGCGACCAACCAAAGAACCGTTCGATCCGGAGAGAGAAATTCCGGAGTCTGTACATCGTGCTACAATGGATGCCGCTTTTACCAATGGCAATATCGGCAGTTACGATGACTACCTGGAACGTCTGAAGGAAGCTTACGGATTGCACAATGTAAAGCTCGGTTACAACAAGGCTGTCAAAGTAGCCAGCTTTCTTGGCAACAAGCGGATGGTCATAAAGGAGGGGAAAAATTATATTCTCAATCCAGAATGCCGCTATTAATCAAGGTGTGTAATAATTGAAAAATGCAAGGCATTGAGGATGAGGACGACAGGAGTTTACTTTGGTAAATGACTGAGTCCGAATTCCGAAAATAACGCCGCAGTTTACAATTAGGACAACCTTAGAACTTTACTTTATTGTATGGGCGTATATATTAGGATAAAGCAAAGTCGGCAGGAAATCATCATGTGAGATACTCATTTTCTCCCCTCTTTTAGTGGATAATATTATCCTGCATTTCCTTGTCCAAGTGCCAATTCATTATACGCATCCGATATGGCTTGCGGGGAAGGATAAACAGGTAACTGTTTCGAGATATGCCAAGGTATAACCTCACTGCGTTACGGTTGTACATTGGCGCTCTTGCTTGCTCGGTTCCTTCGCCAGTACGGTACTCGCAAGCTCGCACCTTTTCAACCATTATAATAACGATTCAAATGAAAGAAAATATTGTCAATACATCAACTTCCCAGAAAGAAACAAGAAGTGTCTTTGTCGGGGCAAAAGTCACTCCCAGCCAGAGAGACCATATAAAATCACTGGCCGAACAATGCGGCATGACCGTAAGCGACTACATATTGTCATGTGCGTATAACTTCAAGCCCAAAGCGAGGCTTACTAAAGAAGAGGCGGCACTGCTGCAGAATCAGGACAATTGTCGGTCTGATCTCGTAAAATATACCTCCGCACTTCACGGAATGTCCACAAAGCAGCGGATGGTAATGTTCAATCAGATTCCGTTCATGGTTGGCTGGCTCGGAGAACTTTCCAATGTTGCCGAAGGCGTCTGCCAATTCCTGGAAGCCGTAAAGGAGAAAAACAAAATTCCGTCCAACCCTCAATCCGAAGAAAAATGATTGCAAAAGCCAAAGCCATATCTTATGGTATCAATGACCTTCGTTATATTACTGGAGAATCAAAACACAAGAAGCATCCGGAAAAAATATATCGGGTATTGGACAATCTGTTGCCTCCGGAACTGGACGCTATGGGAATATGGAACTCCATGCAGTTGACCCTTTCCCAGCATCGGCCGATAAAGAATTCCATAATCAGAATAGAGTTGAGTCCATCGCCTGAGCATACCAGTTTCTATGACATTGAGGACTGGCAAAAGCTCTGGCACGAGTTCGCCGAAGAGTTCGACAAACAAACGATTACCGGCAAGGACGGGAAAGTCCGTTCCTGTCCGACCAATCTGGCAAACAGCAAATACACGGTTTACCTGCACATGGAATCCAAAGGGAAAGTTCCCCATCTCCATGCCGCAATTTGCCGCTTTGATGAAAACGGGAACATCAACAATGACCATAACATTCATCTTCGGGCACAACGTGCAGCCGAGCGAGTTGCAGTGAAACGTGGCTGGAAGACTGCGGAAGAAATCCGAAGTCGCAACATTCCGGAAGTAAGCAGAGAGTGCATGGAGGTATTGAGAACCATGCCATCATGGTCATGGGAAGAATACAAGAAGGCACTTGCCCGGAGAGGCTATTCCGTATATGAACGGAAAGACAAGAAAGATGTTCTCCGTGGATATGCGATTCTCAAAGGAAATACCAAATACAAGGCTTCCGAACTGGGAGTAGCCCGTAACCTGATGATTTCCAAACTTCCCCGAACCTGGCAAAAACTCCACTACCGGGAGAGACTTGCCGCTCAGGTCAATACTTCTCAAATCCATAGGCCGGAACCTGTTAAAAGACCGGCAGCAGATATGGACTATACTCACTATCGTTCCGGCTCGGTGTCCTATACGCTTTCTTCCCATGGCGGAACGGAACAGCGTTTCTATATCCCGGAGCGGGTACTTGACTATTTCAATGAAGAGTTCGACTACCGGGAGGTTGCCAACAGCAGCGAGCTGACAGACATAGCCGTAGCTATCTTTGTTGGTATGCTTGATACGCCCGCCGTATCTGCCGGAGGTGGTGGCGGAGGTTCGCAAAGCGATCTCCCTTGGCGGGACAAGGATGATGACGACCTGCAATGGGCCCGCCGCTGTGCACGTGCTGTTACCCTCCTATTGGGCAAGAAACTGAGAACAAGATTAAGACGATAAGGGTTATGGTACAAACACACAAAAAGCGGTCGCACGAGGCGACCGCTAATACTTGTATATAACAATGAATTACATTAAAAACTGGTATTCTCTGATTACTTGCTAAAACCTCTACCTATCAGAATATTAGACATACTTTCTACTCTTTAAACATCTCAGCAAATAAAAAATTATTTTCTTCTGTTGTAATAGTATGATTCTTTAGTATAGAGTCCAGAACATATGTACTAAAAGACGAGATACTAAACTTATTGTTCATAAGATAATCACAAACAACTTTCCATAAATTTATTTTCTTTATAGAAAGCATGTAGCCCAACTTTATTAGTGTGTCAAAATCAATTATTACAGGAACGGATAAAAACACATCTCCAAATTTATAGCCTTTTTCATTTAATATTTTATTAAATGCTGCGATTACTATAGCATTGACACCGAGAGATGAAAAGGCTGAATCTGTTGTCACAATTATAGGGCAAATTTTCTTTATAAGATTAACGTCACTATCATATTGATCAAAAGAATGTTTATTGAGCAAATTATCAATTGTCGCCAATAATTGTCCGCCTCCTTTACGTTTATATTTTCCATTTGAATCAATACCATCATAACAAATGCGTTCCAAAATCTGCTGTTTTATGAATTCCTCATTCTGTGAGAATTTCACAGAATCGCCGAGAGTCAAATCTTTATATTCAAATAAAAATAGAGTATCTCCTTCACGCATATAGAAATCAGGTGCACCTGTCATTCCATTAGCTTTGAGAGTTTCACCTTCAATTAATTTGTCAACAATGCCATCAAAGCATTTATGCAAAAATGGATACAACATCTTAGGTTCAGAAAATACTTCTCCTAACACGCTATTAAAATGTGGATAATTAATATATTTCTTCCCATCCTTCGTTAACAAGCCATGTTTTTTTATACTTTTAAAGAAATCAAACTTCATTCCTTGATACATTTTATCCACCAAAAGATTTACATTTAATAAAAGATATATTTTATCTGATACTCTTAAAAGAAAATGATCGCGAAGATAAGTCATTCCTTGATCGTCAGTCCATAATTTTTTAAGTATATCATCTTTCGGATCTATTACAAATTGGTCGAAGAAAGAATGTGCCGATTTTGACAAAGAATCATTAGGATCATCTACTAAAATGTATTGATTCTTAAGAGAGGCTTCCAGAAAAAAGAAAATTTGTAATAGATAGTCTCTCCAATTTTTTGTTTTATGGTCAGAATAAAATTTCGGCAAGTATGTAGAGAAGCAGGAATCGGCTTCACAAAATTTAAAGAACTGAATTGCCTTATGAAATTGTGTTCTAAAATCCTTAGATAATTTAAATTCAACAATCGGTAAATCAACTCGAACCGAAATTTTCGCAAGAGATAGAGGATCTCTTGCAAGATTAATTTTCTCACTACAATTATAAGACCAACCGATATCCGTCCATTTTTGATTACAATATAAAATAGCTTTATACGCTCCTTCCATTTCGTCTTGACATAAATCTAACATATCATCATCAGACTCAAATGGCACGTAATTCGATAAAGCAAGCCGAAACATTAAAAAAGATGTGTCACATGACATTAATAATGGCATATTATGATTCTTCAGAAACTGCCAAACTTTACGTCTCGCTGTAGCATCAAGCCAAGGACACATTTTCCGTATCATCTGTTTTTGTGTGGTATAATCCGATACAGCATACAACACCCTATTCTGTAGTGTTACCACAAAATTTAACAGAGCAAGAGTTGGAATATCTTTAATCAATAAATATGGATCAACCTTATCATAATCGTTATATAATACGCTGTAACTTATAGCAACTTGCACGTCTGGTAAAGCAGGATGTATCGAATTATTATGAAGTTTCATATTCTGACATATAAGTAATTTACTTTATAAATCTGAATAAATACCGGCACTGTTTCCACTATGCCCGTCAAAGCCAAATCCTGACAAACCATTGGAAACCTATCTGGCGAATCTGAAAAAAGGGGCAATCTTCGCCCAAACCGACCACTATAAATCCCTTGTATATAAGGCTGATATCTCAGACGATGGTAAGACATTAGCAGTGATGACATTGATTCCCGATGGGCTGAAACCCTATGCTCTTGCCTTGATTACATTCGAAAACGGATACTACATTCACACCAATGACCAATCATATTTTGATGAAGAAGGAGCAACCAAATATTACACTCTTGCCCTCGGCAGAGAATGGCCCGGCGGTGATGTCTTTGACGACTACTGCTGATAATCTCACTTACACTCATACTTTATGACAATTATAACGGAATGTGTATTAATCAACACAAGGTACGAAACAAAACGGACGTTGTCGGTTTTA